>ERZ842401.6418-NODE-6418-length-12557-cov-5.072468_pt1 | contig 12557 bp, 8 predicted proteins | sample MGYA00521270_ERZ842401 | MGnify/ENA primary metagenome ERZ842401 (study PRJEB31892, sample SAMEA3878208) | bioreactor metagenome | biome: Moose rumen | place: Sweden | collected 2011-10 | study: EMG produced TPA metagenomics assembly of the PRJEB12797 data set... | reverse complement strand
AAATTTTTTATATGTATATAACAATCACCTTTATTATTCCTCTGCAAATTTTTAATTGTTTGTTTCAAAACCGCACGATCCTCGCAGACAGTGCGGCGCGTTGGGTATATAGTATCCAAATTCTGAGAGGTCTCAAAGTCCGGCCAAACAGTGACACGAACCTCGGGGAAAGAATACGCTTATCCTCTATTAGTCTCATATTGAATTGCTTCTTTCTTATACAATTGAATTGCATCTTGCATAATGTCGTAATGGTCAAATGCAAGATGTGGCAAGTCAGAAAGTGGCCACCACTCTGCTTTGGCTGCATCATCCTGGGCAATGACAGCTATCGGCTCATCGACGATGGTCAGATAAGCGACTGTTATCGTTCTCCCTCTTGGGTCGCGGTCAACCTTCGAGTACGCACCAATCTGATGAATGTCCAATACTCGAAGCCCCGTCTCTTCCTCCAGTTCCCTAATAGCACATTGCTCTGTGGTCTCATCCATGTCCATGAAACCACCTGGGAATGCCCACGCTCCTTTAAACGGCTCATTTCCACGCTGAATGAGTAGCACTTTGGGAGATTCTTCTCTTGTTATCACTATGCAGTCTGCTGTGACTGCTGGACGTGGATATTTATAAGTATATGCCATATTACTCTCTATTTCCGTTAATCCCACTCATCATCAATTCCTGAATTAATAACATTCCTTGTTTTTGTTACCTCATCGATTCCTTTATTAATGGTGGTAGATAAAGTATCAAGGAGTTCATCAACAGTACTAACAAAATACAAATGACTATCATCCTTCACAAATCGTTTTAATGAAGGAATATCCGCATTCTCACCCAATGCTATAGCGTATTTGTCTGCTAATTCAAATATATTATTCTGGTCAAGCAAGGCAAGCCCACTGTCATAATCGTCAGTTGGACATCCGTCTGATAGAAGGATAATACCTGTTGGTTCACCTGTAACAGAAAATTTGCTTAATGCTGAATCTAATTTCTCACAAGCTTGTCCCATAGGTGTCATACCATTAGCTTTTAATTCCTTCCACCCAAAATCCATAACAGGTCTTGGCGAATCATACATCCACTGAGCAGTTTTTCCAATAGTCATTATAGCCAATTCTAAATTCCTTCCATCAAATGCCGCCTCTTGCAATGTGACGAGAATATTACTCATCGCATCGTTCAGTGCTCCTATTTTAGCACCTTCCATGCTGCCGGAAGTATCGAGGAGAATGTATAACTTCATATCAGAAAACCTTTGCTATTGCCAAAATATTCAAAAGAAGAGAAACTATCAAACCTATTACAAGGATAACAATAAGTTTATGCGATTTAGCATTTGCACTAAGTAGTTCTGTCACAGCAGATTCCATTTTATCGCTCAAATTCTTGGCATATTCCTTGTTGGCTGTCGAACTTGACGCAATTTCTGAAGAAATCTTTTTCGCATCTGCCTTTAATTCGGCTTTTGCTTTTTCAATATCTTCCTCAATCTTTGAGGAATGCGTTTCACAACTTTCAAGAATTGCATTAGACTTCTCATCGACATCAGAACCAATCTTATCAATAGTTGCTTTTAACTCAACTTCCATCTGACCCAGTTTTTCTTCAACACGTGTTGAGACGGAGTCATATTTCTCCAAAATCGATTCCATTTCGATTCTTACGTTCCTCATGGAAACAATATACTGCTCAACACTCTTTGAGAATTCTGTGGTTATCTGGCCCATTATGGTCTTCTGATTCTCAGCTGAAGAAGATATTGCTTGTTTATAATTATCCTGTATTTCAGCAGCTGCAGCACTAAAAGCAGTAACAATTCCTGAGACTTTCTCGATTTCTTTAATAGTTTCCTTACGAACCTCATTAATGTTTGCAAACATGCCTTCAACCAAATCCTTCTCAGACTTTTCTATTGCCTTTGAGAAACCTTCATTCGCTGCATTACAGGCATTAATGAAATCTTGTTTAATTCCATTTGTTGTCTGTTCCAAAGAGGCAGTACGGATTTGAAGTGCATTAAAAATAGCTTCAGCCTTGTCTGACACCTCTGCACTGACATTGTTTTTGCTGTTTTGAATCTCAATGAGAACTGTTTTCAATTCTTGATAAATGTCCGTAAAGTCCTTAGTCAGAACAGACAGCTGAGCCTTTGCACCTTCATAAGCATTGACAGTTCTTTCCACCTGTTGCCTGGCAGACTCGATACTTTGCAATTTTTGCTCCAGATTCGATAGAGACTTTAAAATACCCTGTGCATCCATATAATTATTTTTTATTGTTTCGTATAATCGTCAGCAAATGCGTCCACCCAACTAAGGTGACCTTCCAATTCTGCCTGAAGCTCTAAAGCTTCGAAATGTTTATAATCATCTTCTGATGCAATATTACGTCCGTTAGAATTCAGGAAAGCCTTGAATTTAGCCATTCCGTCATAAAAAGCATCATTATCTTTAATCTGCTCCTTAAAGGCAAGATAGCCCTCAATGAAACTATCATCCATTTCTTGTTTCATATTCCTGTTGCTACCCACTTTTAGAGCAAGTAAGCAATACACATTAAGGAGGCTAAGCGTTGGATTTGTATCAGTCGTTCCACGTCGTATCAACCTTACAGCACCTTGTAAATGCTTGATATTATCCTTGGGAGAGCCTGAAACGCCAATCACATCACTATCAACAACTCTCATATATTTGTAAAGAATGTCAAATGATGACTTTCGCCCTCTTTCCGTTTCATCCAATAATGAGAATTCTTCGTCATTGTCAGTTTTATAGCCTTCACGAGCATACTTTGAATTGAAATAATAGTATATTTCATCTTTCAAATCTTCATTAATTTCCTTCCAATCCCCCTCGCCAATACCAACAAGACAGAATCTCCGCATATCATCTATTGCTCGCTTCCGTTTAAGAGCGACTTTATCATAAATAAATTCCGTCAGATAGCCTAAGCACTTGTGAATTTCATTTTGTCCCTTGCGGACACTGGCTTTCTCGACCTCATTCTCAGCTCTTTCCTCAGAATAATATCTCATAAGAAACTCTTTCAACCGGTTATAATAAGAGCCATTCTTTTTCCTTGTTGAAAGAATACGGAATGTCTTTGTCGCATAATCCTGAGTAAAATCATCGATTAGACCAATTATACACATCCTATAAATGGCCTTGGCAATATCGGCATATGAATCATCCACATATGAAATTAAAGTAACGACTTCTGTTCCAGGCTTAGAATTAAGCACAACATCCAGAAAGCCTTTTGTAGCAATATGGTGCCCTGGCTTATCTTTCTTGTCGTTGCCAATGAAGTATTCCATATCCATTTCACTCCAAAGGGCATTCATTTTTTTCTTTTCTTCAAATTCTCCCTTGAAGTTGTTGTCGAAGAAATACATGACCGTATTATAGTCTGCACCCTGATATTCCAGATTCTCCTTTGGAACACGAATATGTATGCTTGCAAGATAATTTTCTAGATCTTTTATATACATCCATTTACGCTGATAATCTTGCCTTACATATCGTAATGTACACTTACTATAATGCGAACATTGTTGAGTACACTTCCAATATTGCTTTTTAGGATTTCCGTCTTTATCCGTTACAGTTTCTCCATTGTCACCAGTAGTATTGTCTGTATTACATTTTAATCTAACAATATCACTAAGTGGATTACAATAATCAAAGTCGGATTCTTGTAGGTGGATTTTATAGCCTTCCAAAATCTGGAATAAGTCTGCTTTCCTAAACCATCTATTCTTGATATCTGTAATAGGGTATGTAGAAATAGTACACCTATCGCTAATTCTTATCAGACTATAATCTGACATCAAGATAATGGAAAGAGCCATTTTCCTATCTCGGCCTGCGCGGCCAGCCTCCTGAACGAAACTCTCCAATGAACTGGAATAGTTCATATTAATGGTAAATCTGACATTGGGCTTATCAATGCCCATACCAAAAGCCTTTGTCGCGACCATTAAAGGCACCTCGTCATCACGGAATCTCTTCATATTCTCCATTGACTCATTGCCTTGTATGGCTCCGTCTTGTTCCGAACCAGAAAATGTACCAACCTCACAAAGCTTTGCGAGATTCTGCGAATTCACATCTACACTAATACCAGTAGTGTTTACATGAGGACAAAAAACAATTCCTGCCTGCTCGTATTTTGCTTTCGATTGATAAAAATCATCGGGCATATCTACGCTTAAATTGCTACCATCAAGGTTTTCAAGATTCTCCCTTTCTTCAAATCTTTCAAGAATTCGATTAATAGATTTCTCTGTTTGGAGTTCTCTGATATAAGCTGGGATTTTGGGTATATAAGTTGTTAAGAAGTTCGCTTTCTGGTTATTTACACCAGAAGTGTCACCAATATTTACAGCACGAGGATACGTAGCAAGCGTACCCTTTGGCCAATATGATTTGTCCTCCTGATAATCTACCTCGATTTTTTCTACTTTATATTGCAGTTCAAGGCGATTACTGTTCTCGTAACGCACAATAGCGTCAGGATCCAATGTAAATGCCCCGTTTCCAGTTAACTCTCTTTCCACGTCTGACAAAACATCGAATGATGCCGTTGCTGTTAAGCCGAATAAAGAGATAGAACCTTCCTTTGCTCTGACATAGCTATATAGGTTTCTCCCTAAATGCAAATATGAGAAACGGAAATCCTGCCCCCATTCTGATACACAATGGACTTCATCAATAACGCCATAAGAGAAATATACATTTAGGTCGTGCATGTTCTGCAACCTCTCTCTGAACTCGAATATACATAGCCTTTCTGGTGACATAAAAGTGAATATCACCTGGGAGGTTTCCATCAATAGTTCATGTGCATTGCGTTCATCTCGTGATAATTCACCGTTGATATAAGTACAAACATCAATTCCATTAGCAATCAAACCATCATACTGGTCTTGCATCAAAGACTTCAGCGGATCAATAACGACAGTAATGCCTGGCTGAAGCATAGCAGCCATTTGATATGTCAATGACTTACCTCCACCTGTTGGTAACAGCCCAATAACGCCCTTATTTTGCAAAGCGCGATTGAGTATTGGCAACTGACCAGGACGGAATTCTTCCTTACGGAACAATAATTGGAGGAAATAAACAAGATGTGCCGTAGTTTCATCTATCACCTCATGGCCACCATTTTGGCCAATCTTGGTTACTGGCTTATATGTAATTCTATCTGTGGTGTATATTTCGCGGGAACTATAGATTGTTTTTGAAGATCTGACATTGAAATAACAGTTGTTCTTTGCCTTAAATTCTGAGAATTGAACATTTTCTGCATCAACCACTTCGTCTATTCCAAAGTCAATAACCATATCATAAATGGTTGACTTATCTATTTGTTTCGACGCTTTATAAGTCTTATTTCCTAAATGTAAATCAGAACCATAATACTCTGGAGACAAAATAGAAAGTGTCACTTTAGGGAATTTCCGATCTGAATAGTCCTGAGATAACTCTGTTAAGTGATTATACATCATTTCCAAATCAGCAAAAGCAAGAGCAGCACAAGGTACATCATTCTCTTTAACCAAAACATTCCATTCTTCTTGGCCAATCGAAATATGGCCTGTAAAGACGGCTTCAATGATAACCTTCTGTATTCTAGCAATACCAATTGGAGTGTTGCGAAGAATTCTTTCATTTGACCTCACCACGAATTCATCTAAGGAAGAAAATGCCAGTGTTCCGTAAATCACCTTTTCTTTCGAGAAGTTAAGGATAGCATTCATTTCCTTCTCAATATAAGGAGAGCACTTGGTTGGAAGACCTCTTGTGATAATATTGCTTAATACCGCAAGTAAAGGATCGATGTCTTCATAAATACTGGCTCCAATATCGAATGGTGCAAGTATTTCAAATGAAGACATGTTCTTCCAATAATTATCAGAAGCTTTATTCTTCTTATCCAAATCGCCAATTGCATCGAGGCGATATGCACCAAAGAATTGTTTGGGTGGATAATACGACAGAGGAACCAAGAAAGGTTTACCTTCCTCTCTGATTACTTGAAAACCTTTCGCAACACATCCATACCACTTGCCATTTGGCAATTGACGATATTGACCAACTTTGACATTAACAAACAAATCACTACTCTTCAGCTCAAAATAGCGAAGGAAGGATTCTATGCGTTCATTTCCGAAGTTTACAGGGCCGACACAAATAAAATAGTGACGATATCCTGTTGAACCAACCATTAATGCCAGTTCTTTTAAGTCAATAGAAGGAATATCCAGTATATTAGAGAATAGATGAATACATATTTGTTCTTCAATGTGCAAACCTGTTATGATTTCTCCATCGAAGTTCTTATCTGTCGCAGGTAAGAAATTGTTTAGCGCCTCTACATAAACATCGTCACTTACGGCAAGACTTACATTTAACTTCGCCCTTTCCAAAGCCACAGAAGAGGGTTCTATGAGAGTTACTTTCTGTAGTTTTCCAATCAAGCCATTTCGTCTGAGTTGGTCAATCATATAGACACTTGCGATGCCTTGGCCACATCCCCAATCGATAATCTCACAATCCTTATCAATATTCCTAAATGGGAATTGACTAATGGCACATTCAAGTTTGCCCCTATGCATCTCGCCGTAGGCTGCAAGATAGCAACATAACTGTGCTTCCGTTTCTAAGCGGGCTGTACCATGATCAAGTCCAGGACAATACCAAGGAGCGTTTTGATGTTCTTTCGGAACATTCTGCACCGCCGTCCTGATAATGTCGCCAAAAGTCAGTGGCCTATATGATTGTATGCTATCTATGTAACTCATTCCTTACTATCACCTAATATACTCTCACTATTTGGATTATGACTCTTCCAGTTCCTTACTGCCACTGCCTTACTAGTATTTGCGTAGCAATATTCACATAAATGAGGACATGTGTTATACTGACCGATGTCTTTACTGATAATGCATCCGCAGAACTGCCGTTGACCTTTATCCTTATTGTCTTTCTTCCGCAACACATACATGGTGTCAGATATTTCTATAGCTCCTTCAGGAATAACTGCGCCAAACTCTTTGCCAAAATGAGAGACCACTTCCATTCCTAAGAATTTCATAAGTACAGAATCATTATACGCAATCTTGGCTATCAGCTCTTCGTCGATACAGTGATTGGCCTTTATATGATATTCTTCCAGATTAATCTTTTCGGCACAGGTTGCAAGGCTATACCCCCATTTCTCATTAAGCTTATCCAGTTCTGTAGCAAATTGTTTCATCGTTTCCTCTGTAAACAATTGATAATTGATTTTGTTTGTTTCCAGGTTATTCTTAACCTTCCTGTATTCCAAAATATCGGCAAAACTAAAAACAAGTTTCTCGCTATAGCCATTCAACAGATTACCGATACTCTCGACTTTGCCCAATAGCTTATCAACTGTAATCCTGTCTGTGAGGATAAGTGGGTCAAACCTCCATATTACATGTCCTGGACCTAACTTCCGTACTAGTTCCTTAAATGTTTCTATTCGTTCAGCAAGAGGGGGAACACCTTTCTCCAATCCTTCCTCTTCATAGTCATTAAGGGTATATTGAATATAGCAGTTAATACCTCGTTCTTTTAGGTAGTCCAGATGCGGAATCAATTTTTTGGGGTTTTTAGACCAGAAGACAATAAATCGAGTATTTTCATAGCTTACATAGCTCTGTACGCCGTTAAACGGATTGGTCCATGCCGAATATCCTTTCTTTAATCGATTGAAAAACCAATCAGCATAGAAGGCAGGTATGTCCGTACTACGACTTGCAGAGACAATAACTGGAGCCTGAGCTTCTTTTTCTTCTCCGTTATCTCTTACTATTATAGCTTTATCCCATCCCATATTGAGCTAGAAATTAAATTCCTCTCCGTATAACTTGAATATTTTTTTGCTTGGATTAAAAGTATAGGGCATATCAACATTGATAGGATTGATAAGCACTGAATGCGCATTATTATCAGTACCATCAAGAAATGTCACCTTGCTTATACTATCAATTCTAAATGTTCTCTGTTCTTGTCTAGTATGGCAGAATGCAGAAATGTGAGAGAATCCTGTTCCCCACTCACTGGAGTATGTAATGTCACTAAGTCTTCTCACAGACTCGATACCACTGTTATTTATATAGGTGATTTCTATTGTAGCACCTGTATCGATTGCTTTTTGAATATCTTCATATACCATAATCAATCCTCCTACTTAAATCTGACCAAACGCCCCAATGGGTCTGTTTCTCTTGAATGTGATTTAATGTAATCCACATTACAAACTACATAAAGCGTACTCCTTGCACGAGTAACGGCAACATTTACTAGATTTGGAACAGAGTAGTCAATCCACCTTATTTTGGAATTCGGTGAATTGTCTGTAACTACTAAACTATAAACCATAATGTCTTTCTCGTCCCCCTGGTATTTATGCACCGTGTTAGCATCGATTTGCCCAACAAGATTAGAGGGAATAAGGCTATTTATCTTCTCTGCCTGATGTTTAAACGGTGTTACGATACCAATACTTGCTTCTGGATGTTGTGATACAGAACGGACTGCTATCTCAACAGCTTTCTTGGCTTCTGCTTCATTGACGTTTGTACTATCACTAACTTGTTTCCCCTTTACATCAATTAAAACAATGCCTTGGGGATTAGCTTTTAATTTATGTATATCAGTTTTAACATCAAGTTGATAGCCATAGAACGCCTCATTTGAATACTGGATTATTTTGGGGAAGCAACGATAATGGGCATGCAACATCAAAGGTTTATTCATACCTATAGTTGCATTGCCTATCAATCCTTGGCAATAATCCCAAAGAGACTTCTCAACATATTGCAAATATTGTCTGCTATCAACTTTTAAATGTTGCTTTATTGAAACCTCTTCTTCCGTTTTTACTGTCGTAATATGCCGGAGCTGATTCGGATCTCCTATGACCACCAACTGTTTGGCTCTCATCGCAAGAGGAATAGCAGAAGCCACATCGCATTGTGAAGCTTCGTCGATGATGACGAGATCGAATAAATCTGGAGATAAAGGAAATGCATTCTTTGCAGACAAACTTGTAACAGCACACAATCTAAAAGCCCCAATAAATTCATTTGTTAAATGAACGAAATCAGAATAAGGAGCATCTTGCCATGGAATATTATCGGGAATATACTGCTTATACGCATTCGCTTTTCCTACAGCTCTTTCTGTTAACTTATAATGATGAATATATGTAGATAAAAGTTCTTTTCCATGTTCTTCTATCCACATTATGCTATCTTTAATATCTGCACGGATAAACTTTTCTCTGCTACATAATTGATCAAATTCATTTTGTTTCTTTGACAAATCTGATTCTACTGTATTAATCTTAGATTCCTTTTCCTTCTTTACTTCCTTATAACGCCTTTCTTCGCTATCAAGGTCATTCTTAAAATACAAGATTCTTGTAATTTCGCTACTAATGGTATTACAATAGGATATCATTTCGTCATATGAAGTGAAATCTGTAACATTAGCAAAAGAACTCTTTGTAGAAATGTGTGATTTGAGGGCAAATGGGAAGTCTTCTACAATATTCAACAGTTGCATAGCATATTTGTTCTTATAAAACAATTTATACCAGAAACCAAATGGCCCACCAAATTTAGCTGATATTATATTCTTTTGTTTGTGGATTCTGGAAGAATAACCCTTTAAATCATCCATAAAGATTTTTTGTAGAGATACAATATCCTCATTGGATGATTCCTTTTCTGCAACAATTTCTTTATGTCTTTGTTCAATTGCATTTAATTCTTTCTCCAAAGAATCTTTTCTTTCTCTAAGCAAAGGTATCTCCTTTTTAAGATCCTGCAGTCTCCTTAATAATAATTTCGAATCTGCAATTGACTTTACATAGTTTTGATAACTTGTTGATAAACTGTCAAATTGAGCGGAGTTATCCTTTAGTGTCGCTATTTCGGACAAAAGTCGATTAATCTCAGGCAAAGTCTGACTGGCAACGTATTGTTTTGCACCAAATCTCAAAAAATAACCTGAACTATCAATCTTGTCAAACCTATCCTTTACGTTATCTACAGCCTTATTGTTTTTGCTAGCTACAAGGACGCTTTTACCCTTCAGAAGAGCATTGGCTAGTATATTTTGAATAACCTGAGTTTTTCCAGTTCCTGGAGGGCCTGTTATTACAGACACCTTTGCATTTAACGCTTCTGCAACAGCCTGACGTTGATATTGATCCAAATCTGTAATTCTTATTAGTTCATCTGCATCATAAGAATTAACAACATTGTTGTCAAGTGAATAATCCAAGAATGCCTTTAAAAGATTACTAGATGACGCACCTTCTTTAAGACGCTTGCTATTTAGTTCTGAGTAGATCTGACTTAGCTCCATGCTCTTTGAGCTGAGTGCTAAGAAGATTTTATCAACTATAGTAACATCTTCCTTGATTTCTTCCCTCAGAAGTTCTAATATGCCTTGCATTGTCGGATTTGCCTTGATGCCGTTATTGATGGCTTCAATCTGTTCAGGCAACAGCTCCAACTTTTCAGCCTCTTTAATGTTTACCTCAAAATTAGCGATGATAACAGGCAACAACTCATCTTCAATCTTGATTGCTTTTATATCATCAAATGCAATCACCATATTGAGTAGCCTAAATGCACGTCCTCCTGTTTTTATAAGCAATCCGACATAAAGATCTTTAGGCCATCTAGTCAAATGTGCATCTCTATTTTTCTCGAATGCCAACCAAAAATCTTTGTTGCACGGGAAATCGACAATTATCAATTTCTCGTTTTTATAGTGAATGGCATAGTCAAAAAACTGTTCTATATCAGGTTCCTTGCTCCTTTCAAGCTCAATAACAAGCCTATAGAACGACAGAATATTCTCCGTAGTATCAAAAGGATTTGGAACTGTCCTATTCAATATTCGTTGTAATGTTATATTGTCTGGCATATTTCAATATGTATTACATGTTACCTATTAGTGATAAGAGATTCATTAAAAACCAGGGATCAAAGCCTTGCATGGTCATTCGCTTCTGGTTTGCTCCATCCTTGTGTACTTCTATACCGTCAGAGTAAGGGGTGATACCCACAATTTTGTTGAACGGAACTTTTACACTCTTCTGCTGAGAGTAAAATATCAGATTCTTGTTGGTGACATAAAGCGAACCAGTACCATTGAACTCCATTGAGCTATGCTCAACGGGATGGCCTTTCATGCCACCAGTCCTATAATAGACTCCCTTCATAATTCGGAAGCTAAAGCCACCACTTCGACCTACCCATTCCTTAGTTATCTTCTCTTGATAAAGACTAACACCATTATAAGTCCAAAGAATCGTCTCATTTTTGCCAAGAATAATTGGAGCAACCATATTCGTTCTTGGTATAACACCCCGTTGAACACTCTTCAGGATAGATACCTGGCCCAATTTGCTGATTTCGCTGTTCTGATACTGTGCCGGCAAATTATTAACCGGCAAAGCAAGGTAATTGACGTATTCATCAATCTTCATCTGCTCATCATCTGTCAAGAATCCACTCTTCAAGAAGTTTGTTGCAGCTTTATTCAGAACATAGAGATAGGCATCCTCAATATTAGACTGTACCATTGGGAACTTGCTCAACACCTTTTCGCATCTGTGGTGAGCCGTTTGGAGAGGTAACTGATCCGTGAAGTACTCCACCATAAAGCCCTTCATCAGCTTTTTGGTAAATTCGTCTACGGCTCCATCTTTGTTTATTTTGCTGTATGATACGTTAACAGCAGCAAGAAAGTCATCCATCAACTTCATCGATGATGGAGAAAACGGGCGATGAATACTTGCAGTATATTGCCTGATTAGTTTGTCAGCCACACTACAGACATCATCCTCTGATAAGAAAGCGTCGTTAGCCAATCTGACTTTGGCGTGTTGAACGTCAACGGCAGTAGCCCTCCCTGTAAAGTATGAGCTGACAACAGCCTCGAAGTCCTTCACTCCCTGCTCATGTTTGTCCTCACACTCCTTGTGGGCTTTCGAGAACCAACCTGCATCTTTTCCACAATACTTACAAGTACTCATGTCGTTTTAAGTTAATTGTTAATCATTTTGCTCAGAAGGCATTTCGAAAGTTGATACTTCTTCACCAGGAACATCATCTTCAGAATCTTTCAGACGATTACGATATTTGGTTATTTCACCCTTTAATACCGTAATTCTTTTCTTAATTCGTATTGCCTGTTCTTCTGCACGAATTTTATCCTTCTTTGCATACTCCAGTTCAATTTGCTCCTTTTGATTCAATTTCTCTGGATTTCCGCAATCCCCTATCTTTTGGGAAAGTTGAGCAACCTTTTCTTCTGCGCTATTGAACTGTTCGTTATATCGAGCCATCTGATAGTCGGTCAGGGCAAAGAACATTGCACTGAGAGCTGAGTCATTATAGACACATGCAACCGACATATCATCCTTACTACCTCTCTTGCTGATAATAGGGAACGACTTCTTCAATTCAATTAAGGCCTTATCTTTTCCTTTCTGAATGATTG
>ERZ842401.6417-NODE-6417-length-12558-cov-3.906262_pt1 | contig 12558 bp, 8 predicted proteins | sample MGYA00521270_ERZ842401 | MGnify/ENA primary metagenome ERZ842401 (study PRJEB31892, sample SAMEA3878208) | bioreactor metagenome | biome: Moose rumen | place: Sweden | collected 2011-10 | study: EMG produced TPA metagenomics assembly of the PRJEB12797 data set... | reverse complement strand
TAGGCTTGCCAACGGAAAACTTGCGCAGCAAGAAACGCCGCAATCGGCTGGTAAAATTATTCTTAGGCAAAGCAAAAATCTTTCTGATTTGGTTGAAAATCTTCTCGATTTTTCTAAAATTAAAAGCGCACTCAATCCGCCTCAAACAAAAAGTGGCGACATTGTAAAACACATACAAACCGTGGTGGAAAATTTTGAGCAGTTTGCAAAAGATAAAAATGTGGTTTTAAAATTTTTACCCGAAATTGATAGTTTAAACGCCATTTATCCTAACGATTACCTTGATAAAATACTTAACAATCTAATTTCCAATGCTATAAAATATTCAAAACCCACTGACGGCTTTGTTAATGTAGCAACAAATTATCACGACAAAACATTTTTTATAAAGGTAACCGACAATGGCATAGGCATTTCGACTGAAAATTTAAAACACATATTCGACTATTTTTTTCGCGAAAATCAGTTTAGTGGAGTAACAGGCACAGGAATAGGGCTTGCTCTTACTAAATTGTGTGTTAGAGCAATAGGTGGCCGCATAAGTGTAAAATCTGAACTTGGTAATGGTAGTGAGTTTTTGGTGGAATTTCCTTTACAAGAATTGCCACATATTATTCCCCAAAAAATAACAGAAACAGAAGACGAAACGCTCAAAAAAATACTTATTGTAGAAGATAATCCCGATATATCGTATTTTATAAGTTCGGAATTACAAAATACTTATTCTGTGTGTTGTGCTGGCGATGGAGCTGAGGGACTAAAAAAAGCAGCGGAAATTGTTCCCGATTTAATAATTTCTGATGTAATGATGCCAAATGTTAATGGCTTGCAAATGGCAGAGCAAATACGTAATTCTCAATTGTTAAACCATATTCCAATAATTTTTGTAACTGCAAAAACTGCCGAAAAAGAAAAAATCGCTGGTCTTAATGCGGGCGCGGTGGCGTATCTCTACAAACCGTTTAATAGCAACGAACTTAATGCGCTGATAGAAAATCTATTGGCTATGCGCGATAGTTTGAGAAAAAAATATTCTGAAGTTGTTCTTTTGCAAAAAATTAATCAAAAAAATATCAATCAAGAAGTTGAACAGCAACCCGAAAATAAACAAAAAGTTGATTCTAAATCCCAAGATACCAAACCAATAAAAGAAAAAAGCGAACTCAACCCTCAGGATATTAAATTTTTGGAAAAATTTAATTTACACCTTTCTAACGGGATAAAAATTGGAACTTTCGATGCAGAAACGTTGGCAGGGAATATGTGTTTGAGTCGTAGTCAATTAAACAGAAAAATACTTGCACTTACAGGACTTAACACAACTGCATATATAATAAGGCAACGCATTGGATTGGCTCAAAAACTGCTAAAAGACGATGCTGGAATGCAAGTTGGAGATGTGGCAATGCAATGTGGATTTGACGATGTAAGTTATTTTTCGCGCATTTTTAAACAAGTAACAGGCTCTACACCTCGCGATTTTAGAAAAAATTAGCATTTTTTTTCATTTTGCGTCAAAAATCCTAATTTTTGATTTCTAAATCCTAATTACGGCTTAAAATTTGTCATATTTTTGCAATTGGGATTGGAAAATAAATCCAATAGACAATAAAAAAGTTTTTTTCCGTTAATAAAAGCGGAAATATTTTCCGTAAAGAAAGAAAAATTATTTAACCAACAAAAAAATTATAGAAAATGAAACTAAAAAAAATTATTGGACTTGCCGCTATCGCACTATCAGCTGCAATGATGATGCCTCAAACATCATCTGCCCAAATAGGCAAAAATCTAATTAACAAAGCAAAAGAAGCCGCAAATAATGCAGTAAGTGGCAATTCGTCGTCATCTTCTTCGTCGTCAACGCCCAGCAACTCCACCTCTGGCAACACTGGTGGTAGCACTGCACAAGCCAACAGCGGCACAAAGGGTAACGGCAAAACTTATTATGTTTCGGCATCGGGAAGTGGTCGTGCCGACGGTTTGAGTGCATCAACTCCTAAAAAAGACCTTCAAGCTGTGTTGAACCTCATTCGCGACAACAACGAAAATGGTGCTACAGTTAAGGTGGCAGAAGGCAATTATCTTGGATACATGAATGCTGGCTATATCGAAATTTACAACTGGATTACTCTCGAAGGTGGCTACAATTCTGATTTTTCGCAACGCGACCCGCTTAAATATATCACCAAAATTGAGCCTGATCAGAGCCACAAAGGAACAAATGGCAACAAAGGTCTTATTACCATAAGCAAACTTGATGACGTACTAAGCACCAAAATTCTTGGTACTCTCACCATCGATGGTTTTATGGTAAATATGGGTTATGAAACCGATTACATGCCAAACGACCCTTCTGATCCAAAAAACTGGTGTCCAAACACCAATTTTGAAACTGGTCGTATGCTTGAGCCTGACAACAGCGTTCAACACCAACTAATGCATTCTGATGCTGCAATTGCAGGAAACGTTGTTATTAAAAATTGTCTTTTTGCCAATGGAGATTATTTCGGCATACAGATTAATACTCGCCGTGGCGAAATAGAAATTTTCAACTGCGTGTTTGTTGGCAATCGTTACAGTGGCGTTCGCATTGACGGTTGGGACAAAAAAACTGGTACAAGTTCGCATGTAAACTTTCACCACAATACCGTTGGTTTTTCTTGGTGTAGAACCAAAGAACAAGAAGATATGGGATATGGTTATGAATTTATGACCGCCGTAAATGCAGATGTTCACCACAACATTTTCCTTTGCAACAACTACTCTGCACTTGCTCGCACACACGTAATGAGCGGTCCTGATGCTGTTATAGAAGCAAAACGTGTTACCAACATTTATGATAATGCTTTCTTTATGAATGCAGCCGACCTTCAGTTGCCATCTGCTGGTGGTGGAAAGTGGACTAACGTTAAATGCGCTCAGTTTGAAGACCTTGACGAAAAAACTGTTCCTAAGGTTGAAGGTAATTTTGAAATGCAAAGCGGAGATGCTTTTATAAAAGTTATCGACCCTGATTATCTTGAAGCATTCTCTAATCTAAAATTAGTTTCGTCAAGCAGTTTCGACCGTAATTCTGCTGCCAACCAATATCGTTCGGCACATGGTCAAAATATGCAAGGTACTACAACTGTACGCGGAAACATGTATGCTAATCGTTATAAAATAGACTACGCTATGAAACTTTTTGGAGCAAAGTCTGGATACGGTGCGCAGAAAAATTAAGATGAAATAATTTTTATAAAAAAAGTTTCCCAGTTGAAACAAATGGCTGGGAAACTTATATCAATAAACAATTAATCAATAATTAAATATAACTCTATTATAAAAAAAATAAAATTTTATTACTTTCTTTGGCAGCAGTACTTTGTGTAGGTGCATGTTCCAAAAGTAAAGACGACCCACAACCCGATAACGAACATTTTCTGAAACTTCTAAACTTCATCAGTTGGACATCAAGTAATACAGATTACGAATATGCAATAATTGACAAAGTTCCATCAACACCAGAATATTTCACTGGCAAATAAGCGCACCATGATGTAAATATGCAGCGACTATAAATTTGCAAAAAATTATTGCCGAACACTATTTTATTTAAATTGTGTTCGGCAATTTTTGTTGTTTAATAAAATGTTCGTAAGTAGTGATTTAAACTTATCCTAATGTCTTATCTTTGAGTTATTTCATTGGCGTAATGTTAGGCGTATTTGTTTTTTTTGATTTGATGGAGTAGAAACGTTTTAACGCTATTGCGTGGACTTAATTTTACATTTTGTTTTAACAATGACAAACCCGAACTAAAAAATCGAACTCAATGTGGATGGCTCTGTAGGCGCAAATCAACTCCAAAAACTAACCTATTGCCTATAAACTTAATGGTGTTAATGACAGAACTTTTTCTTATTTAGAATCGCTAATATTTGGGCTTAATCCACAGGTATTTTACTATGCTTCTTCCCTGAGCATAGTAAAAGACCAGTGGATATAAAATACCAAAAAATAACTATCTTTGCGGAGAATTACAGAACAAAATTATCCATAAACGAGAAATGAAAGAATTATACCAAGAAATATTAGACTGTTTTTTGCCAGAAGAATTGGTAGAAAATTTTGTTGTAACCGATATTGTCAAGACAGAAACAACACTGAATATTTATATGAGTGAGAAAAATATTCAGCCGCCGCATGATGCCACTATTGTCATGTCGCCCAACGGCTTTACAGAATATTCAGTTTTTACCGATTTTCCTGTCCGAAGGCGACTTGTGACCATCCATGCAAGGAAACGCCGTTGGATAGCAGAAGACATCAAAACAAAGCAGAAAACAACATTTTCAAAGGAGTATTCGTTTGTTGCAGAAGACACCCGCATATCGAAGGATTTTGCGGCTTTTTTAAAAGGAACTCGTCGATAACAACCAGAATTCAAGAAGTTCATTGTCCTTATTTTACGGGAATTTATTGTTATAAACAAAAAAAAGGTTTGAGTTTAACCTCAAACCTTGTAGTCCCTAGCGGAATCGAACCGCTGTTATCAGAATGAAAATCTGACGTCCTAACCGCTAGACGAAGGGACCAACAATTGTATTTCACATGAAACAAATTTCTTTCTTGTCGTCTATGTCTTCCTTATCGGTTTTGACGTTGCAAAGGTAGATATTATTTTGTAACTTCCAAATTTTTTTGAACTTTTTTTTTGAAAAAAATGTTTTTATTTTCGTTTAGTTTGTAATGTAGTTTCTTAATTTTTCGTATTCATCTGAAATATAGAACGATACAAGTGCTTGCAATCTTAGTGCAAAGTCTATATTTCTTAGTGTTCCGTCTTCTTCTTTTTGTAATGCATATTCAATTACGCTCATATTTTGGCATGCGTCTAATGCGTCTGGCATATTTTCGTCCGAAATTATTATGCTCTTAACAGCACTAATAATGCCGTCCGATATTAAAATGCCTATTCTGTCGGTTGTGTAGTTGAGCATTCTATTAAAAAGCGTAAATTCAAATGCTTGTTGGTCTTTTATAGTTTCTGTTCCTTGATAGTTGAATGTTTGTAGTTTTTGTTGTAGCAAATCAATGGTTCTTTTTGAATCCGTGTCAAATTTGTTGTAGTCGGGATTTTGAACTATGTATTGGCTATATTTTTGGCTACGAGTGTAATTCTTTATATATTTTGATGTAAAGTTTAGTTTTGGTATTGTGGTTGAAAGTTGACCAAAATTCATATTTCCGTCCTTGGAAAGGTTTCTCCAAAGGTTATTTATATTGGTTTTAGAAAATCCAAATTTTATATTTGCCAATTCTTTTGCTACTGCAAAGTACAATTGTCCATCTTGAAGAAAGTATTTGCTATCTTCTTTTGTATGTAGTTCACTTATTGCAAGTGTAGGTTTTGAACCGTCGTATGATGTTATGCCGTAAGTATTTTCGGTGTGGAATATGTATGATTCAAGTTGTTGTATATCGAGAAATGTACAACATTTTTCGATTGCTGTGTTTATTTGAGGATAACTTTGATTAGTTATTAAACTTCCGCTATTTATTTGTGCGGATTGTTGTATTTCAACTTTGTCGAGCCATGTTTTAAAATCGTGGTATGGCTGTTTTTTCATTGTTGAAGGATGCATTATTAATTCTGTACCAGTTTTTTTTATGTTGTGTTTTATTTCTGGTATTCTAAATTCTTGTTTGTGGGCGTTGAATTTTTGTGCATCAAATAATTCTAATACATTTTCGGCTCGTTGTTTTAAGTTTTCGTTTTGTGTAAGCCCTGCCATTTTTTCTATATTTTCTTTTATTAATGGCTTAAGTATTGCCAATCTGTCGGCTGCTTGTGATATTTCTTTTTGTTGTTTTGATGTTAAAAATATTGCTTCTGCTACGGCATAGTTGGCTATTGCTCCGCTATATTTTTGGTCTGGGCTTTGTGTTGAATTTAGTCCAATAGATTCTATATATTCTGTTTGGAGTTTATCGGCGGCATCTTCTGCCATTTTTCTTGCATTTTTGTCGTCACCGTTTTCAAATATTTTTTTTGCGAGTTCGGTTTCAAAAAGTATTCTGTCTAAATTATTTGGAACAAGTTTTAGGAATTTTTCGTGTACCTTTTGCATTGCCTTTGTGTATTGCTCTGACATTTGTTGTGGCGTTTCGCATCTATTTAGGATATGAACAATGGCTAATATGTCGTTGGCATCAAGGTTGTACGATTGGATAAATTCTTGAAATTTGTTGGCAAAATCGGTGTCAGAAACAGCATCTTTTGCTGCACTTATTAATTCTTTTGTTTCTTCTTCGTTAAATTTGTAATCTTTTTCTACGTTGCTTATTGCTATAAGGTATTTTGCTGCAAATGTGTAGAATATGTCGCCGTATTGATGGGCAAATATGCCGAGTATATTGGCTGCATATTCTGATTGTTCTTTATTTTCTGCAAAATTGTAGGTTAATTTTGCAATGCCTTTTAATTTTTCTTCGCGTGAGACATTGTTGAGGTGTTTAATTTCGTTGTAAAGAAAATCGTTGTCGCGATTGCTTATCCATTCTGCTGCTCCGCATATAATTGGGTCGCGACCTATTTTACTTTTTACCATCATTTCGTTTTCCGAAATGGTTTCTGCATATTTTAACTGCATATTTTGGTCAAAATCAAGCAGATAAGCACCGTTGGTTGTTAACAAATAGATTGCGTTTTCTGGTTTGCTGTTGTTATAGTTGCCTTTACTTTTTTCTATTTTATAAATTTTTAGCCGTGCAAGTATGTATTCATCATCTTCAATGTAGTAGGCGAGAGTTGCATTCATGCCGTATGCTGGGTATTCTATGTAACGGCTTAGCGATACAATTCGTTCTTTTGTTTGCTCATCGTAGCAAGACATTAAGTAGTCTTCTACAAAATTTTGTATTTTGCCTGTTGTACCAGAAGATAGAAATTCTGATATTGCGTTTTTCTTTTCTATATAGTTGGGATCTTCTGTGTATTTACTGGAAACTATGTCAAAGTATAGCCTATTGTCGAATACCATAAACACTACCGATTTTTTGCCAGTGTTGAGTATTCCAGCTATCTTGCCCATTGAGTACACCGTTATTATATATATATCGTCGTGGTGTTCTGGCTCTATTTTTAATTGTAAACCTTGCGAAAGATAGTCTTGTAGTTGACTATAAAATTCGTCGGCGTTGAAGTTTTGGTTTACGGGTAATGCTTTTGCGTTGTTTAGCAATCGCATTTTTATATTGTTGTACTGCCCGAAGTCTTGTCCGTTGCTGTTAAGCAGGCGACTTAGCATCGTTTCTTTTAGCGAAACATGGTTTACCGACAAATCTTTCATGGGGATTTATTTTTTTGCCGACTTAGCCTTGATAGTCTTGGGTCGGTATAAAATTGAATTTTAATTCCAATACATCTTGAAAATCTTCGCCATATTCCAATAGTTCATCGTCTTCGTAATACCAGTTTACAACATATCCATTTCCCGAATTTTTTATTTTGTTTACATATTCGAGAAAACGTATGAGATATTTAGCTGAACTTGAATTGAAGTATTCAAAATTTATGTTTACAGTTGTATTTTCTTGTGGATTTTGTACATATTCTTCCATCCACTCAATGAGCGGTCTGTAAACGCTTTCTGTGTTTTCGGGTGTGGAACGACCACCAAGTTCTACAAGACCTTGTATTGGGTCAAGATTTACCTTGGGCGTTTTCATATTTCCTTCACTACGTATAGTTTCCATTATTTTTGTCTCTGTTTTTTTTCGTTACAAAAGTATTAATTTTTTATTTTTCTGCCAACAATTTTTCCAATACTTCTTTATTTTCTTTGCAATTGGTTTTTCCTTCGGCGGTGTACATACGTTCAATTATGTTTTTGTATGTTTCCAAAACTTTAAATCTTACTATTTTCATGGTGGAATTTACCATTTGGTTTTTTTCGCTAAATGGTTCTTCTATTATGTTGAAAACAGATGGTATCCATTGTTTTGGAAATTTGTTTTTGTAGTTGGCATCATCGGTAAAGCTGTAAAATGATTTTTTTACTGCTTCGAGTAATTTTTCTGGGTCTGTTATTTTGTGTTGCTTTGCATATTCTTTAACTCTGTTTTTGTCGAGAGTTATTAGTGCTGTGGTATATTTGCAGTGGTCGTTGTAGAGTACACATTGATATATTAAGCCACCGCTGTTGGTAATAGCTTCTTCTATGCCTTCTGGCGAGTATTTTTCTCCGTCGCTACTTATTAGTAGGGCTTTTTCTCTGCCTATAACATAAAGAAAATTATCTTTGTCGATATATGCCATGTCGCCAGTGTTAAGCCAATCGTTTTTTATGGTTTCGGCTGTTGCTTGTTCGTTTTTGTAGTAACCTTTCATCACGCTAAGGGCTTTGACGTGTAGTATGCCTTTTTGTCCTATTGGTGATTCTTTGCCATCGTTGGCTATTATTTTTGCGTCTATGCCAGTGAGTATTAGTCCTGAACTTCCAAATTTATGTTTGTCGCGGCAGTTTACCGATATAACAGGGCTGCTTTCTGTTAGTCCATAACCTTGGTAAACTGGTGCTCCGAGGGTGTAAAAAAATTGTTGTTGTTTTATGTCGAGTGCTGCTCCACCACCTATGAAAAATTGGAAATTGTTGCCAAAAATTTTGCGTATCTTGCTAAATACAATTTTGTCGGCGAGTTTGTATATCGGGTATTTCCAAAGTCGTTTTAGTAGTGCAGGTTTGTCATAACCATTGCCGTAGTATGCTATTCCTGCCGACATGCCGCGTGTGAATAAAAATTTTGCTACACCCCCTTGTTTGTTTATGCCGTCTTGTATTTTTCGCATAAAGTTGCCTGTTAGTGCAGGTACAGATAGCATGAAGTCGGGATTTACCTCTTTTATGTTTATTGGTATGTTTTTTAGTTGGTTTATTGCGCCGCCTCGTGCATCTACAAACGAAAGCCTTAGCCCGCATAATGTTGCTACATAAAAACCTATTGTGTGAGCAAAGGAGTGATCAAGAGGTAGTATGATGAACAATTTCATGTTGTTCTGAAGTTTGAAAAATCTAAGGGCATCGTGGCTGTTGGCCCAATAGTTGAGGTGGCTTAGCATTATGCCTTTGGGATTTCCTGTTGTCCCTGATGTGTAACTTATTGTTGCAGTGTCGTTTTCATCTACTTGCTTAATGCGTTTGTTTAGTTCTTCTCTGTATGTGTTGTAATCTTCTTTGCCACCGTTAATAAGTGAGTCGTATAGATAGATTTGCGAAATTGCTATGTTGAGTGGCTGCATGGTTTCGTCGGGCTTGTCAAGGTAAATAATTTTTATGTCAAGATCCCTAAGTGCTTGAGCCATTGCTAATGCTTTTGAAACGCTGTTTTGCGACACCGCAACAAATTTTGTTTGTGAATGTTGTAGCCTAAAAAGAATTTCGTCTGGTTGTAGTTTTACCGATAGAGGTACGCATACTGCTCCTGTTTTGAGTATGGCGTATTCGGTAACTATCCAAGCTGTGCGTCCTTCGGATATTATGGCTATGTTGTCGCCATGTTTTACACCTGTCTTTATCAATGATATGGCCATGTAGTCTGACAACTTATTTACTTCTTGATATGTTGTGCCTTGCCAGCCTGCATCGGTTTTTTCGCTGACATACGCGGTGTCTTTAAAGTTTATGGACGCTGCGTTAAGCATTTCCAATACTGTACGTTTCATATTGTATTAGCTGCAAAATTTTTTTTCAAAGAAAATAAAAAAAACATTATTGTCCAAAAAATAATTGTATTTATAAATGCGTTAAAAAAATATTTTTGATGTGAGTATAAAAATAAATTATATTTGCACGTGATATTATTAATGCAATGGTTGGATTTTTAAGAATTTTTTTTTCTGTTGTTTTTTGTTGCAGTGTTTTATCAACCTCAGCTCAGATTATTCTGCATGGTGAAGAGCTAAAAGATAATGAGCGTCTTAAAAAAGCCGAGGTTGTAAAAGGCTATGTGCGTCCAAGCGATACTTTGCTTGTGGTTATGCACAATCCTATTGTTATAATGCCTCCGCGTAGGTTTATGACCGAAAAAGAAAAAAAGTATTATTATAAGTTGGTTTATAATATAAAGAAGGTATTGCCTTATGCAAAAATTATTCGCAAAGTTTATGCAGAGATTGAGGATAGTCTGGCTAAAATTGATGATGAATCATTGCGAAAGGAATATATTAAAAGTCAAGAAAAAACTTTGCGTGCCAATTTTGAAAAACAACTTATCCATCTTACTGTTTCTCAAGGTCGTATTTTGATTAAATTGGTTGATAGAGAAACTGGTTTTACTACTTACGAGGTGTTACGTGAACTCAAAGGCGATTTTAATGCTGTTCTTTATCAAGGAATTGCGCGTTTGTTTGGTAGTAACCTTAAAAGTGAATACGATGCTAAGGAAGAGGATAAGATGATTGAAGAAATTATTCACCACATTGAGAACGGGAGACTTTGAATTTTCTCCCGTGCTGTGTGTGATTTTTTGTAGTTAGAATCCACTTCCTTTTAGTATTTTTTCTGTTGCACCGAGATTTGCATTTACATATTCAAGGCATGTTTTTCCTGTTGTTTCTAATAAATAGTTGTTACTTAACAATTTGTAGAGTTGTTGATTTAACTCTGTTTGTGTGGATATTGAGTATGCACCGCCTTTTTCTACAAGATCTACGGCTTCTTTAAATTTTTTGTAATTTGGACCGAATATTACTGGTATTGAATAACTTACTGCTTCTAAGATATTGTGTATGCCTACGCCAAAACCACCACCTACGTATGCCAATGTAGCATATTTGTAGATTTTTGATAACATACCGATGTTGTCGATAATTAGTACATCGCTTTTATTTATGGTATCAATGTTTGATTTAGAATACTTTGAAAACTTTGTGTTTTTTAGTTTTTCAACAAGCATATCTATTCTGCTTTGGTGTATTTCGTGTGGAGCAACTATAAGTTTTAGATTTGGATTGTTGGCTTTAAGTTGCTCAAAAGCAGGTATCAAGATGTTTTCGTCAGGTGGCCATGTACTTCCTGCAACTATTATTGTGCTACCTTGGGAAAAGCGGTCGATTAATTCTATATTTCCTGCGTTGCGTGTTATTTGGCAAACACGATCAAACCTTGTGTCGCCTGCTACTGTTGTTTGCGTTATGCCTATGCTTTTGAGTAGTTTTACAGATTCTTGGTTTTGTACAAATAGCCTATTGAAAAATGTTAATAGTTTGCGATATTTTTCGCCATACCATTTAAAAAATATTTGATTTTCTCTAAAAATGGTTGAAAAAATGTACAATGGTATTTGACGTTGGTTTATTTTTTCGAGAAAATTGTACCAAAAATCGTATTTTACAAAAAATACCGTTTTTGGATTAACAGCATTTAAAAATTTTTCTGCGTTTTTTGGTGTGTCTAACGGCATATAACAGATATAGTCTGCGTTTTTGTAGTTTTTACGTATTTCGTATCCCGATGGAGAAAAAAATGTTACAATTATCTTGTAGTCGGGGTGATTTTCTCTAATTTTTTCAATTACAGGGCGACCTTGTTCAAATTCTCCGAGCGATGAGGCGTGTAGCCATATATTATAGTCGTTTGGATTGACATTTTTTTTCAAATTGTCAAAAATATTTTTTCGACCGTTGACAAAAAGTTTTGCTTTGCCGTTGAACAATGCAGCCGTTTTGGCTACAAATCCGTAGAGGTGTATTCCCAATGTGTATAGCAACATTTTTTTACAAGTTTTTTAGCATAAAATAAAGCCTATTTGTAATGTTTACATCGCTTGCTCCGTCGTCGTAGTCGAGAAAGAGTAAGTTGAGATTTGGATATTGTTTTCGTAATTTTTTTTCTATGCCCTTGCTTATCACTTGATTGGCGATACAACCAAAGGGCTGTACACTTATTATGTTTTTTATTCCTTGCTTTGCAAAAGATGATATTTCTGCGCTAATAAGCCATCCTTCGCCAAATTGGTTGCTTAGGCTTAATGTTTGTGCAGCATCAGCAGCTATTTGTTCTATGGAATGGAATACAAATGGGTATTTGCTTTTGGCAAGTATTTTTTTTACTTTTTCGGTGGCATTGTTGATGTAGCGACTAAAAAACTTGAGTAGTACCCATGTGGAGAATTTTTTGTGAGCGAGGTTCATCTCCCAATTTTTTCTAACGTTTACAATTTCTTGTGTAAAAAATTCAAGAATGGGTGGAAATACCACTTCTACACCTTCTTCTACAAGTTTGTCGGAGATAAATTTATGACCAAAGCGGTTGTACTTTACGTATATTTCGCCTACTATGGCTATACGTGGTACATCTTTTTCGTATGCCTCAAAATTATTGGCCTCAGTTGTCATTTTTTCTATGAGGTTGTAAATTTTTGATGGTTGGTTGTATGGCATCTCCAATTTTAGGGCTTTAAGATATTTTTCTTTAAAGTTTTCTGTTGCTTGTATGTAATTGGAAGCATTAGAAGCTTTACTAGTATTGAAAAAAGAATAATAGCAAAACCGTAATTTCCAACAATGTTATATAA
>ERZ842401.6416-NODE-6416-length-12559-cov-3.812140_pt1 | contig 12559 bp, 8 predicted proteins | sample MGYA00521270_ERZ842401 | MGnify/ENA primary metagenome ERZ842401 (study PRJEB31892, sample SAMEA3878208) | bioreactor metagenome | biome: Moose rumen | place: Sweden | collected 2011-10 | study: EMG produced TPA metagenomics assembly of the PRJEB12797 data set... | reverse complement strand
CAGCCCTTAAGACTGCGGCTGAAAGGAACGCCAGAAGGGACCGCATACTGGATTCACTAGGACGCCTTTATCCGGGTATCCCGCGTGACTCCCTCATGGCTTCACAAGGTCTGGAACGAAGAAGGACCGCAAGAGGAAGAAGGGCTCTCCGAGAGGACGACTTCGGAAACGCCGGGGACCTCAACCTCCAGTTCGGCGAAAGCCTGACCCAGTACATGAGGGACTGGGACATCAGCGGCAAACTCCAGGTCGACAGCGGACAGGTTATAACCCCATATTTCCCTCTGGACAACAGGATCCTATCCTTCGACGGTTCCTTCAACAACAACGAAGTGAAGATAGACTCGGCGACTATCCTCTCCGGTGAATCCGACATGAGCGCAAAAGGGACCCTTTCAGGCCTTCGAGGGGCCATCCTCCGGAATGGAATGCTCGACCTCGATCTCGCCCTTACTTCTGAGCGGATCAATGCGAACGAGCTTCTTGGAGCATACGCCATGGGGGCGAAGTTCGTCCCTCAGTCAAAGGATGCCGCCATGGACGAGAGGGTTTCCGACAAGGAGTATCTCTCTCAAGTCGCGACAGACACTTTGGCGCATTCCGCCCCGGCGGAATACTCCCTTATCGTAGTTCCGTCAAACCTTGATGCTACTGTATCCCTGCAGGGAAATGAAATAGACTACTCGGACCTTGTCGTCGACTGGTTCGCTTCGGACATTAACTTACGCCAAAGATGCCTTCAGGTGACCAACACGGTCGCAACCTCCAACATGGGTGACATCTACTTTGAAGGATTCTATTCGACCCGGAGCAAAAAGGATGTCACGGCAGGCTTCGATCTCAACCTTGTCGACATCACTGCGGACAAGGTGATAACTCTCATTCCCGCAGTCGACAGCATAATACCGATGCTGAAAAGCTTCAAGGGAATGCTTGACTGCGAAATGGCAGCAACGAGCCAGTTGGACACCAACATGAACTTCATAGCGCCTTCAATCAACGGAATCCTCAAAATCGCAGGAACCGACCTTTTCCTGGAAGCCGACGGCGGGATCCGTAAACTGGCCAAAACTCTCATGTTCCGGGACAAGAGGATAGGTCACATCGACGACATGTCGGTACAGGGGCTTGTCGGGAACTCCCAGATTGAGGTCTTCCCCTTCATCCTTGGCGTTGACCGTTACCAGCTGGCGATGAGCGGAATACAGAACTTTGACCAGAATTTCCGCTACCATGTGTCCGTCCTCAAGTCTCCGCTCCCCTTCAGATTCGGAATAAACCTATGGGGAAACTTCGACGATTGGAAGTTCTCCGTCGTCAGGGCCAAATACCGTAACGCAAACGTTCCCGTCTTCACCGCCCAGATTGACCAGATGCAAGGTAATCTCGTGGAGTCCATACACAACATCTTCTCGAGGGGCGTTGACGGCGCTGTGGCAAGGAACCTTGAAGGAAGGGATTCGATAGATGAAAGGAAAGCGGCCATAGGTTATGACGGCTCCCTTGAAGAAGGGGAACTCTCCCAGGAGGAACTCTCCCAGATCGATTCCCTCCAGAGGGAGGAAATCCTCATTGACAGCCTGGGAGTCCAGGGAATTACACCCGAGGGACAGTCCGTGACTCAGCCGCTGGATTCAGCTCTGAATGCCAGAATCGGGGCCATAGCATCAGGCATGACTTCCGAGAATACTGGTTCCCTTACTCCCAAACAGCAGCAACGCCTTGCCAGGAAAGAGGAGAAACGCGAGTTCAAGGAGTCCATACAGGACCTCACCTGCTGCCAGAAGTTCAAAGCATGGGTCAGAAGATGCCACGAAAAAAGAAAGAAACGATGAACAGCAACGAGTATCTAGAAATCAGCCTCTTCTTTACTCCGTTCGACGAGGAGTACGCATATATAGTGGAAGCCGAACTGGCTGACCTCCTGTTCGATTCCTTCATGATTGATGAGACTGAAGGGATCCAGCCCTGCCTGAAGGCGTACATAGGAAAGGAGAATTATGACCCCAGAGCATTGAAAATCGTCCTCAGCGGCCTTGAAAGGAATGTCACTTTCTCGGCCAACATGATCCCTCCCCAGAACTGGAATCTCCGTTGGGAACAGGAGTTCACCCCGATCGTGATCGGGAAGGACGTTCTCATAAGATCCATGAACCATTCGGAGGACGACATCGCACTGGCCAGAATCGAAGCAGGCGTAAAGGCCCGCAAGAGCCGTTACAACATAAAGATCAATCCCCAGATGGCTTTCGGTACCGGTCACCATGAGACAACAAGGATGATGATCCGGTCCATGGTTGCGGAAAGGGATGAAGCCATTCGTGGGAAGGTCATCCTCGACATGGGATGCGGTACAGGAATCCTCGGCATCCTTGCCATCAAAATGGGAGCTTCCCATGCTTTCGGGATAGACATAGACGCAGTCGCAGCACAGTCGGCGTTCGACAATGCGCACCTTAACAGGGTGTCCAGGCACTTCGAAACATACTACGGGGACGCTTCCCTTCTTCAAATGGGCAAATACGACACAATCCTCGCCAACATCCACCGGAACATAATTCTTGAGGACCTTCCCACTTATCTGAGGAGCCTCCGTAAAGGGGGTACTCTCATTCTGTCCGGTTTCTATGACTCCGACTGCGGGGATATAATTTCCGCAGCCAAGGACCTTTCTCCAGACATTGTCCTCAAGAGTAGTCTGGCGGAAAAGACGGTCGCCGACGGAAACACATGGGCATGCCTCACACTCGTTTCAAAATGAAAGCACAATCTCCCCCGTAATGCGCCAATAATGGACAAGATCGGTATTTATTAAAAGGTTACAACTATTACAAAACGTTATAATTCAGAATATATTTGCTAAAAAGGAGACTATTATTTTTCTTTGTTTACGAGGAGCTGGACAGTCCCGCTACCCAACGAACTTATAAACTGTAATCATCATGTACTACACTGCTGAAAGCTACGTAAAGGAATTCATGGATGGAGTCATCGCCCGCAATCCCGGGGAGAACGAATTCCATCAGGCTGTAAGGGAGGTTGTAACCAGCCTCGCTCCCTACATCGTCGCACACCCCTACCTCATTGACCGCAAAATCATGGAAAGGATTGTGGAGCCCGAGAGAGTCGTCATCTTCAGGGTCCCCTGGATTGACGATGAAGGCAATGTCCAGATAAATCGTGGTTTCCGCGTGCAGATGAACAGTGCTATCGGTCCCTATAAAGGCGGCATCCGCTTCCACCCTTCAGTAAACCTTTCCATCATGAAGTTCCTCGCTTTCGAGCAGACCTTCAAGAACTCCCTCACCACTCTGCCTATGGGCGGCGCTAAAGGAGGTTCCGATTTCAACCCTCGCGGCAAATCCGATGAAGAGGTCATGAAGTTCTGCCAGAGTTTCATGACGGAACTCTACCGCCATATCGGCAAGGACACCGACGTTCCGGCAGGTGATATCGGTGTAGGCGGACGTGAGATCGGTTTTCTGTTCGGTCAGTACAAAAGGATACGTGACGAATTCGGTGGTGTCCTTACCGGCAAAGGCCTCGGCTGGGGCGGCAGCCCTTTAAGGCCCGAAGCTACCGGATATGGCCTCTGCTACTTCACAAGCGAGATGCTCGCCACCCGTGGGGAATCATTCGAGGGCAAGACTGTCGTAGTCTCAGGCGCCGGAAACGTCGCACAGTTCGCTGTTGAGAAAGCCACACAACTCGGCGGAAAAGTCGTCACGATGTCTGACTCCAACGGTTTCATTTACGATCCTGACGGAATCGACGCTGAAAAGCTCGCCTACGTAAAGGAACTCAAGAACGTCTACCGCGGCAGGATCCGTGAGTATGCGGAGAAATACCCCACCGCAACCTACTATCCCGACCAGAGGCCTTGGGGCATCAAGTGCGACATCGCCCTGCCTTGCGCCACCCAGAACGAAATTGACGAGGACTCCGCCAAGACCCTTATCGCAAACGGCTGTACCTGCGTCGGCGAGGGAGCCAACATGCCTTCCGAGCCCGGTGCCATCGCAGTCTTCCAGAGCGCCGGAATCCTCTACTCCCCCGGCAAGGCTTCAAACGCAGGCGGTGTAGCGACTTCAGGACTTGAGATGACCCAGAACTCTATGAGGCTCAAATGGACTCCTGACGAGGTTGACGCCCAGCTCCACAGGATCATGAAGGACATCCACGAAGCCTGCGTCAAGTACGGAAAGGACGAGAACGGCAACGTCAACTACGTCAATGGTGCCAACATCGCCGGTTTCATAAAAGTCGCTGACGCCATGATGGCTCAGGGTCTCGTATAAAGGAGTCGATCCCCCGTTCTCGGGAATACCTTATGTATAGTTGAAGGGAGAGCTGCGGCTCTCCTTTTCTATTTCAGTTCTCTTTCAAGAACGCAGTGAGGCCATTCCGGCAAAAACCCCAGCCGCAAATGCGACTGGGGCTAAAGTTCTTCAAAGAAGCAGATTCACGGTTAATTCCGGGTCAGTTATTTGATGTCAAATAGCGAAATGTACCAGTATTATCACAAGCACTATCTGAAGGAACAGCGACACCGGGTATGATACCAGGTAGCTGGATTCCATAGCCTGCGAAGGCTTCTCTTTTCTAAGAAAAGTGATCGCGAATGGAGAAGACGACGAGGCGGCGAGGCATCCTAAGACCCTCGATGTACTTAGTCCCAGCAAATGGCATGCTACAAACGCCACCACCAGTGCGGGGATGAAAGACAGCAGGAATCCGTACAGGATCCACATGTAACCTCCGGAAGTGAAAAGGGGCACCAGCGAAGAGCCGCAGCCGAGTCCGATTGTAGCAAGAAGAAGGGCGAGACCCGTCTCCCTTATCATCAGTATAGCACTGGGCGTTGTATATGTAGTGATCTTCCATGAAGGGCCGAACTTTCCAAGTACGACCGCGATAATGAATACTCCTCCTGAAAGTCCCAGACGGACAGGAGCTTCCATCCCCGGGAATTTGAAAGGAATAGCTCCGAGCACCACCCCGAATGCCATTCCAAGGAATATCGGGACAAGGTAAGGCCAATCCAGTTCCTTGTCACTGTTGCCCACGAGATCAGCGACTTTCTTGACATTCCTGGCTGCCCCTGAAACAGTAATCCTGTCACCTACCTTAAGATACATGCCGTCATGGGGAAGAAGGGATGCGGACCCCCTTTTCACTCTTGACAAAGTCACTCCGTAGTTGGAAAGGAAATCAAGTTCTTTGACGGAATGTCCAGTAATGGAACTTCTCGTCACTGAGAGCTCCTTCTTGAAGTTCCTCGAAGAAACCAGATTGAAATCCGTCCCCTCAATGGGCACTTCGGTGCCGAAAAGTATACGGACGGTTCCCGCATCCTCGGGATCGGATTCGACGAGGACTCTGTCACCTTTCTCAAGAACAGGATCATCGGATTCCAGGAAAAGATTCTCCCCTCTCGAAATGTTCATCACGACAAAGTTCCCTTCCAGTTTGGTCTTGACCTCCGACAGATGTCTGCCGAGCAATGCCGGATTGGTCACTTCCAGAAGAAGAGCCGAAATGTCTCCCCCGTCCGGAGAAACCGAAGGAGCCTCCTCTGCAGAACTCTTTTTAGATAAAACGGAAACGGCCCAGATGGCAAGGCATATCCCAAGGATACCGGCAGGATATGCAAGGGCGAAGGCGATGCCGATTCTGCTGGAAGCCGTAGGGTTCTCGACCTCTGAAAGGAACGTTCCGGTAGCGGCATCGTACCATGTCTGCTGTGCAGCTCCTACCCCTGTTATGCCATTGAGGGAACCTGTAGCGACTCCCGCAAGGGAAGCGGTATCTTCATCAGTTAGAAGCCCTATGATGAACACCCCTGCGAAGAGCAGGATCACCTGCATAGCGGCGACGGCAATTGACTTGAGCCTGTCTCCCTTTCCTGTCAGCTGAAGGCCGTCTCCAACCTGAAGGCCGACTGAGAAGACATAAACTACAAGTCCGAACTCTTTAAGGAAATGGAGAAACAGCTGGTCTGTCCTGGCCCCGAGGGCAGCGAACACGATGCCAGTAAAAAGAACCCATATGCTTCCGGAACGGACACCATTGATTTTCAGATGGCCGACCAAAAGCCCGATTCCGATAACAAAGCACAGGATCATGAGAGAGTGTCCTGTACCCGCGCCTATGAAAAAGTCGTGCATTTGTGAAAAGTTTCAGGTTTATGATGACCATGGCAGCCCATCACTGTGAGGCCACGGTTCACGTTGTCAGAATTGCATGAGGCCGCAGTTTCCGCAGCCGTAAAAAAAGAGCGGCAATCTTCACTTGGATAAGATGCCGCCCGTGTTATTACTTGGAGAATTCGAAACGTACGTCTATCGGAACATGCTCAAGGCGGAGATTCATGTTGTCAGCCTTGTAGTCTGCCGAAGTTTTCGAATACTTCTTTTCGAAGCTCTTGGCATAAGGCTCATCTCCTGTGGCCTGGGTCTTGAGGACGATTCCGGCGAGGTCTTCGATAGCCTTTTCCATCTTCGGATAATTGATCGTATAGTGACCGTCGTTGTTCCTCTTGAAGGCGCCCTGCTCAGCAAGGTAGTTGTATATCATGATGTTCGACCTTCCGAGAGCGGACTCCTCACCGAAACGTTCACTCCTTACAAGGCTAATGAAGAAAGTGGTGAGGGAATTCTCCTTGGTCACGAACCAGGACAAGTCATGCTTGTCGATAAGTTTGCAGAGCAGGTATTCACCCACTACATAAGCTTTAGCCTTTTCCCATGTAAAGGCTGAAGAGCCGAGCGCATCGGAAACGCTTCCCTTTCCGTTTACGGTCTCCTTGACTCCAAGGCCATGGGCAATCTCACGGAACGCCACATTCCAATAGAATGCTTCAGGATCAAGATGAGAAGAACCCTCCTTGTCGAAGAGGACGATTCCGGAAGGCGTTATGATACGGTTGAACTTCTCCATAAGGACATTGCGGAGAAGTATCGTCCTGGTTCCTTTCTCGGCCTGGACCTTGGGGTCGTACGGAAGGTTGACAGCTATGACCTTCACTCCCGCATTGGCTTCTCCGGCGTAATAGAGAGCATCACAGCAGAAGATGTTGGAAGACAGACCGGGCTCGAAGGTCTTGTATTCAGGAGGGCAAGGGAGGCTTTCCTGAAGTTCAGGAAGCATGCCGACATACTGCTGAAGGACCTTGGTCTTTTCAAGATCCTTGAGGAGAACGAAGGCCTCATATGAAGTCTTCTTTCCGTAGAGCTGGTCATCATCAGTCTGATTGGGGCCGATAACAAGGTCCATCTTGCTGTCGTTCATATCAAGCCAGGCGAGATCGCTCTCATAGTAGTCATCAGTACGGAGAGCTTCGATCTTCTTGAGAAGGTAATTCTTCACCGAAGGAACGATGGTGATGTCAGCAGCGGCTGTAAGGCGGGCAGCGATTCTCTCGATATTCTCCTTGTACTCTTCATGATACCATACGGTCTTGAGAGAACCGTCCTCATTCCTCCTGATGAGAGTGTAAGGGCTGTTCTTGTCAGGGTCATCGAATGCCTGGAACTCAGCATCGGTCATGTCAGCGGGATAGAAGTTGACACCTGCGGGTCTCTCGCCATAACCCTCGACAAAAGGCTTGGCGTTGATACGGTCCCAAGGGCCGTAATTGATCATGGCATATTCTTTCTGGTCAGGATCGGGGAGATTCTCCATGAGGGATTTGTCACCGAAATACTGTTTCCAGTAAATCTCGTCAATCTGGTCAGCGGCGAATTTGTAAAGATTGAGAACTTCTTTGCCGTTGTCACTGATTCCGGAAAGATCAGGGGTTTCTATCTTAACCAGTGAATACTCTTGAATGTCCTTATAAACCTTGGACTTGGGTGCATTGTTGCATGCGACGAAAACGGAAATGGCAGCAATCAATACGAATAATTTCTTCATATAATATTATTGTTTTGAAACACCTTCTGAAAGGTCCTGCAAAGTTAATCACCCGATTCGAGACAAGCAATTTGTTTATGTGTTTTTTTCATTCCCGCACACAGGAAACGGACTCTGTCGCCCGCTTGAGGCAGGATTTCTCCCCTTAGGAGATGACTGGTAATGGAATAAAAGGTTAACTTTGCAAGTCTAAAGGCCACAGCAATGACACAAGAAAGAGTTACCGTATTCCTCACGACCATACTTTGCATCATAGCGATTCCGGCTCTTCTTCCTGCCTTTTTCGGCGGAATCATCCTTCCGGTTTGGACATATCTGCTTTGGACAAGTGTCGTTGTGATTCTCGCTTGCGTGTACCTCGTGAACAGATGCGTTCTCATTGACCGATTCCTCGTGAAAAGACGCTTCGGGGTCTTCTTTCTTCTGGAAATCTTTACCATCATCATAGGCTGCGGGTTCATGTTCCTGTCCGACAAATTCTTCGAGTCTTTCTTCAATGGGACCCGAGATCTGTCGGAAATCATAGACAGGACCACGAGGATATCACAACTGACGACATTCTTCTTTCTGGACCTCGGAGCCGTTCTGGCAAGCCTTGTAGTCGCGATGTCTGACAAATGGAGGGCAGCTTCTTTCCTTTACAACGAATCCACGAAGAAAAATGACAATCTGGAAAAAGACATGGATTCTCTTCGTGCAGAAATCGACGCACTCAAAAAGCAGACTGCCGATTCCGAAGAAATACCCGAATATATCAGCGTAAAGGTCAATCTGATGATGACAAGGGTCAAACTCGCCGAGATAAGTTTTGTCAAAAGTGACGGGGACTATATCATCATCCATAAAGATGACGGAGAATCATTCATGACCCTTATGACACTGAAGTCCATCGAAAAGAAGCTTCCGAAAGAAAAGTTCTGCAGGACCCACCGTTCCTTCATCGTCAACGTGGACAAGGTAAGAGGAATGAAAGACGGGAAGATCCTTATCGGTAATGACGCCATTCCGCTATCGGACTCGTGCAAGGCATCATTTTTCGAACTGATGTCCCGTAAGTCAATAATACTGAAAACAGACCACGAGTGAACATCCCCTCTTCTGGCGGATGATTTGCGCTTTTTGCAAGACTTGAAGGGATTTTGTGATTTCGGAAAATCTGCAGTATCTTTGCAATCCTTTCCGGACACAGAACCCGGCAGCTTCCCAATGCCGCTTTCAGCGATGGACCATTGTTACGGTCTTCCGGAGAGTTTATGCGGGTGTGTTGAAATTGGTAGACAAGCCAGACTTAGGATCTGGTGCTTCGGCGTATGGGTTCGAGTCCCTTCACCCGCACAAGGGGACAACTTCGGATGAAGTTGCCCTTTTTTCGTTTCCGTAAGTCGGGGGTAAGAGCATAAATTTCGGACCAAGTCCAAAACCCTGTGTTTAAGATTGTAATTGAGAATAAGTGAGTACCTTTGTACGAACGTTACAAAAGGTATTCAAATATGTCATCATTATCTGTTCTTCAGGAGTTGGTAAGTTTGATGCTTCCACCCACCATTCTTGATTATTTTGATGTAGTACGTGTAGAAGAGCGTGCCATAGGCGAGAAAGAGCGCAAAGGTTTGGAGCGTGGAGAGGTGGTCATTCATCTGGATGAGCATAATGAGTTCCGTTCCCCGGAGGAGGGACACACATACCGTCCAAACGGGTTCTACGAGGCATCGAAGATAAATGACTTTCCTCTAAGGGATAGACGTGTAGCTCTTATTCTGCGTCGCAGGCGCTGGGTGGATGAACAGACCGGGAAGAGCGTCGGGAACAAGTACAACATCGTTACGGAAGGGACACGGCATACTGTTGAGTTTGCCGCTTTTTTAAAAGAGACATTTGGATACGTACCCGATCGCAGCTTCATCGCTTGAGCGGTACTACTATGTAGATGGCCATTTGCTTGAACGTCAATACCGAGACTATCTGAGCGGATACTTCGACTGGGAGGAGCGTCCCCACGCAGGAGAATGGCTGGTCTTTCCCGAGAACGTCGGCCCGAACATGAGCATTGATGAGACCTCGCTGAGCGACGGTGAACTGTACACGGTGCTTACCAATAAGGACGCTCACGGCCGGAAAGGCGCACTTGCCGCCATTGTGGCGGGGACGAAGGCCGAAGTAGTCAGAGAGGCTCTGGATCACATTCCTCAGGAAAAGCGGGACCTAGTGGAGGAAATCACGCTTGACCTGTCCTCCTCGATGAAGAATATCGCCATCATGGAGTTCCGCAACACCAAGCGTACGATAGACCGGTTCCATGTCCAGAAGCTTGCCCTCGATGCTATCCAGGAGATGCGCATCGGACACCGCTGGGAGGCCCTCAAAGCGGAACATGAGCGCAAACTATGGATAAAAGCAACGGGCGAAGTCGTCCCTCCGGAAGTCTTTTCTAATGGAGACACAAGGCCACAGCTGCTCGTAAGAAGCAGGTATCTCCTGTTCAAGTCTGCGGATAAGTGGACGGACTCCCAGAAAGAAAGAGCCAAGATACTCTTCGAACAGTATCCGGACTTGGAACAGGCATACTGGCTGACACATAAGCTCAGGATGATCTATGCGAATACTCCAAGGAGGTCATTGGCAAACACCCGTCTGGCCAAATGGTATCTGGAGGTTGAGAACTCAGGCTTTGATGCCTTCAAGGTCATTGCTGCCACTCTTAGGGACAGAGAAACGGAGATAATCAACTTCTTTGACAACCGCGCTACAAACGCCTCTGCAGAATCCTTCAACTGTAAAATCAAGACCTTCCGTGCTCAACTTAGAGGAGTATCAGATATAAACTACTTCCTCTTTAGACTACAGAACATCTACGCTTAAACACATACTTTTGGACGTGATCCCTTTTTTGCGACGGATTCCAAGGTGGAGCAAAAGCAGTCGCAAAATCGGTGTCAAATGTTTAACTATTAACCATTTACACCATGTCTTCAACAATCAAAACTTTGTCAATTAAGTTCTGGTGCAGGGCTTCTAAACGAGGGAAAGATGGCAAATCTCCCGTTGAAATGGTCATAAACATCGATGGAGAACGCCTTGTGACTCATCTTCCACGGAGAGAGAAACCAGACTCCTTCCAGCAACAAATGAACTCAAGAAGGACAAACCCACTCCGGGAATACCTTAACGCTGTCGAGTCCAGGATTCGGGAGCATGAGACGCACTGCCTCAGAGAGGGGGTGCCTCTAACAATCGAGAGCATCAACGGTTTCATTGAGGATGGTTTCACAGAGCGTTCTGGAACCATCGGTGCGTTGACCGACGACTTTTTCAATAGTCTCGAGCTCAAAAGGGATTCCGGAGCGATGACTCCTAAGAGGTACAGGAAATATGAGATTGCCCTAAATCACTTTCTTGAGGGAACGGGATTATCATTAGATGACAGGGTTACAAAAGTCAAGAACAAGACTATCAAAGACTTTCAGCATTATCTGATAGGAGAAGGATTTGAACCCGGAACAATCGCAGGATTCCTTCAGTGCCTTAAGTCTATCGTACTGTTCGGTCTGCAGAATGGACAGATAAAAGAGAACCCCTTCACAGGCATCAAGATAGGCAGAAAAGCCAATAAGATCAGGTTCCTCTCCGAAGAAGAGGTTTCCCTGATTAAAATGAAGCGCATGCCAACAGAAGGATTGGAGCATGTAAAGGATATCTTCCTGTTCCAGTGTTACACCGCTCTCTCATATTGTGATATGGCTCTGCTTGAGCCTGGGGATTTCCAGACCAACGGTTCCGGGTTCGTTTTCATCGAAAAGCCACGAAAGAAAACCGGAGTTCCTTTCTTGGTGGTTCTTTTACCGGAGGCGCTTGCGATTGCCAGGAAGTACGATTATCACCTTCCAGTAATTAGCAATCAACGTTATAACGTGAATCTCAAAGAGATAGCGACGCTATGTGGAATCGAGAAAACACTGCACTCACATGTGGGAAGACATACAGCCGCCACCTTCTTATTAAATAAAGGTGTACCCATGGAGATTGTCGCAAAAGTACTTGGTCACTCGACAACGGCACAAACCAGACATTACGCCAAACTACTGGACGATTCAGTGTTCCGAGAGTTCAAGAAACTGGAGGAGACTCTAAAATAAAAAACAAGGGGACCCCGAAGGATCCCCTTGAAAGCTTTTTTAAAGAAGTTTCCGTCAAACTATGCCACCTTTTTGTTTTTCGATGGCAACCATTCAGGGTTCACAAAGTCCTGAGCGTCCTCAGGCATGAACGGATCCTTGAAGAGATCCAGGTGTCCATGAATTGGAGAGTCTTCTCCAACGCCATATTTTAACACCTTCTGAACAGCGGTTTTACCCATAAAGACCACATGAGTGGCCAGAATCATGGGTGTTGTCCCTACTTCGTCGCAGGCCTTTACGACTGAGACGCGGTCCTGAAGCTTTTCAGCCAGGTTCTTCGATTCCGACATAAAGTCGTCGAAGAGTTTCTGCACGTCTGGGACTAAACTATAGTACTTTCTCAAGTACCCCAGTTTGGCGTCATTTGACTTGAACTCAGTCAAACAGCAATTGAAATCTCTCGCTGCTTTACGATTCTGAGACCAAAAGTCAATAATCCTTCTCTTGCTTTTTGATTTCGGTGGAGCAAC
>ERZ842401.6415-NODE-6415-length-12561-cov-5.440589_pt1 | contig 12561 bp, 8 predicted proteins | sample MGYA00521270_ERZ842401 | MGnify/ENA primary metagenome ERZ842401 (study PRJEB31892, sample SAMEA3878208) | bioreactor metagenome | biome: Moose rumen | place: Sweden | collected 2011-10 | study: EMG produced TPA metagenomics assembly of the PRJEB12797 data set... | reverse complement strand
GGGGGCGTGGTGAACGGCCCGGACGGTATTCATGCTGTTCTTTCTGGAAACCCTCTTTTGGTGTTTCTTCTGACTTCTTTTCGTTCTCGAAATCCATTTCTTTACTTCTTTAAAATAGGTTATTTCTTTTTGCTTATATACCTTATTTATGTATTAAATATAGTTCCATCGATTCACTTCATCGCTTGAATCGGTTCACTTCATCGCTTGAATCGGTTCAAATTCCCGTATAGGTCGAAGGAGTAATCGCCCTGAGTTCTTCCTTGACCGTCTCACTTACGTCTAATGTTTCAATAAAGTCGGAGATAGTCTCGGCATTGATGCCCTCGTTTGTACGAGTGAGGGCCTTAAGGGTCTCGTAGGGATTGGGATAGCCCTCACGACGAAGGACGGTCTGGATACCCTCGGCAACTACTGCCCAGGTATTGTCAAGGTCCTGACGAAGCTTCTCCTCATTGAGAATAAGCTTGCGAAGTCCCTTGAGCGTCGACTGGAAAGCGATGAGCGCATGTCCCATAGGTACTCCTACATTACGGAGAACGGTCGAGTCGGTGAGGTCACGCTGCAAACGGCTTACCGGCAACTTGGCCGCAAGGAACTGAAGGATGGCATTTGCGATGCCAAGGTTACCTTCTGAGTTCTCATAGTCGATAGGATTGACCTTATGAGGCATGGCACTCGAGCCAACCTCTCCCTTCTTTATCTTCTGCTTGAAGTAGTCCATGGAAATGTACATCCAGAAGTCACGGTCGAGGTCGATGACGATGGTGTTGATGCGGCGGAGTGCATCGAAGAGGGCAGCGAGGTGGTCGTAGTTGGAGATCTGCGTGGTGTACTGCTCGCGCTCCAGTCCGAGGCTGTTGCTGAGGAAAAACTCGGCGAACTGTGCCCAGTCGATGTCGGGATAGGCCACGTGGTGGGCGTTGAAGTTGCCCGTGGCACCGCCGAACTTGGCCATAAAGGGGACATCGCGCAGGGTGCGGAGCTGCTCTTCGAGACGATAGACATAGACCATCACCTCCTTGCCCAGACGGGTGGGCGACGCAGGCTGCCCGTGGGTGCGTGCCAGCATGGGCACGGCGCGCCACTTCTCAGCATAGTCGTTGAGAAGCTCGATAAGCTCTTCGATCAGGGGTATGTATACGTCGTTGATGGCCTCCTTCAGCGAGAGGGGCACGGAAGTGTTGTTGATATCCTGCGAAGTGAGGCCGAAGTGTACAAAGTTCTTGAACGGGGCCAGTGTTGCGCCCTGCGTGCTGAGGGCATCGAAGCGCTCCTTGATGAAGTACTCGACGGCCTTGACGTCGTGGTTGGTGACGGCCTCGATGTCCTTCACGCGCTGTGCATCCTGCGGGTTGAACTGCTGGTAGATGTCCCTCAGCCGGGGGAACAGCTCGTGGGGGAACGCCACCAGCTGCGGCAAGGGCAGTTCGCAAAGGGCGATGAAGTATTCAATCTCCACCCTGATGCGGTAGCGGATGAGTGCGTACTCAGAAAAATACTCGGATAGGGGTGCTGTCTTTCCACGGTAACGGCCGTCAATAGGCGAAACGGCTGTAAGAGCTGATAAATCCATACGTTCCTTTTCTAATGGAAAAGTTGCGACGGGGTCGCAACACATACTTACACTTGACTAGTGTGGGCGTTGACGGATTCGAACCGCCGACCCTCTGCTTGTAAGGCAGATGCTCTAAACCAACTGAGCTAAACGCCCGAAATGCGGGTGCAAAGGTAGTAAGAATAAATGGAACGGCCAAATTTATGGGGACTTTTTTTTGTTTTGAGCAGTTTTTTTGCGGTGGAGCAGAAAAAAGAGGTGTACAGATTTGGCCGTCTCAACTTTTATTATTAGTTTTGCAGTCTAAAAGAATTTTCCGACAGAAACGTATGAAACGACTGATACTAGTGACAACGGTTCTGTGGGCGTGTATGGTTTATGCACAGCCTACAGGAGAAGCTTCTACGCCGCCCTCAGTTCTGACCAAGGCTTGGAAAGACTTTACTCACAGCTTTAATCATGCCTTTAACCATTTGGACGTGTCGCTGACCACGGGAGCGACGGGCATTGGCTTTGACGCCTCCATGCCCCTGAACGAATGGGTGGACGTGCGAGCCGGCTATGCCATCATGCCGCGCTTCAACTACAGGATGCACTTCGGCGTGGAAGTGGGCGACGACCCCACGACGAGCCAGCAGAAGTTCAACCGCTTGTCGGGCCTGCTGGAAGGCTTTACAGGCAACCAGGTGGACAATGTGGTTGACGTGGACGGCAAGCCCACGTACTGGAACTGGAAGCTGCTGGTGGACGTGAAACCCTTCAAGAACAAGCATTGGCACCTGACCGCCGGTCTTTACTACGGCAGCCACGAGGTGGCCCGCGCTGTGAACGCCATCGAAGACATGCCCTCGATGATGGCGGTGAGCATCTACAACAACCTGTACAGCCGCGCCATGAACAACGACCTGAGCTTCACGTTCGGTACGGAGGTCAACGAAGACGGCGATGAGGTGCCCAGAGTAGTCAACATGGGCGAGATGCTCAAAGACAAGCTACAGGAGTATGGCCGCATGAGCATCAACATGGGCGACTGGGCGCACGACGTGTACTACGAGGAGGACGAATATGGTGTAGCCCCTGAGAGTGGTGTCATCATCGACGGCGAATACTATGCTTCCGGCGAACAGTATATTGTCCACCACAAGGGCGACCTGATGCACGCCAAGGGTGACCCCTACCGCATGACTCCCGACGAGAACTCGATGGTGAAGGCCTGGGCCTATGCCAACCGTTTCAAGCCCTACCTGGGCTTCGGTTACGGCGGAAAACTGCTGAAGAAGGATCCGCGCTGGCAGATTTCGTTCGACTGCGGTGCCATGTTCTGGGGCGGCACGCCCAAGGTGGTGACGCACGACGGCACCGACCTGGTGAACGACGTGGACAACGTGCGCGGCAAGGTGGGCGACTACGTGGAGATCATCAAAAAATTCAAAGTGTTCCCCGTTTTGAACCTGCGCATCACCCGGAGACTCTTCTGAGACTCGCGCAGCATAAAATCTAGCGCCAGATTTTCTTCTCGGAGGCCGAGATTTCAGAAAATCTAGCGCTAGATTTTTTTGTGGCAAGGCGCCGGGACCCTTCAATGGGGTGAAAGTCCCCGACACGGAGCGTTACTGAATGACGAGCTTGCGCCCGTTGACAATGTAGATGCCACGGGGAAGGCCCTGCGTGTTGACAGCCTTCGAACGGACCAGACGACCCGTGAGGCTGTAGACATCAACGGGCTGGCTGAAGGCGACAACGCTCTGGATGCCAGACCTGGCAGTGACCGTGAGGACACCGTTGACGTAGACGAAGTCATAGCTCTGGGCCTCGCCACCCGTGATGACGATGGGATAATCACCGGCAGGACTGTCAGCCCCGGCCTCGGTGGCAGCAACGGGAGCAACTGTGAAGACATCGGGGGTATCGCCATTGCGGAATCCCTCGTAGGAAATCTCGAAGACAGGATTCTCGTCACCCTCCTCGCGGCTGTAGTTTCCTACCGTGGCCGTGAGCTGAGCCTTCTGGATGGTAAGCGTGCCATTGACCAGCTTGATGTTGGGATAGCTGACGGTGCCTTGAGAAACAACGATGTCGTAGGTGCCGGCCTGCGAAAGACTGGTAGCCTCGCAGCTGACCACAGGCTCGCCTTCCACCTCACCGGCAGAGATGGTGTAGGAGAGCTGGGGCACGTCGTCGCCATAGACCATTGTGGCGTCGTTGGCCGTGACAGTGATGGGATCGGCCTCCACAATGGTGAGTGTGCCAGAATTGAAGGTGAAGTCATAGTTCGGTGCCTCTGCTCCCCAAATGTAGATGGGATAGGTGCCTGGAGCCTTGTCGGCAGGCACTTCACAAGCAAAAGTAGGCTGCTGCGTGAGGACACTGGCCGTCTGGTCCAGCTTGAAACCACTATAGTCAGCGGCAAACTGCGGCAGTTCCTCGTTCTGCTTGATGGTGTAGCTGCGGGCAGTGACGGAGACAGGCGCATTGGCGACAGTGAGCGTGCCGTTGACAGCATTGAAGACGCGGTTGGACACCGTGCCCTGCGATACCACAATAGGATAGGTGCCCACGGGCGACGTCTCGGTGGCTGCACAACTGAGCACAGGCGTTCCCTTCAACGTGCCATCGACCGTATAGTCGAAGGTGGGATTGGCATCGCCATAGTAGCGCTGCTTGTCGTTGGCAGTGACGGTAACTTGGTCGGCAGCCACAAGGGCGTCGTATTCAGCCTGGGTCACGAGGGTAATCTCGTCGGGCGAGCCTGCCGGCACATTGATGTAAGCCCGGTTACGGGGAATGTACTCCACATCAGACTTCACAAAGCCAAGCTTGCCGGCCGAGGTGACACCCAGCAGACGCATGGTGTTGGGGTCGTAGGGCGTGGCATTGAAGTGGTAGGGCAGGTTACCCTGGCCCTGCTTCCACAGGTCTATGTTCTCAGCAATCCAGTTAACGTCGGTATTATTGAAATAGACACCCTGAAGCAAGTTGTCGGAGGGTTTCGTGCCGTCCTGCGCCTCCAGATTAAGGCGGTTGGCACTGGCATCGCTGCCAACGCACTGGATAATGACGGGCGTGCCAGCTGCCACCTTGCCACTGAGTTCCTGCCAAACGGCCATGTCGCCGTCAATCTTGGTGACGGTATAGGCTTTCATACCTGTCGAAGCAAAGGTGAAGGGGAAAGAGGCAAAGAGCGACGAGTACTGAACGCCGCCGGCAGTGAACTCTGGCTGGATGCCAAAATAATTGTCGGCAGAAGCATCGACGGGAATGATGCTCCAGAAACTCAGGTCGAGCGTCTTACCACTGGTGGCAAGCTTAGCCTCCGACTTTGTGGTATTGATGTCGTAGAGGTAGAGCGTGATGCCCGAAGCAGTAGCCGAGGCACGATAATACTGCTGGCCGCCGGACGACACCGTCTCCAGCTTCAGATAGTAGCCCACAGCGGCATGGGCGTCAGTGCCCTGTGCCTTCAGGTTGTACTGCGAGCCGCCAACGTTCTCAACGTAGATGACCGACGAAGGGTCCGAGGACACACGAGTGAAAGGTTTCACGGTGAGCAACGCATCGATGTCGGCTTTCTGCTGACTGGTGTTATAGCCCGTGCTCTTGTTGTCGATCATGACAATATAACGGTCAGAAGTCTTACTCTGCACGCGATAATAACCATTGCCATTAAGCTGGGCAACGGCGGGAACAGCCAAGAGAGCGGAAAGTAAAAAAACAACAATCTTTTTCATTGAAGATAGAAATGGCAAAAAAAAGCTGTCCCACAGCCTGCCGTCATGGGCACGCTGCGGGACAGGTTTGTCATTGTTTTGTTTGAATGTGTAGCATGCGTGCAGATTACTCGGCAATGCAGATGCTCACACGGTTCTTGTCATTCTCAGCGAAGGGCTGCTCGGTGTCGCCCTTGCTGTCGGTGATGATGCGAGAAGGATCAACCTTGTACTGCTTGACAAGGCGATCGGTCACGATCTTAGCACGCTCACGACCCAGACGCTCGTTGATCTTAGCGTTACCCGTGCCCTTGTCAGCATAACCAGTGATGGTGACCTTGGCGTTGGGGTTAGCATTCAGATAGTTCACGATGTCCTGAATCTTCTGAGTCTCGGTGGTAGCAATGCGCGAGCTGTTGATGCTGAAGAACACGTCGCGGCGGAGCGGCTCAGCCTTCTTCTCAACCTCCACAATCTTGTCAATGTAGACGGGCTTCTCAACCACCTTCTCCACGATCTTCTCGACGACGCGGCTCTCGCAACCCTTAACCTCGCGAGTGCTGTAGCTGCTGCCAAGGTTAATCTTCACACCGGCAAGGGCGTTGAAGTACCAGTCGGCATTCTTAGCTTTCTTCGAGTTGTAGTGGTCGCTCAGCGTATTGGCAGCAACCTCCAGACCCACGCTGACCTTGTCGCTCAGGCGGAAGTCGCCCATCAGGCCGGCCTGGCCCACGAAACGAGTCTTCACACCGCCCCAAACATAATCCATGGGGACATTGTTACCGGCAAAGAAGTCGCGGGATTGGCGCTGCAGCACCGTACGCTTCACTTCCTTAGCTTCGCCATTGTCGAAACCGATGTTAGCACCGACGCCAACGAAAGCACTCAGGTTGAACAGACGAGTGGGATTGTAGCCACAAACAAGGTTCGAAAGGTTTGCGGTCAAGTCCAAAGTGGGAGAAACATACTTCCACTTCCATTTGTAAGTCTGGTCAGGGTTAAAATATTCAGTACCACCCTTCGACTGCCAGCCGTTGACGGCGAGCCGGGCACCCCAAATTTTATCAAACTGATAACCGACAGCCACCTGTAAATTATAGGATGTGAGGTCGCTAAAGTCTAACTCGCCAAGGGTGTATTGAGCGCCAAGCGGCTGCACCTGAACGTACCAGTGAGGATTGAAGACATACTCCGTCTTCAGCTCAGGTTCCTGTGCCGATGCAGAGACGAAGCCCAGCATCAGCAGACAGGAAAGTAATGTTTTCTTTATATTCATAATTTGAATTCTCCGTGTTTAAAGTGTTACTACTTTTACTCGTTAACCGCCATGTAGAACTTCTTGGCAACGTTCTTACCCGTGTAGTCCACTGCGGTGTAGAGAATCTCGTAAGTGTAGCCAGGCTCCACGTTGAACTCCAGGAAGTCGTCGAAGCCACCGTCGATAACCTCAGCAATGCGGTTCTGAGCATTGGCCTTGTCGAGAACGCTCTTGCAGGCAGCGTTGCCGTCCTGAGCGCTGACACCACCCTTGCTGACGTTGGTCACAGCCACGAACTTCTTGTAAGCAGGCGAGAGCACTTCGAGGTTGTAGGTCGTGGGAGCGAGGGCAACCTTCGTACCAGTGACACGCGTGGGCTGACCGGCAGCACCGCTGACACGTGCATAACCGCCATTCTCCACAAGCAAGATGGGCTGCATGTACTTGTTAGGAGTCATGTACTTAGCCACCCGTTTGTTGATGGCGTTGATGACACGAGTAACCTGCTGCTTCACATCACCAGTAAGATCGCTGATGTTAATCTTCTTCAGCTGGCCAAGGTAGTCGTTCACCTGATCCAGGAAGCCCTCCAGCTTCTCCTTGATAGCATCGATAGGCTCATTGATGTTGCCGAAAATGTCCTCAATCACTTCACTCAGGTCGTTCTCGTAAGTGAAGGTAACGGTCTTCTTATCAACATGCACGATAATCTCACTCTGGTTGGGCTTCACGATATGGGTATTACCGTCATCATCGGTGAAAGTATAATCGGGAAGGTCGATAACGATGTCCTCAATTTGGATTTCCTGCTCGAAGCTTATATTAATATTGAATTTAGCAATCTGCTCATCAGTCAGGCTCTCGATGGTGATGTCATCCAGATTCAGGTTGAGATCGCCAAATTCAGGAATCTCAATGTTAATCTTACCAATCAGCTGGTCAATGAACTTTTCAACACGTCCCAGACCAGGAATGCCATCGAACTTGTACTCTTGAGCGAAACCGAAGCTGAGAGGCTTAATGCTGGTTACGCCAACACCATACTGAGAGACGACGCTCTTGGCACCAGTCTCGTCCTCCCATGAAGCCTTTACGGCAATGGCGGGAAGCACGCTGTGCACGCAGTTGTAAACAGTCTGCACGAGATTGCCGAGGTCGATGCCGTCGCGGAAGTGGCGGATGTCGCTCACCAAATCCTTAATCTCCTGGTGATTGGCGATGTTCAGGCCAACCTTGTCAATATCTTCGAGTTTCAGCGTAGCCTTAGCCTCGTAGAAGCCATTACCGCTCTGCTCCTCGACAGCACCACGAGTCCAACCAAAGTCAAGAACCTTATTGCTCTTCTGAAGATTCTCCAGAATGACAGGCGAAGTCTCATTCTGGCTGTTGATCAGCTCAAACTGAGTACCGCTGAAGTCGCGGTTGGTGGGGTTCACGGTCAGATAGATGGTACCTGCGTTACCAGCAGCACCGTCCTTAGCGACAATGGGTAACCAAGCACCCATGCGGATATGACCCTTCACATTGTTCAGGTTGCCACCCAACATCTCAATGTCCTTCTCAGTGATGACGTTCCACTGCTCAGCTTCGGGGAGAGCATAGAAGTCAGGATCGTCAGTGGGGAAGTTGATACCATCGTTGGTATTGCCGTGGAAGGCCACGAGCATGTTAGAACGAACGTCGACGGGGAGGTTCAGATAGCCAAAGAACTGGTTATAAGTGCCATTGAGTTCAATGCTAGTAACCATCTTTTCCATCACGCCAAGGAAAGTATTCAGCGCGACAGAGTCGTCACCAATGTTAGCCAGGATTTCATCAATCTGGCTCTGGAGTTCCTCAATACCACTGACCAAGCCACTGATAGTCTCTAGCATAGCGCGGTGAGCAGCGTCGGCAGCAGCCTCATTGGCAGCAACTCTCTCCTGCAAGGCAGCGATGTCGTCAACATTCTTCTGGATGCTATTCTCCAGCACGTCAATCTTGTTCTCAAGTCCATTGACCTTATCGCTGAGCTCGCTGTAAGAAGCCTGCAAATTTTCGATGAGCAGACTGTTGGCCTCGGCAGCAGCCTTTGCCTCATTGGCGGTAGCAATAGCGTTTGCAACCTGATCGGTCAAAACAGTTACATTGCCTTCCAGAGCATTCACTCTTGTCTCAATCGAATTAATGGTGCCCTCCAGCGTAGAAACAGAAGTAGTCAGCGTCTCAACAGTTCCCTGGAGGCTCTCGATGGCTGTATCCAGACCATTCACCTTGCCGGTGAGGTCGTTGATCTTGGCCTCGTTAGCCTGAGCGAGCGCAAGAGCATGCTCAGCAAGTCCCTTAGCCTCCTCGGCAAGAGCCTTGGCAGCGTTAATACGATCGTCGAAGCCTGCGATTTCCTGAGCAATGAGTGCCTTCACAGCCTCTTCGTCAAGGCCGAACTCGTAGTTTTCGAGAATCTTGAAGATGTAGCTGTCCAGAGCGTCGTTGAGTGCACTCTGCTCATCGGTCAGCATGCTCAGAAGGGTATTGTTCAAGGCGTCGAAGGTGACATAGTCAGAAAGATCCTTAGTATAGCCAGCAAGAGCCTGATCAATCAAATCCTGAACCTGAGCAGCAGTCTGATACGGAGACAAGTCAATGTTACGGATGTACTGCTTGATCAGGTCTTCCACCTCAGTCTGGGTGTAATAATTACTGGACAGACGTGCTTTCAGTGCGTCCAGCTCAACAATCGTAGCATAGGTGTCTGCCACATAAGTCCTAAAAGTTGCACAATTGGCCTGGCAGGTGGTAATCTCAGCCTGCAAGTTGTCCAATTGTGACTGCAAATTTGCCTTGGCATTATCCAGTTGCGTCTGAAGATTTGCCAAATTAGCCTGAAGGTCTGTTACCGAATCCTGATCGGCGTAGTCCTTACAAGAAACCATTGAGCTCGTGAAGCCCAGGAACAGGGCCCCAATGAGCATTCCATTAATAAATTTCTTTTTCATGAACTTAAAAAAATTATAATATTAATACTTTCAAAACATGCAAAATCGCGGCAAAGTTAAGCATTTTTTCATAAACCACCAAGAAAAAACATCTTTTTCTTTTAAAAAAATTGCAATTTCATTACATATCGCAATAATCAGCTACCAGATTTGTGTTATTTATCCTTTTCGGAGCCTGCGGCGTCGATGATTCTTCTCAGACGGGCATTCTCTGCCTGCTCATCGGCCAGCTGGGCATTGAGGGCTTCCATCTGGCTCTGCATCAGCACATTTACGGTCTCCGTGTCGGGGATAGGACTGAACGAAGGGTTGCCCAGATGGTAGGTGATGCCGACGGAGAAGCCCACCCGCTGGTCTTTGGTACGGAGGCCATGACCTCTCAGCCAGCCTCCGGCACCGTCGAAATCTGGTTCAAGGATGTCCCAGGAGAAGTCGAGCTGCAAGGCCAGCTTAGGCGTGACACGCCACTGGTTGAGCAGTCCGATGCCAAGTCCCTCGGCATAGGTGTTGCAGTCCATGTTACGACCGAGGTCGGCGCTAAGATAAGGAATGAGGTTCCATCTGCGGGTGTCGCTATAGCCGGCAAACATGTTAGAGAAATTGAAAAGCAGTTGTTCGGAAAGCAGCCAGTACTTGGTGGCGTTGGTGCTCTTGTCCTGACTGACGACGGAGCGCCCCCAGAAGCCATTGAGCTTTGTACGGAGGCCGAGACCCGGGGTGAACCACTTGCCGAGGGCGAGGGAAAGGCCTGCATTGGTGCGGAAATCCTTGAAGAGACCGGAAGGAACGTTGCCGGCAGTGTTTCCACGGTCGCCATAGAAAGACGAGAGGGCCACGTCGGCCTGCACGAACCAGTTGTTCCAGAAAGAACCCGTGGAAACGCGGTACTTCTGGGCCGGCGTCTCGCTGGTGCCTTCATCCTGCGCCACAGCGGCGAGCATCGGGCAGGAAAGGAAGAAGAGGAGTAGAAGTTTTCTCATATTGTTGGTTTACTTGTTACGAAAGGAGGCGGTCGAGGTCAGCCTGCGGGAGAATGGAGAGGATGGTGTGGCCGTCTGGCGTATAGTTGGCATTGGAACAGGCGAAGAGCTCGTTGACCAGCAGTTCCATCTCGTCGTTGGAGAGCACCTGCCCGTAGTCGATGGCTGTATTGCGGGCCATGCTCAGGGCCAGCGCGGTGTTGACAGTGTCGGAGGCCTGCCCCGCACCTCGTTCGGCCACATCGGTAATGATGTTGCGCACCAGCGAGACGGGGGCCTGCCCGGTAATGTCGGCGGGCAAACCGCTGACCGCGAAGCTACCGCCCCCCAGGTCGGAGATGTCGAAGCCCATGACGAGGAGATCGGGCAAGAAGCGCTGCATGAGGACAGCCTCTGAGGGCGAGAGCTGAACCACCTCTGGGAAAAGCAGGCGCTGGGTGCTGGCACTTTTCTCGTTGAGCTGGCGCAGGATGCGTTCATAGCGGATACGGAGGTCGGCGCGATGCTGGTCGATGACCATCAGGCCCGACTTCACGGCGGTCATGATGTAGCGTCCCTTATACTGATAGTGAACGGGCGACTTCTCTGAGATCAGCGGAGCCGCAGGCTCCTCGTCGGGAAAGAGCGAAGGGGAACTGTAAGGAATGTCGCCAAGCATGGGAGCGGACGCAGGGACAGACGAGGTGATGCCACCGCCGGCACTAAAGGGGTTGTACGAGGGGTTATAGTGGACGCGAGGCATCTGGACGGCATCGCGCTGCGGGTCGAAGACGGGAATGTCAGGACGCCCCTCAGTGTCAAAGTCGATGGTAGGGATGTCGCAGAAGCGCCCCAGTGCATCCTTCACCGCAGCGGAGAGAATCTGATAGATGCCCTGCTCGTTCTCGAACTTAATCTCCGTCTTCGTGGGATGGATGTTCACATCGATGTCGGCTGGGTTAACATCGAAGTAAACAAAGTAGGTAGGCAGCATGCCCTCTGGGATGAGCCGCTCGTAAGCCCCTACCACGGCACGGTGGAAGTACGGGTGCCTCATGTAGCGGCCATTGACAAAGAAATTCTCTAGAGAATTCTTCTTCCGGGCGGTCTCCGGCTTTCCCACAAAGCCCGAAAGACGGCACAAGGCGGTGTCTACTTCCAAGGGCAACAGCTCCGGAGAGAGCTTCTTGCCGTAGACATCGACAATACGCTGGTGTAGCGTGCCGGCCCGCAGCACCAACATCTCCTGCTGGTTGCTGTAGAGCGTGAAATTGATATCGGGATAGACCAGAACGATGCGCTCGAAGGCGGTAAGGATGTTGTTAAGCTCCGTGGCGTTGCTCTTGAGGAACTTGCGGCGGGCAGGAACATTGTAGAAAAGACTGTCTACACGGAAGTTGCAGCCCACGGGGCAGGCGACGGGTTCCTGACTGACGACCCGCGAGCCATGAATGGTGAGGCGGGTGCCTATCTCGTCGGAAGCTGTACGGGTGATGAGCTCCACCTGAGCCACGGCGGCAACAGAGGGCAGGGCCTCGCCCCGGAATCCCATGGTATGAAGGGAGAAGAGGTCGTCGGCCTGCCGGATCTTCGACGTGGCATGTCGTTCGAAGGCCAGGCGGGCATCAGTCTCCGACATGCCAGAGCCGTCGTCGATGACCTGAATAGACGTTCGCCCGGCATCGGTCACCATCACACGGATGTTGCGTGCACCGGCATCGACGGCGTTCTCCACCAACTCCTTGATGACGGAGGCGGGGCGCTGAATGACCTCGCCAGCGGCAATCTGGTTGGCAACGGAATCGGGAAGGAGCTGAATGATGTCGGACATTTTTCCAGGGGTGAAGAGTGAGGGGTGATTATTAACGGGAATAGGCAATGAGGAGGAGGACGGCCAGGAGGAGAACGACGGCCGAGAGGAGCATGGGTGTACTCAGGCGTACGGTTCCCCTACCCTTGCGGCGCCGGCTGGCAGCAGCAAAGGAGTCACGGAGAACGCCCAGACGTTCCTGGCGCTCGTCGCTGTAGATGAGCTTATGGCTGAACGGACGTGGCTTCTGCATCGTTCTCTTCTTTCTTTTTACTGCGCCAGATGAAGATGTCG
>ERZ842401.6414-NODE-6414-length-12561-cov-14.407165_pt1 | contig 12561 bp, 10 predicted proteins | sample MGYA00521270_ERZ842401 | MGnify/ENA primary metagenome ERZ842401 (study PRJEB31892, sample SAMEA3878208) | bioreactor metagenome | biome: Moose rumen | place: Sweden | collected 2011-10 | study: EMG produced TPA metagenomics assembly of the PRJEB12797 data set... | reverse complement strand
CCTTTTTATTCTCGCCCACAGGCACAGTGATAGACTGCGCTATTTCCACCTTGGAATTAGCGGCAATATCAATATTATTGGCCGTAATGGCACTGTTCTTCCCAATATTGACAGACGCTTTGTTCTTCTTGCTGGAATAATTGACAAACAGATACTTGTTCGCTCCGGCTTCGTTGCCTGCCAGCTTGTTGATAGCGCCATCAAGCAGGGTTTTGTCATCCCCCAGGATAATGCCCTTCAAGGTGTGCGTGAGGCTCATAGGGGTGCTGTCCTCATAAGTGCTGGTGCTATCCGCCGTAATCTTCACAGCACTGTCACTGCTGCTTATTTTGACGCCCTTGCTCGTTGCATCCTGCCCTATGTTGACAGCAGCGGCAATGTCCGTAGACCGGTCACTCCACCTGATGAGATTGGCTTCTGTTTTGTCCTTGCCGCTTTCATCTTTTTGCACATTGCCGTTGGCATCCAGTAAAGGCTTAGTATCCTTGACCGCAGACTCCTGCTTTGCCGTCAAAATGATATCGCCGCCCGAACCTTCCACCACTGCCGTGACGTTATTCAAATCCGCACTGACGGTATCTCCGGCATTTATTTTTACCAAATCTTTAAAATCAAGGCTTTTCGTGCTCTGCAGCACGGCACCGTCCTTGATATTGATAATGCCTGCGCCCAGCATAATGCCGCTATGGGTATTAACCTGCCCACTGATATCAATAGTCTTGCCATTGCCATAAGTCGTGAGGTTGTTAATAGCCTCCATCGTAATGTTATTTTCTGTATTGTATAAATTTTCAAACTCTTTAGAAGACGGAACAATGCCTGTGAACTGGCCGGCATTTATAACGCCGGATGCACCCACGGCTATGCCATCAGGGCTAAGGAAGATCAGATGACCGTTAATCCTGCCATCCTTGATGCCATTTACAATACCATCTATGCTGATTCTATTCTGCACAAGATTAGCCAGCGTAGAGGAATTGCCAAACAGCAGATTGGCAATATCACCACTAGCCAAATTAAATTTTTCAAAACGGTTATAGGCCAAAGTCCCGGTATCTTTTTGCGGCGAGATACTGTAAACATTCCCTGAGTGAGCAATTTTACCTGCATCACTACTATCCTTGGGCACAATCTCTGTTGCCGCCTCACCAATGCCATAGGGGTAAGCCATAAAGCTTACCGCCAAGGCTAGTGAACTAAACAGTCTCTTCTGCTGCCGCTTTTTGACAAAATATTTATATCCCATGGTATACACCTGCTTCCTTATATTCATCCATGTATCAATGTCGGCAAAAAATCTCCCATCCGGCATAGAATTTCACGATATATGATTCCTCTCTAAATATTTATCGACTGCTTTTTTCCCATACTTGAGTAAAAAAGTTAAAAAGTGGCCGACATAGAAAAATCTATTCGTGAGCTGTCCACAGTGTTCCCATAAAAGTCTTTCTTTAAAGGGAACCCGATTGTAAGTGTACCATAAATATTCTTGTACCTTGCTTCCATTCCCATTCCGGCGCTCATGAGCGTCTTATGTTCCATTCCTACTTCGCCGTTTATCGTCCCCCAGTCAAAAAACGGGAAGAAAAAATAGTGTCTGGTCTTATCCAGCGGAATATGATACTCCAGATTTGCGGTCATGCCTTTTATACCGCCAATAAAGCCTTCTTCATAACCACGAACGCTGTTCACACCACCAATGAAGAAGCGATCTGATGAAGCCAGATAATCACTTGAACTCCACTGTCCGTCCAGCCGGGCCTGCCAGAACTGTCCACCGTTATAGCGTTTCTGCCAGAAGGAACTGAGCCGATAGAGATTGGCTGAATCAGACTTCCCGTCAATATCGCGGCGCTTCGCCAGCACAAAGGAATGTTTGTGATAGAACACACTGGAATCCCCATAATGCGTAAAGGACACATAGGGAATGACGCGGCTAATCTTGTCATCCGTCCAGACCTGCATCGGTGTGATATTCTCCAATTCCGTCTTTGACTTCTGATAGACGTATTGTATGCCTGTCTCATGACGCGAATGTTTGGTTATATTGAATGGTATCCGCCAGGTAAGTGAAAATGATTGTGCTTTCCCCCGCACGCCCAAGGCTTTCAGCTCACCACTGGTTACCTGAGTTTTATTTCCTGAATAATTAAGGTCCAGCCGCATGCCCCGGCGTGAGAGGGGGAAACTATAGCCTATAGCCCAGGACTTGGTGCCCTGACTGCGAATGAAACTGGCACGCAAAGCATCACGATAGCCTGACAGGCTTCTCACAGTGTAGAAAACACCTTGCCGCCAGCGGCCGCTGTTTTCATAGCCGTCATTATCCGTGTAAAGAGTCACCGTCTGATTTTGCGGCTCAAAAGCAATGATTTCATAATCTGTTGTCCCTTCCTTAGATCCGGGTTTTATCAGTACTCGCAGCTGAATATCATTGGTTCCATGAAACCAGCGCAAATCATTGTTCAGCTTATTGATATTGGCAATCTCTCCCGGCTTCAGTCCCAGACGCCCCGTTATGTAATCTTCTCTGGTACTGCTATTTCCGCTTACCGAAATCTCCTCCGTCCGGCCTTCTACGAGCCGGATTTTCGCCACACCGTCATGAATCCGCCGATTCAGCACAGCACCGCAGGTCATATAGCCTTTCTCGCGATACAATGCCGTGATTTTATCGGTCATCTCCAACAGGTCTTTCGCCGTAATCTGCCGTCCAATATACGCATCCGTAACCGCTTGCAGTTCCTCCTGCGTAAGAATCGCCGAGGGATTCCACTCCACCCGTTTCAATTCAAAATGAATTTCTGTATCGGCGTTCTCAGTGGAGGAAGTTTCGCCCTGCTCCACCTGAGAATTTTTGGTAGCTTCATCCTCAGCAATCTGCTCGCGCACTTGTTCCCGTTCCATATCCCTGCGGTCACGTTCCATCTGTATGCCGGAAACATCTGTAGGATTGACAGCGGCTTCAGTCAGACTCTGCCCTGTTCCCATTAAGCCCAGCACAATAGCCACAAAAAAAGTATAAGCATCATACCTTTTCATTCATATTGCTCCCATCTATGCTCAAAAATTTCTTTCATCAGCTTTCCCACCAATGAAAAAAGCAAACTATACACTATTTGTTATACATATTATAATATAATTATTCAGAATTCGCTAGAAAAATTCTGCCTGTAAAAAAGTGAGGGATGCTGCCATTCAGGCAGAATCCCTCACTTTTTTAGTACCAGTCTTATTCATCGCAGGCCATATCCACAACTTCGCCCTGCTTTTCCTTGACCACCACATCACGCTGGAATGCAAAACATTCATCAGCAATATCCTTGTTCAAAATGAGCAGGCAGATAAGGTTAGGAATGGCCATTAACCCGTTCATGGTATCAGAAAAATTCCAGACGACTTCCAAGGCCGTCGTGGCTCCCACAAAGGTCACCAAGCTGAAAATCACGCGGTAGCCCATAATGACCGGGCGTTTTTTTATCAGATACTCCAAGGCCTTTTCGCCGTAATATTCCCAGCCCAGAATGGTGGAAAAAGCAAACAGACTCAGGGAAATCGAGATAATCAGCTTGCCGTATTCACCAAACACCGTACTGAAAGCGGCAATGGTCAGCTCTGCGCCTGACAGCAGTTCCCCTGTTTCGGGATTAACCATGCCCAGCATGCCGGAAGAGGCGATGACCAGACCTGTCAGCATGCAGACAATCATCGTGTCAAAGAAGGTTCCCGTCATGTTGACATACCCCTGCCGTGAAGCATGGTCGGTCTGGGCTGCGGCAGCGGCGATAGGTGCTGACCCCAGGCCGGCCTCATTGGAGAACACGCCGCGGGCCACGCCCCAGCGCATGGAGGTGAGCATGGAGGCCACAATGGAGCCGCCCACACCACCGGCCACCGAATCAAAGGAAAAGGCCATGCGGAACATTTCCATGATACCCGGCAGTACCGCTTCATAGTTGACTACTATCACGATAGCAGCGGTGATGAAGTAGAAGACAGCCATCCCCGGCACCACAACGCTGGAAACCTTGCCGATGCTGCGGATGCCGCGAATCAGCACCATCAGGGCAGCGGCAGCGATTACAGCCCCCGTGAGCCATGACGGCACTGCATAACTTGTTGACAGCGCCGCGGCAATGGAATTTGCCTGCGTCATATTGCCGATGCCAAAAGAGGACAGCACCACAAACAGGGCGAAGAGGAATGCCAGCATACGGCCAATATATTTGTTCTTAATGCCGTTTTTCATGGCGTACATAGGGCCGCCGGACATTTCCCCTACGGCATTGGTCTCCCGATATTTCACGGCCAGTACAGACTCGCCGTACTTGGTTGACATACCGAAAGCCGCGCTTATCCACATCCAGACCAGCGCTCCGGGGCCGCCCAAAACCATAGCCGTGGCCACGCCCACAATATTACCTGTCCCCACCGTTGCCGACAGAGCTGTCATCAGCGACTGAAACGGAGAAATATCCCCCTCATGACCAGCCTTGTGCCGGAAAATCATCCGTATCGCATAGCATAAGTTTATCCAGGGCAAAAACTTCAACCGCAGAGTGAGAAAAATACCTGTCCCCACCAGCAGAGCCAGCATTATCGGCCCCCAGACAAAATTATTTACATCGGCCATTAACTTTGCAAAATCCATATATACACATCCCTTAAAAAACAAATACACCCTTCTGTCCGAAAACAGAAGGGTGTCCGTTATCGACTTCATGTCTAATATTATAATAAACCCATGTAATATTGTAAATAATTTTCCATGTATTCATGGAAAAACACGCCTTACTGGCGGTTCAATGCCTTATGTGCAATATCCTTGCGGTAGAACGCGTCCTTGAAGGAAATTTTCGCTACGCCACGATAAGCTTTATTCACAGCGGCACGGACATCAGCAGCCTTGGCCACCACGCCCAGGACACGGCCGCCGTTAGTGACGATATCCGCGCCTTTCTGTGCGGTTCCGGCATGGAACACCAGACTGCCGTCTGCTTTTGCCTCCGCCAGTCCCGTAATCTTATCGCCTTTATGATAATCTTTCGGATAGCCGCCAGCGGCCATGACCACGCAAACAGCGGCATCTTTGCTCCAGCTGATTTTCTGTTCTGCCAGCGTGCCATCACAGCAGGCAGTCATAATCTCCACCAAATCACTTTCCAGCAGGGGCAGTACCACCTGCGTTTCCGGGTCGCCAAACCGGGCGTTGAACTCCACCACCTTGGGGCCATCTGCCGTAATCATCAGGCCGGCATACAAACATCCCTTATAGGGCTTCCCCTCCTGAGCCATCGCGTTTATCGTCGGCAGCAGGATTTTGGCATAGGTTTCATTTAACAGCTGTTCTGTCATGACCGGTGCCGGCGCATAAGTGCCCATACCGCCGCTATTAGGCCCCTTATCGCCGTCATAAGCACGCTTGTGGTCCTGCGAGCTTATCATGGGGCAAATAGTTTTGCCATCTGTAAAACAGAGCAGAGACGCTTCCTCCCCCACCATAAATTCTTCGATAACCACCCGGCTGCCAGCGGTGCCAAATTCCCGGTCTTCCATAATGTCGCTGATGGCTGCCAGCGCCTCATCCTCAGTCATCGCTACCACCACGCCTTTGCCGGCGGCCAGCCCATCTGCCTTAATGACAATCGGCGCCCCCTCCTGCCGAATGTACTCCCGGGCCTTATCTGCCTCGGTGAACACTTCGTATTTTGCCGTGGGGATATGGTATTTTTTCATCAATTCCTTGGAAAATGCTTTTGAGCCTTCGATTTGAGCTGCGCCCTTTGACGGGCCAAAGGCTCTGATGCCTGCCGCTTCCACGGCATCCACCAGACCGTTGGTCAGCGGAACTTCCGGTCCCACCACCACCAGGTCAATATGATGGTGCAGGGCAAATTCCACAATGGCCTGATTGTCCGTTATCCCGATGCCATCCACGCACATCGCCTTATCAGACATGCCGGGATTGCCCGGCAGGGCATAAAGCCTGTCGGTTTTTGGGGACTGGGAAAGTTTCCAGACCAGCGTATGCTCCCGTCCGCCACTGCCGATTACCAGTATATTCATGTTGTTTACCTCTTATTTTGCCAACTGCTGTTTTAAGTAATCCTGAATCATCATATCGTATGCTGCCGTATGTGCAAAGGCTTCCTGAGCCAGTTCCATACGGGTTTTATCGTCCACGCCGCCATTTTCCTTAATCTGGGCAATGACGTCAGCATATTTTGCCGGATTGGTGACGATGGTGACGTATTTAAAATTCTTCGCTGACGCACGCACCATAGCCGGGCCGCCGATATCAATGTTTTCAATGGCCTCAGACAGCGTCACGCCGGGTCTCTCAATGGTTTCCTTAAAGGGATAGAGATTGACCGCGACAAGGTCAATGCCCTTAATACCATGCTTTTCCATCTGCGCCACATGCTCGGCATTGTCACGGACAGCCAAAATGCCGCCATGAATGTAGGGATTAAGAGTTTTTACCCGGCCGTTCATGATTTCAGGAAAACCTGTCACATCGCTGACATAGGTCACGGGAATCCCCGCTTCCTTTATAGCCTTCATGGTACCGCCGGTAGAGATAATCTCCACACCGGCTGCATGCAGCTGACGGGCAAACTCCACCACGCCTTCTTTATTGGATACGCTAATCAGGGCACGCTTAATCTGCATTTATCTGTCTCCTTTACGACATTTACTCTAAAATCGTCACCTTACGGCCGTCTACTTTCAACTTGCCTTCACAGTACAGGCGGATACACTCAGGATAAATCCGGTGCTCCTCCTTGAGGACTCTGGCTCCCAGAGTTTCTTCCGTGTCGTCAGCCAGTACAGGCACCGCTGCCTGCATGATAATCGGGCCGGAATCCGTGCCCTCGTCCACAAAATGCACGGTACAACCACTGACCTTGACACCATAAGCCAGCACATCACGATGCGCATGTGCGCCTGGGAAACTGGGCAGCAGCGCCGGGTGAATGTTCATAATCCGTCCGGCAAAATGCCCGACAAAATACGGCGTCAAAATCCGCATGAAACCGGCCAATACCACCAAGGTAACACCAGCGGCCTCGAGCTTTTCAATCAGGGCTTTTTCAAACGGTTCCCGCCCATCATACTGTGTGCGGTCAACGCAGACAGCCTCAATGCCGGCCTTACGGGCCCGCTCCAGGGCATAGGCCTCCTTATCCGTCAGCACAATGGCAATTTCTGCCGGTACCTGTCCTGCGGCAATGGCATCAATAATGGACTGCAGATCCGTGCCCCGGCCAGAACAAAGAACACCCAGCTTTTCTTTACGCACCAAACACACCGCCCTGTAAAGTCACATCATGATTGCCTTTTACCACCCGGCCAATTTCATAAACAACCTCATCTGCCTGCTGTAAATGCGCCTTGACCGCGTCTGCTTCTGCCGCAGGCACGATGAGAATCATGCCGATGCCCATGTTGAAGGTACGGTACATCTCCGGCCACGCCACATTTCCCCACTGCTGCAGCAGGCGAAAGATTGCCGGCATTTCCCATTTGCCCGTGTCAATTTCCACGGCCAGCTCCTCAGGCAGCGCCCGGGGGATATTTTCATAGAAACCGCCGCCGGTGATATGCACCATCCCGTGAATATCAAATTTCTCTATCAGCGGCAGGCAGGCCCGCGGATAGAGCCGGGTCGGCGTCAGCAGTTCCTCGCCGATGGTTCTGCCCAGTTCTTCCATGTACTCATCGCCTTTAAAGCCTTTATGGTCAAAGACGATGCGGCGCACGAGCGAGTACCCGTTGGAATGGACGCCGGAGGACGGCAGGCCGAGAATTACGTCCCCGTCCTTAACTCTGGCGCTGGTAATCAGCCTGCTCTTTTCCACCACGCCTACAGCAAAACCGGCAATATCATATTCCCCCTGAGGATAAAAGCCGTTCATTTCAGCGGTTTCACCGCCAATCAGGGCACAGCCCGACTCCTTGCAGGCTCCGGCTACACCTTTAACCACGTCTGCCACCTGTTCAGGGTCCAGTCTGCCCACGGCCAGATAGTCAAGGAAAAAGAGTGGTTCTGCGCCCTGTACCAGAATGTCATTTACGCACATGGCCACCGCATCCTGACCGATGGTATCATGCTTGTCCAGCATAAAGGCCAGTTTGAGTTTTGTGCCGACACCGTCAGTGCCGGACACCAGCACCGGTTCCTTGTACTTGCCACTGTTCAGGGCAAAGAGGCCGCCAAAACCGCCCAAATCCCCCAAGACCTCGGGACGGTAGGTAGCTCTGACACTTTCCTTTATAAGTTCCACCGACTTGTTGCCGGCATCAATATCCACCCCGGCGTCTTTATAGGTAATTCCTGCTTTATTCTCCGTCATTATCAGCTGTTTCCTCACTTTTTAACTATGCTTACGCTGTTCAAATACATACTTGCTGTCACCTGCCGGCCGCTCTCCATCGGCAATGGGGTAAGCGCGGTTAAAGCAGGCATAGCACATATCATCGGCATTGACTGCCGACACACAGGATTTCAGCCCTTCAAGGGACAGGAAATGCAAACTATCTGCCCCGATAAACTGGCGAATCTCCTCCACGGTTTTCGTGGCGGCAATCAGCTCCTTGCGCACCGACGTATCAATGCCGTAATAGCAGGGATAGCCGATAGGCGGACTGCTGACGCACATGTGAACCTCTTTAGCCCCTGCCTGACGGAGCAGGCGCACGATTTTGCCGCTGGTAGTACCACGGACGATGGAATCATCCACCATGATAACCGACTTACCGTTCACTACGGAGCGGATGGCATTGAGCTTCAGCTTTACGCTGTTATCACGCTTTTTCTGGGTAGGCTGAATGAAGGTACGCCCGATATAACGGTTTTTTATGAGACCTTCCATAAAGGGAATCCCCGACTCATAGGCAAAGCCCGTAGCCGCCGTAGTACCGGAGTCCGGCACGGAAATGACGATATCGCCCTTAAACCCGGATTCTCTGGCCAGCACGCGTCCCATCATAAATCGGGCATCATGAACACTTTGACCGTCAATCACCGAATCGGGACGGGCAAAATAAATGTACTCGAAGATACAGGCTGCTTTCTTCTCATCAGTCGCGAAAGGATATGACCTGACACCGCCGTCATCAATGACCACCATTTCCCCGGGGGCAATATCCCGGATAAACTCGGCTCCGGCCACATCAAGGCCGCAACTTTCTGAGGACAGGATGTAGCTGCCCTCTTCCGTCCTGCCCAGGCATAAGGGACGGAAGCCCTGCGGGTCACGGGCGCCAATCAGCTTGTCCTCGGTCATAATCGTAAGACAGTAAGCTCCGCGGATTTTTTTCAGGCTCTCGATAATTTTTTCTTCCACCGTCTCCGCCCGACTGCGGGCAATGAGATTTACAAACACCTCGGAGTCAATGGAAGTCTGGAAAATCGTCCCCTGCTCTTCCAAATCGTGGCGGATTTCTGCCGCATTAGTCAGGTTGCCGTTATGCGCCAGCGCAATTTTGCCGCCGGAATAATTTACCATCAGCGGCTGGGTATTGCAGAGCAGGCTGGAGCCCGTAGTGGAATAGCGCACATGGCCGATGGCAATGCACTGATTCTCCATGTGGGGAATCTGGTGACGGAAAACCTCATTGACCAGCCCCATGCCCCGGTTCACATCCATCCACGCGCCGTCCGTAATCGCGATGCCGGCGCTTTCCTGCCCCCGATGCTGCAGGGCATACAGCCCCAAATACGTCAGGGCGGACACATCCTCCGTATGGGAGAAAACGCCGTAAACGCCACACTCTTCTTTCCATTTCGGTTCTAAATTATAGCCATTTTCATACATGGTTATGTTTATCTCTCACTTTATTTATAAAATACCAAAAAAGCAGTCCGCCAGTGCGCACCTTAAAGCTGCGCAGCAACACGGGCTGCTTTCTTTTCCACTTCTTCTACCATTTTTTCGCGGTACGCCGCCAGCTTTTCCGTCAGCCCGGCATTGCCCACAGCAAAAATCTGCACAGCAAAAATCGCCGCATTCTTGGCACCATTGACAGCCATCGTAGCCACCGGCACGCCGGAGGGCATCTGTACAGTGCTCAGCAATGCGTCCATACCATTCAATGCCGTAGCATTGATGGGCACACCAATAACGGGCAGAGTGGTATAGCTTGCCACAACACCTGCCAGATGCGCAGCTGCCCCGGCAGCCACAATGAATACGCCCACGCCTTTTTCCGGCGCAGACAAAACAAACTCACGCACCTTAGCCGGGGTACGATGAGCAGAGGCCACCACAACTTCAATCTCTATACCAAAACTTTTAAGCAAATCCGCCGCCGGTTTCAAAATCGGCCAGTCAGAATCGCTGCCCATAAGAATTGCTGCTTTCATGAAAATTTGCTCTCCTTTCCCCAAACACTTATATAAAACTATGGGGGCTGACGGGCTAAAAGCACCCAATGTGCTTTAAGTCCGCCGCTTCTCTTGTCCCCTTATTTTATCTTGAAAATTCTTTCCCGGTCAAAAGCTCATAGGCTTCTTTGTATTTAGCAATGGTCTTGTCGATGATATCCTGCGGCAGTTTATAATCACTGTCCGGATTTGCCTTTAACCAATCGCGTACAAACTGTTTGTCATAAGAAGGCTGGCTCTTGCCTTTTTCATAGCCATCAAGCGGCCAGAAACGGGAGCTGTCCGGGGTCAGCACTTCATCCCCCAGTACGATATTGCCATCCTCGTCAACACCGAACTCAAATTTCGTATCCGCAATGATTATGCCCTTGGTCAAAGCATACTCAGCGCATTTCTTGTAAATGGCGATGGTATAATCACGAATCTTTTCTGCGTATTCCTGACCGTGGCCGGGGAATTCCTTCTCCAAAACCTTGGCGCCCTGTTCCAGAGAGACGTTTTCGTCATGGTCGCCAAGTTCAGCTTTTGTGCTGGGCGTAAAAATCGGCTCGGGCAGTTTTTCCGATTCCTGCAAGCCTGCCGGCAGTTTGATGCCGCAGATAGTGCCGTCTGCCTTGTAGCTTTCCCAGCCGCTGCCGGTGATGTAGCCACGGACAATGCACTCCATCGGAATCATGTGCAGCTTCTTGCACTTCATGCTGTTGCCCTTGAATTCCTCCTGCTGGAAAAACTCCGGCATATCAGCGTTGTCCACTGACAGCATGTGGTTAGGAATGATATCACGCGTGAAATCAAACCAGAACCGTGACATCTGGGTGAGGATAGCCCCCTTGTCCGTAATCTTGTTCTTCAGGATGTGGTCAAAGGCCGAAATGCGGTCCGTAGCCACCATAATGATGCTGCCATCAGCCTCATAAACCTCGCGGACTTTACCAGATTTGAAAGGTTTGTACGTCTTCATTGATTTTATCGTCTCCCATAAAATACTAGAAAATGAATCATCGACCCTTCCATCATAACGAGATTTTTTTTACCTGTCAACGATTTTTAGGACACATGTCCTTGATTTACCATTAAGCTAAAATCCCCAAAGGCACGAAGTCCTTTTTCATTTGACATCGCCTTGCCGTTGGTATATATTAGTGAACATATTAAATACATATTTAAGAGGATGTATACAAATGACAATCTGGATAAAGCGGCTGGCACTAATCATGCTGGTCATCTGCCTGGCTCTTTTAGGTGCCGGGTTCTACATCATGCACAAGCCCAATCAGGCAGTGCCGGTACTAAACTACCATCAGATTAACGACCGGGACGAAAACGCGCTCACGGTTCACACAGACCAGTTTGATGCCCAAATGAAGTATCTGGCGGAAAACGGCTATCATGCCATCACCCCTAAAGAAATGCTGGAGGCTTGGGACTCAGGCACACCGCTGCCGGAAAAACCTGTCATCATCACTTTTGATGACGGCTATGCCGACAACTACCGCTGTGCCTATCCCATACTGCAGAAGTACAACCTGCGGGGCACAATTTTTCTGGTATCTGATTTCATCAGCACCTACCCCAACTATCTGACCTGGGCACAGGTGCTCGAAATGCAGGAAAGCGGTCTGGTGAATTTTGAAAGCCACACCCTTTCCCATGCGCAGCTGGATACCACCAGCCCGGAAGAAACATGGAATCAACTTTCAAACTCAAAAAAAGCCTTGGAATGGTATCTTAAAAAAGATATAGATTTTCTGGCTTACCCCTGCGGCTTCTATGATGAGGAACTGCAGAGCAAAGTCAAAGAGGCCGGCTATAAAGGCGCCTTTACCGTCAACTTCGGTCTGGCTGCTAAAGACGAAAACCGTTATGTTATGGACCGCGTGCCCATCTTCGGCTGCACCAACCATACCCTTATGCGGTTCAAACTGCGTATGCAATACGCACCGATTTTCGCCCCACTTTCCCGACTGCACCAGCAGCTTTTGGACAATAATCACACCTTTATTGCCAAATTCATTCCCACGCCATAAAAAAGGGACTGTGAAAAATCCCTTAACCTAAAAAGTCCATTGACAAAAAATGTCAATGGACTTTTTTAAATTGCAGTTTGTATATGTAACGGTCAATACGTTCTTAATCCTATCCGTTACAGCTCAGCTTGGCGGAGGTGGGAA
>ERZ842401.6413-NODE-6413-length-12562-cov-3.039018_pt1 | contig 12562 bp, 15 predicted proteins | sample MGYA00521270_ERZ842401 | MGnify/ENA primary metagenome ERZ842401 (study PRJEB31892, sample SAMEA3878208) | bioreactor metagenome | biome: Moose rumen | place: Sweden | collected 2011-10 | study: EMG produced TPA metagenomics assembly of the PRJEB12797 data set... | reverse complement strand
TTGCTATGGCGACCATGGATATCATAAAAGCTTTTGGCGGAGAACCTGCCAATTTCCTTGATGTCGGAGGAAGTGCTACTGAAGAAAAGATCTCGGGAGCATTTGAGATACTTTTGTCTGATAGGAATGTAAAGGGAATATTCATCAACATATTCGGCGGGATAATGAAGTGTGACATCATAGCAAACGGAGTTGTAAATGCTGCCAAGAAACTGGATATAAAAGTTCCTCTGGTAGTCAGACTCACAGGTACGAGAGAAGCTGAAGGAAAGGCAATACTAAATTTATTGGTAAAGATGAAATTGATAAAGATATTGATAATTTAACATTAGAAGATGTAGTTTCTGATAATGAAATTCCATCATCTGGAACTATTGATAAATTATCTGTCCAATTAGCTTTAGTTATTATTGGATATGCTATTTCTTTTGGTCTAATATTTGCAATTTCTAAGCTTTGTGATCTAAGTGGAGTAGGTTTCTTAATTAATACTGTAAAACCTTTATTCTGGGGATTTAATTTTATTATTGGTACTGCTGTTGCTGTATTAATGAAAGTAATATTAAATAAATTGCAAAATAAAAAAGTTGTGAAAAAAGAATATATCAATAACTATTTAATGAATAGAGTATCTGGTTTATTCTTTGATGTTATGGTTGTTGCGGCTATCGCATCAATTGATTTAAGTGCCTTTAAAGATACTTCATTCATTATACCACTTATCCTTATTTGTGTATTGGGTGGTGTTGTTACATATTTCTATGTTCGTCATACTTCTAAACATTTATATGGTAATGATGGCTATTATGAAGAATCATTCTTATGTATGTATGGTATGTTAACAGGAACAGCATCAACTGGAGTAATTTTACTTAGAGAAATCGATCCAGATTTATCAACTCCAGCTAGTCCTAATATGGTTTACCAAACATTATATAGTGTTGTAATAGGAGCACCGGTATTACTTTTAATGTCGTTTGTGGTGAAGAGTATGACTAACCTATTAATTGGTTTAGGCATCTATATCGTTTATTTTGTTATCTTATATTTAATAATTATTCGCGATAAAATCTTTAAAAAGAAGAACAAAAAATTAGAGGATTAAACCTCTAATTTTTAATTATAAAAAAGTAGCGTTTACTTTTTTTGGGAATTGTAGTATAATAATTTTTAATTTAATGATTATTATGGACTTTTTTAAAGATTTATTATTTACTAAACAAGATTTAATATTTAAAAATGGAACAGCGATTCTTAATCCAACTTATAATAATGATGATATCATTGGTGTAAGGATTCCTGAAATAAGAAAAATAGCTAAAATTTATTATGATAGTGATTTAAGCAAAGTTTTTTTAAATGATTTACCTCATAAATATTTGGAAGAAAACATTCTTCATTTAGCTTTTCTTTCATTATATAAAGATTATGATTTAATGGTTTTGGAATTAAAAAAAATATTAAAATATTTAAAATCTTGGAGTGAAACAGATTCTTTTTCGAATAAGATTATTTTGAAAAATTTAGATAATTATTTTATCGAAATCCAAAACTTTATAAATAGTAATGACATATATACAGTAAGATTTGGAATATGTCAATTAATGAAGTATTATTTAGACGATAATTTTCAAGTTGATTATGTTATATTAGTAGGAAATATTCCTTCAAGAAATGAATATTATTTGCAAATGATGATTGCATGGTTTTTTGCTACATCCTTTGCAAAACATTATGAAGAAACATTGAAAGTCTTTTTAAATAGTAAATTAGATGCTTTTACATTTAATAAAACTATTAGTAAATGTTGTGACTCATATCGAATAAGTGAAGATAAAAAAAATTTCTTAAAAAGTATAAGGAAGTAACTTTATGACTTTAAATAACTTTATCCAAGTTATATTATTTGCTATTGCCTTATCCGCTGATGCTTTCGCGGTTGCGGTAACGGATGGATTAGTCTATACTGATATTAATAAAAAAAGATCATTTTTTATTGCTATTATGTTTGGCTTGTTCCAAGCTATTATGCCATTAATTGGATATTTTGTGGTTGAACTGATTTCATATATGGTTAATAAAAGCGCTGGTGATAAAGCTGGTGATATTATGGCCACTATTATTACTTGGATTTCTTTTGGATTACTTTTGTATATTGGAATGAAAATGATTATTGAAACTATTTCCGAAATAAAAAGTGGAGAAAAAGAAAAAATATTAAGAAAGTTTAGTGTTAAAGAAGTATTTGTTATGGCTTTAGCTACTGCTATTGATGCATTAGCTGTTGGAGTTGCTTTTCATAAACAAGATGTAAATGGAGTTAGTTTTTCAAGTAATACGACTATTTTTATACATGTGGCAATAATTATGGTTATAACATTTGGTTTATCTTTAATAGGTTTGTTTTTAGGCAAACAAATAGAAAAATTATTTAAAGGAAAACCTGAGATATCAGAGATTGTAGGTGGATCTATTTTAATAATTTTAGCTGTTTGGATAGTAATTTCCCATTATTTTTAAAAAAAATATTTATTTTAAGAAATAATTAAGAATTAAATTATATAATTTAATCATAGAAAGGGTGGTTAATATGAAAATTTTAGTTGTGGAAGACGATTATCATTTAAGCGATAGTATCAAAGAAATGTTAGAATCAATTGGTGATGTTACTTGCGTATATGATGGTGATGAAGCTATTTTTGAAATTGACCAAAATATCTATGATTTAGTTATTCTTGATGTTATGCTTCCAGGAGTTGATGGTTTTACCGTTTTAAAAGAATTGCGTAAAAAATATCTTTCGCCTGTTTTGATGTTAACAGCGAAAGCTTCGGTTAATGATAAAGTCAAAGGTTTAGAATTAGGTGCTGATGATTATATGACTAAACCTTTTCATCGTGATGAACTTATAGCACGTGTAACCGCATTACTCCGTAGATATAATAATAATTTTGGTGGATTAACTTTAGTATTTAAAGATATGAAATTTGATTTAGCCAATAAAATTGTCTATATAAATGGTAACAATCTTAATTTATTTGGTAAACACTATGAAATATTAGAATATCTTGTTCGTAATAAAGATATTATTATTACTAAAGAACAATTATTTAATCGTATTTGGGGCTTTGAATGTGATACTATTTGGAGTGTTGTTGAAGTGTATATTTCATATTTAAGAAAAGTTTTGAAGGAATATGATTATAGTAAATATTTAAAAACTTTAAGAAGTGTAGGTTATATGTGGAGTGAAAAAGAATAAAACTACGAATAAACAGTTTGTAAGATTATTTTCTATTTATATTATTTCCTTTTTATTATTGTATGCAATATTAGGATTTGCGGTATACAAGATTGTGGAAAACAAAACTTTTTCGGATGCTGAAATAGAATTATATGAAGTTGAAAGAATAAATAGTCATCATATTGTTTATAGTAATAAAGGTGATTCACTTTATGCTCAATTGAATAATCCTCAAACATTAGTTATATTTTATGATGAAGATAAAAATGTTATTAGCGATGGTTATTCCAAAGAATTATTAAATTATATTATCGAAGATGATCGATTTGGTCCTAAAAGCTATACTAATAGTGAAATAGAAGAAGCGTTAAGCAATTCAATATTTGTATGTAATGATAATTTAGGAGAAATTAATTCATTTGAAAAAGTTGTTACTAATGGAAAAACTTATAATTTTATGACTTTATCATTCGCTGTTGCTAGTGATAATGCTCAAGAAATAAGTTATTGTAAAACTTTAATTATGGTTAATTCACAAATAAATAGTTTAAATAATTTAATGTCGGTTTATTTAAGAATATCAGCGATTGCTTTTATTATATTATTAGCATTAAGTTTATTATTAACTCATTTTGCAATTAAACCAATTAAAGAAAGCATCGAAAAAGAGAAAACATTTATCAGTGATGCATCGCATGAACTTAAAACTCCGCTAGCAATAGTGCAAAGTAAATTAGAAAATATTCTTACAAAAAGTGATGCAACGGTTATGGATGTTTCTCAGGGCTTAGCAATATCTTTAAATCAAGTTACAAGGTTAAATAAATTAACTAATGATTTATTAACACTTGCTCGTTCTGACAATAATAAAGAAATAATTGAATATCAAGAGTGTAGCATTACAGATTGCATAAAAGAAGTGGCATCGATTTTTCAAGAAATGGCGCTTATTCAAGAAAAAGAATTTACCATGGATTTAGAAGATATTAATGGTACAATTGATAAAGATAAATTAAATCAATTAGTAATTATATTACTTGATAATGCATTAAAATATACTAACTCCGAAGATAAGATAAACATTAAATTATATAAAAAGCAAAATGATTTTTATATTGAAGTTAGTGATACTGGAATTGGTATATCTGATGAAGCTAAAGATAGGTTGTTTGATCGTTTCTACCGGGAAGATAAATCAAGAAGTCAAGAAACTGGTGGAAATGGTTTAGGATTAAGTATTGCGAAAAACATAGTGAATAGTCATAATGGGAAAATTAGTGTAGATCATAATTCGCCAAAAGGAACTAAGTTTATTGCAAGTTTCCCAATCAAAGGTAAATAGAAGATTCTTTAGAGTCTTCTTTTTTAAATAATTTTAACTTTTTCTTCTTTTTATTTTAAAAAAGAAAGTGATTGTGCAAATTAATATTTACACTTTACTTTTTGGATGTTTTTTAATATAATAATTAAGTAAATTGCGAGGTAGATTATGATAAGAATATACAATTCACTAACAAATCGTTTAGAAGAATTTAAACCTATTAAAGAAAATGAATTATCAATGTATGTATGTGGTCCAACTGTTTATAACTATTTACATATTGGTAATTCACGCCCTGTTATCTTTTTTGATGTGGTTAGTAGATTCTTTAAATATTTAGGTTATAAAGTTACTTATGTTTCTAATTTTACTGATATTGATGATAAGATAATCAAAAAAGCTAAGGAATTAAATGTTTCTGAAAGCGAAGTAAGTGAGAAATTCATTAAAATAACTTATAATTTATATCATAAATTAAATTGTTTACCTCATGATAAAAATCCTAAAGTAACAGAAAATATGGATGGAATAATTGATTTCATAAATAAAATGGTTGAATTAGGTGGAGCTTATGTTGTAGACCACGATGTCTATTTTGACGTTGCGAAAATAAAAGAATATGGTATATTAAGTGGTCAAAGTGTTGAAAATCTTATTAATGGGGCAAGAATTGAACCTAATAGTAAGAAGCATAATGCTATTGATTTCACCTTATGGAAAGAAACTGAGGAAGGAATTAAATGGGCATCTCCTTGGGGAGAAGGTCGCCCTGGTTGGCACACTGAATGTGTTGTTATGATCAATAACATCTTTGGTGGAATGATTGATATCCATGGTGGTGGTAACGATTTAAAATTCCCTCATCATGATAACGAAATTGCTCAATCAATTTGTGTTAATAATCATAAAATAGCTAATTATTGGATTCATAATGGTCGAGTTGATTTAGCTGGAGAGAAGATGAGTAAATCACTAGGAAATGTTATCTGGGCAGAAGAATTACTTGACCAAACAACATTCCAAGCTTATAGATTAATGATGTTAAATGTTCCATATAGACAAATGATGGCTTATAGTAATGACTTATTAAAACAATCAGAAAATGACTATGAAAAGATCAAAAGAGTTGTTATCAGTAGCTATCGCAAATTAGAACTTAATGGTTATAATGTTTCAAATGAGTTATTAAATAAAAAATATGATGGAAATAATTTAGAAGTTAAAAATTTATTAGATGAATTTATTAACCATATGAGTAATGATTTCAATACTCCTAATGCTATTACCTCAATTTTCAAAATTACAAAAGTAATGAATAATTTAATAAGATCAAAAGATACTTCGAATGATACTTTATTTGATTATTTAAATGCTTTATATAATATGCTTTGGGTTTTAGGGATTAATTATGATGTTGTTCCATTAACTGATAGTGAAAAAGAATTAATCAATAAATGGAATGAAGCTAAAGCTAATAAAGACTTTGAAACAGCTGATAAATATCGTAATGAAATAAACAATAGAAATATTTTATTATAAAAATATAAAAAATACAAAATAATGAATGAATTAAAAAAAGATATAAATGGTAAATTACTTAATGGTAGTGACCTAGCTTATGTTGGGGACGCTTATTATGAACTTTATATTCGCCTTTATTTATTAAAACGTGGTTTAACTAAACCTAATAATTTGCATAAAGAAGCGATAAAATATGTTCAAGCATCAAGCCATAATAAGATTATTAAAGCACTATATGATAATCTGACTTTAGATGAACAAGAGATTTATAAGAAAGGTCGTAATTATAATTACCATCATAAAAGTAAATCAAGTAAATTAAGTGAATATTTAGCTTCATCAGGTTTTGAAGCTTTAGTAGGTTATTTATATTTGACAGATAATTTAGATCGCTTATCATGGTTAATGGATGAAAGTATTAAAATAATTGAAAATGAAGAATTGAAGTGATAAATATGAATGAATTTATTTATGGAAGGAATGCATCCATAGAAATTATTAAAGCAAATAAAAATATTATCAATGTTTATTTAAGTGAATCATCTTTAAATAATAACAAAGATATTATAAATATGCTTGATAATAAAAATATCAAATATCAAATTAAAAATAAAGAATATTTAAATAAGATTTCCCTAAACAATCAAGGGATTATTATTGAAATATTAAAATATGAATATAGTGATCTTGACAAAATAATGAACAATAACCATGAAGATTTATTGCCGGTTATTGTTATGCTTGATGGACTAGAAGATCCACATAATTTAGGTGCTATTACCAGGACTTGTGAAATAGTGAAAAGTAATGGGATTATTATTCCTAAGAATAGAAGTGTTAGTGTTAATGCAACTGTTTTTAAAACATCAACTGGAGCAATTGAAAGAGTTCCAATTTGTCAAGTTACTAATTTAGTCCAAACAATCAAAGAACTAAAGAAAAATGGTTGGTGGATTGTAGGGGCAGAAGCTTTAGATGAAAGCATAAATATGTATGATATGAAATTTGATATGAAGATTTGTTTAGTTATTGGTTCAGAAGGTAGAGGTATTTCAAGATTAGTAAGGGAGGAATGTGATTTTCTTGTAAAGATACCAATGTGGGGCGAAATTAATTCACTTAATGCATCAGTAAGCTGCTCAATTCTTCTATATGAAATCAGGAGGCAAGGATTAATTAAATAGAAGGAGGAAATCATTATTAAAGATAATGAACTAAATCTTATTAAGTTAGTTCAGGAATTTAATGATGAAAGTGCACTTTTAGAACTTGTCAATGAGTATGCTTCTTTAATAGAAGCAAGATTAGTAAATTTTAGAATTAAAAGAATTAATTATGATGATTTTTACCAAGAATGTTTAATTGTTTTAGTAAATTGCGTTATGAATTATGATTATAATAAAGGATTATCTTTTAGTAATTATTGTGATATGTCAATTAAAAACAAAATTAAGAATTTGTTAAGAGATAATAAAAGTTATTTTTATAATGTCCAATTTGAAGACCAAGAAACAATTGAAACTATGGAATATAATTATAATAGTAAATATAATCATCTTGATAATAGTTTAATGGAATTAAATGAAGAGGTTGATCCTTATTTAAGTGAATACGAAAGAAAGATTTACAATTTATATAAAATTGGTATAACATCTCGTGATATATCTGAGGTTACTAATTCTAGTATCCGCAGTGTTTATAATGCAATTCAAAGAATAAATCGAAAAAGAAAAGAAATAAATAGAAATAAAACAAGGCTTCAATTTACAAAACAAGAAGCTTATGAATATATTAAAGAATATGATTTATCTAAAATGGAAAATGATGTTTATTTGCTTTATCTTTTAGGTAATAAATCTTGTGATATTGCAAATAAATTAGACTTAAAAATTAGCCAAGTGTATGATGCTATAAGGCGAGTTAATAAGAAAATATCTAAAAAAAATAAAATTTTATAAAAAATTATATAATTAAGCGATAGATAAAGTAAAGATAAAATTTGATTGACAATGAGTGATAAAAGTAGTATAATATATTACGATTTGGTGTTGTTTATGAGAGAAAAAGTTATCTTAATATGTGAAGAATGCTTATCACGTAATTATACTGTATATCGTAATAAATTAAATACTAATCAAAGAATGGTTATTAAGAAGTACTGTCCAAAATGCAATAAGCATACAGTACATAAAGAAACTAAATAAATACTGGAGGATATTATGGCAAAAGAAAAAGATAAGAAAGAAAAGAAAAGTTTTCTTGCCTTGGCCGCAAAAGAATATAAATATGAAGGATTAATTCTTTTAATATTAGCGTTAATTGGTCTTGTATTAGGTGTTGAAATTCTTATTGGTGCTACAAGCAATGGCGAAAGTGGATTGGTTGTGGACGAAAACTTCTTCATTATTGGTGCTTATCCTAAAGCATTCGCTTGGATTTTAATTGTTTTAGGTAGTGTATCAATAGTATTAGCATTATGGCCTTATTTCAAACCTTCTATTGGCGAATTAAAGAGAGTTACTTGGCCTACTAAGAAACTTATGTTAGAAAACACTTTAATTACTTTTGCATTTATATTAATTATTGCTTTATTGTTTATTGGATATGATGCTATATTAAATAAGGTTGTAGATTTATTCCAATGGCTCGCTGATAAAATGCATTAGGAGTTCCATTCATGGGAATTGAAAACGAAAGAGCCTGGTATATAATACAAACATATTCAGGGTATGAAATCATTGTTAAGAAAAATATCGAACAACGTGTCAAATCAATGAATATGGATAATGTAATCTTTGATGTTTTAGTTCCTGAAGTTCATGAAGTAGGAAAAAACAAAAAAGGTGAAACAAAAGAAGTTATAAATAAACCTTTTCCTGGCTATGTTTTTATAAACATGATTTATACTCCAGAATCTTGGTTTATGGTTAGAAACACACCAATGGTAACTGGTATTTTAGGATCAAGTGGAGGAAGTGCAAAACCTGTCCCATTACTTGATGATGAAATCAATCCAATTTTAAAAATGTGTGGTATTCAAATCAATCGTGATATTGGATTAGAAGTTGGTGATGAATGCAATGTAACTGGTGGAACATTCACTGGTTATACAGGAAAAGTTGATTCTATTGATTATGATCGTGATGTTATAAAAGTACTAATTAATGTCTTTGGTCGTCAAACATCGGTAGAATTAAATATTGGAGAAGTTAGTAAAAAAGAAAATTAATAATGTAGGTTTCTTTTGAAACCTTCTTTTTTTTGAAAAAAATATATTATATCTTTTATATTGTTTTTTAAAGAGGAAATTATGCAGGAATTTTTACATTTTTTTGAACTAGAAATGAATAGACCAACTAATTATTCTTGGTTTCATATAATGTTTATTATTTTAGTGGTTGTGGGGACATTCTTATTATGCCATTTCTTTAAAGACTGTAGCGAAAAAGTATTTAAAAGGATTTTATTAATATTTTGGATTGTTATAATTGCCCTTGAAGTATATAAAGAAGTTATTTTTAGCTTTAATTATCATGAAGATCCACTTTGGGATTATCCATGGTATATATTTCCATTCCAAATGTGTTCAACTCCATTTTATATATTACCTTTCATTATATTCTTAAAAAGAAATAAAACTACATTATTTAGTGATGCTTTTATGTCTTACATGAGTTTTTATGCATTTTTTGCTGGAGTATGTGTAATGATATATCCTAATGATGTTTTTGTAAGAAGAATTGGTGTTAATATTCAAACGATGGTTCATCATAGTTCACAAGTTGTTCTCGGAATATTTATTAGTGTTTGGTATCGTAAGCATTTTGATATCAAATATTTCTTAAAAGGTGTTGTAATATTTGTCTTATGTATTAACGTTGCAATGTTTTTAAATGTTATATTACATCAAATAACTACAGAAACTGTTAATATGTTCTATATTAGTCCATATTTTGATTGTACACTTCCGGTCTTATCAATTGTTTATAAGAAAGTTCCGTATGTTGTATTTTTATTAATTTATATTATTGGATTCACAGTTTGTGCTTTTATTATGTATGAGTTAAAGAGACTAATATTTATGTTATGCGAAAAACATGGAAAAAAGCAAAAGACAAAAAATAATACTGTTAATAACATTTAGTATATTAGAACTTTCATTATTAATTATTATTCTTTTTAGTAAATTACCAGTTAAATGGTTTTGTTTTAGCAGTGTAGTATTGGGATTTTGTAATTCTTTACTATATATAAAAAAGAAGAAGAATAATTATTTAATGATAATTTCTTTATTAATTTGTTGCGAAGCGGATGTTTTTTTGGTATTATTAGATAGTAAATATAAATTAGTTGGTGTTATCTTTTTTATGATTGCCCAATTATGTATTGGATTATATATTCATTCGTTCTTTAATAAAAAAGAGCATATAATTGGTATAATTATTCGCTCAATATTAAATATTGTATTTATTATTGCTTGTTTATTAGTTGTAAGGGATAATGTTGATGCATTAAGCATTGTATCATGCATTTATTTTAGTAATCTTATTGCGAATATTATTATTTCTATTATTCATATTAAAGATAATCCAATATTATTTATTGGTTTAATATTCTTTATGTTATGTGATTTAACTTTAGGGTTAGAAATAGGTAATGGAATATATTTACATCTAAGTGAAAATGGAATTTTGTATAAATTTATCAATTTACCTTTTAATTTTGTTTGGTTCTTTTATGTTATAGCCATAACATTATTAAGTATTAACACATCTATTGATTCAAAATGATGCTCAATTAGTATATCGGTATTACACAGCCATGGTAAGGCTGAAAGATAGGTCCGACTCCTATATTGAGCACCATCTTGATAAATTTAACATTTTACTTTTATGTAAAATGTTATTTTTATAATATAGGTTGCTATTTAATTTTTTTATTTTAAGGAGCGCTAAGTAAAATGAAAAATTTCAAAAAATTAGTTTTTTATGTTTTAATTGTTTTAGTTTCAATTACTCTTTTTTCTTGCAAAAAAGAAGAAAAATTTGAATTTAAGTATTGGAATGACTCTATAGCTTTAAATAGCTTAGTAACTTATGTTTCAAAAATAACTGATGAAGGTTCTGATTACTACATTCCTGTAAATGATAGGATTGCGGTTTTTGATATGGATGGAACTTTGGTTTGTGAAACATATTACACATATTACGATACAATGATGTTTATCGAATATTGTTTGGTTGATCATCCTGATAGAGTCTCTAACGAATTAAAAGAAGTAGCATCATCTATTAAGCCTGGGTATCTTGCTGATGAGAACTTGGCAAGAAATTTTGCCAAAGCATATGCTGGTTTAAGTGTTGATGAGTTTTATGAATATGTTGTAACATTTGGAAAAAAATATACCAAAAGCTTTAACAATATGCGATATATTGATAATTTCTATTTACCGATGGTAGAAGTTGTTCACTATCTTTTCCTTAATGATTTTACTATTTATATAATAAGTGGAACTGAAAGGACAACAACTAGAGCTATTATTGCTAATTCACCAATTTCTGAATATGTTACGTCTAATCATATAATTGGAACTGATTTTGAAGTTAAAATCAAGGGATATGAAGATGAAGAATCCAATATGAATTATAAATATCAGGATAATGATGTACTTGTCTTAACTGGTGGTTTTGTACAAAAGAATTTAAACGCAAATAAATCTATTTATATTGAAAGAGAAATTGGTAAACGCCCAGTACTTGCTTTTGGTAATAGTGGTAGTGATTCAAGCATGCTAAATTATGTAATTGATTCGCGTAATGAATATTTAAGTCAAGCTTATATGGTTGTTGCCGATGATGATATAAGGGAATGGGGAATCCAAGATTGGGAGAAGAAGTCTTCTGAATATCAAGAAAAAGGATATATTTCTATTTCAATGAAAAATGACTTTTTAGAAATTTATCCAAGTAATATTACAAAAGCGGAAAAACAATATTATGAAAGCAATCAATAAAGATGATGAAAAAATTCTTCATATTTAATATTATATTTATATCAATATTTATGTTATTTGGTTGCAAAAACAAGGAATTAAATATAAAAATAAAAGATATTAATAAATATGGCAATGTATATTTAGATTCAACATTTTCATATTTCAATGAAAATAATTTAGAGATTGGTGATATTATCACAATAAAAATTGCATCAAATCAATATGATATGCCAATATGTACTGAATATAGTGATGTTAATTCAAAAATGATGGTTTGCCGCTTTGATTTAGAAGATAATCATATCACTTTGGCAATTAATATGGGTGATTTTGCTAGCACAACTAATCTCGGAACTAAAGAACAAATTACCGATGAACCTGGTTATAAATGGGATATTAAGCAAGATACGATAAAAATATCATTAAAAGAGAAAAAAGGTTATTTGGATGAATATGAAGCTAGGCATTTAGTAAGGACTAA
>ERZ842401.6412-NODE-6412-length-12562-cov-4.788119_pt1 | contig 12562 bp, 10 predicted proteins | sample MGYA00521270_ERZ842401 | MGnify/ENA primary metagenome ERZ842401 (study PRJEB31892, sample SAMEA3878208) | bioreactor metagenome | biome: Moose rumen | place: Sweden | collected 2011-10 | study: EMG produced TPA metagenomics assembly of the PRJEB12797 data set... | reverse complement strand
CCCCTATGGCCATCGCTCTTGCAAAAGAAGGAGGCATAGGGGTTCTTCATAAGAATATGTCCTCGGAGCGACAGGCAGAGGAAGTAGCCAAGACCAAGGCCGCAGGGTTCAAAGTGGCGGCCGGTGTCGGAATCACCGCCGATGCCGTCGACCGCACATCCAAGCTTGTGGATGCAGGCGTCGATGCAATCGTCCTCGATTCAGCCCACGGTCATAGCAAGGGCGTGCTCAATGCTCTGAAGAAGATCAAGAAAGCCTTCCCCCGCATAGATGTGATCGTAGGCAACGTTGCCACAGCCGAAGGCACTCGCGACCTCATCGGAGCCGGAGCCGATGCCGTCAAGGTGGGGATAGGCCCGGGCTCCATCTGTACCACCCGGGTAGTCGCCGGTGTCGGCGTCCCCCAGCTTACGGCCATCTACGATGCAGCTGAAGCCGCCAAACCCTACGGCATTCCGGTCATCGCGGACGGCGGACTCCGCTACAGCGGCGACATCGTCAAGGCCCTTGCCGCAGGCGCATCCACCGTAATGTGCGGATCCATACTCGCCGGAGCTGATGAGACTCCGGGCGATGTGATTGAAGACTTCAAGAACGGAAAGAGATTCAAAGTTTACCGCGGAATGGGATCCATCGATGCCATGGAGGCCGGATCCCGCGACCGCTACTTCCAAACCGGAGCGATGAAACTGGTGCCCGAGGGCATAGTCGGGAAAGTCCCCTACAAGGGGCCTGTCTCCGATATCCTCTATCAACTTATCGGAGGGCTGCGTTCCGGCATGGGCTACTGCGGAGCGCGCACCATAGAAGCTCTTTGGGAAGCGCGCTTCGTGCGGATAACCTCAAACGGAGTCATCGAAAATCATCCTCACGACCTTATAATCGCCAAACCTGCACCTAACTACAGCAAATAAATGGAAAGGATTCTTATACTGGACTTCGGCTCGCAATACACAATGCTCATCGCCCGACGCATCCGTGAAATGAATGTCTATTGCGATATCGTTCCTTTCAATAAGATTCCCCCCATCACCCCAGAGGTCAAAGGCGTCATTCTTTCCGGAAGCCCTTCCAGCGTCCGGGCGGAAAATGCGCCTCAGCCCGACTTGAGCGGCATGCCGGAGGGACTTCCCATGCTGGGGATATGCTATGGCGCCCAATGGCTGGCATGGCAAGCAGGAGGAAAGGTGGAACCCAGCGGCGGCCGTGAATACGGCAGGGCCATCCTTAACATAAAAGACGGGCAGGATCCTCTGTTGCAGGGAGTTGCCGAAGAGAGTCAAGTATGGATGAGCCATGGGGATACCATCACCCTGCTGCCGCGCAATTACAAAGTCATTGCATCCACACCGGCAGTCGACAATGCCGCCTACCGCATCGAAGGTGCCAAAGTCTGGGGAATACAGTTCCATGCGGAAGTCCACCACAGCGAGTTCGGCAAACAGATTCTGCATAATTTCGTGCTCGGAATCTGTGGCTGCGCGGGCAGCTGGACTCCGGACAGTTTCATAGAATCCACAGTAGCATCGCTCAAGGGGCAGATAGGCACGGACAAAGTAGTGCTCGGCCTCTCCGGAGGAGTAGACTCCTCGGTAGCCGCACTGTTGCTACACAGGGCCATAGGTTCCCAACTCCATTGTATCTTCGTAGACAGCGGGCTCCTGCGCAAGGATGAATTCGCTTCCGTGCTCTCATCATACAAGGGCATGGGGCTTAATGTCAAAGGTGTCAATGCTGCGGACCGCTTTCTGGGCGACCTTGCAGGAGTAATTGAGCCCGAGGCCAAACGCAAGGTCATTGGCCGCGACTTCGTGGAGGTGTTCAACGAACAGGCTAAGGCCATCATCAAGTCCTCCTCTACAGCGGGAGGCCAAGAGGGTGCTGTCCGCTGGCTGGCTCAGGGTACCATCTATCCTGACCGCATAGAGAGTCTGAACATTACCGGTAAAGTCATCAAAAGCCATCACAATGTAGGCGGCCTGCCCCAGGAGATGAACTTGCAACTCTGCGAGCCGCTGAAGTGGCTCTTCAAGGACGAAGTGCGCCGTGTAGGCCGACAGTTGCAGATGCCCGAACACCTCATCACCCGTCATCCCTTCCCAGGGCCGGGTCTCGCTGTCCGTATCTTGGGCGACATCACGCCCGAGAAGGTACGCATCCTGCAAGACGCTGACGACATCTATATTCGCGGCCTGCGCGACTATAAGGTGAAGCTTTCGGGGGAGGAAGCCCGCAAGGTGCTGGCCGCCGGCGTTCCTGCCGACATGAAGGACGGCGCCATTGAAGTGTCGCTCTACGACCAAATCTGGCAGGCTGGTGCCATCCTGCTCTCCACCGTCCGCTCCGTGGGCGTCATGGGCGATGAGCGCACCTACGAGAACCCCGTCGCCCTGCGTGCTGTCACCAGTAGCGATGCCATGACCGCCGACTGGGCCCATCTGCCCTACGACTTCATGGCTAAGGTCTCGAACGAGATCATCAACAAAGTCCGCGGCGTCAACCGTGTCTGCTACGACATCTCCTCAAAGCCACCAGCCACTATAGAGTGGGAGTAGTCTGTCATTTGTCGGGAAGACCCTAAATACCTATGGTGTATGAAACGATTAGTCGCTATATTTTGGACTGCTTTGTGTCTGTTTGCTGTGGCCAATGCTCAGTCCACCAGGAACAGCGCATCCGCCCAGCAAACACTGTTCGACTTCGGCTGGGAGTTCAGTCAACAGCCTGAGTACGGCCAGTGGCAGCGAGTAGACCTGCCCCACGATTGGGACATCTACCAGGCACCTCATATCGATGCCCCGACGGGCAATGACGGCGGCTATTATCCCGGTGGTTACGGGGAGTACAGGAAAACCTTTGCCACGCCCAGTGCAGAGCGGGTGAAGCTGCACTTCGAGGGTGTCTATCAAAGGGCTGAGGTGTGGGTGAACGGCAAGAAGGCCAGACAGCACGCCTATGGCTATACGCCGTTCACCGTCGACGTCACTCCTTATTTATATAGCAGGGGCACGAAGCAGCAGAATGAGGTGGTGGTCAAGGTGGACAACACCCGGCAGCCCAACTGCCGCTGGTATTCTGGTTCGGGCATCTACCGTCACGTGTGGCTACAGACCATGCCCGACGTTCACCCCTACAGCGTCTACATCACTACGCCCGAGGCCTCTGCTGAAAGTGCCCGCGTCGACGTTACACGACTATCATGAGCTGATAGACTCCTGCTACCAGGAGGATATTGCTGCCATGGTGATGCGCGACCGCCTGCATCCCTGCATCATCAGCTGGAGCATCGGCAACGAGGTCATTGAGCGTAAGGACATCCGCGTGATAACCACTGCCCGCCAACTGAAACGTTGCATCTGGGAGCATGACGGCAACAACCGCCCCGTCACAGAGGCACTTTGTGCATGGGACAGGGATTGGGAAATCTATGACCCGCATGCCGAGTTGCTCGACGTGGTGGGCTACAACTTGCAGCTGACGGCCATGATTTGTCCTACATTACGGTCGAAGTGGTAGACGCCGAGGGTAGGGTAGTGCCTGATGCGGCAATCCCCTGCCAAGTTAGTGTCAAGGGCTGTGCCCAGCTGATGTCAGCCGCCAGTGCCGATTTGACAGATCTTGAACCGATGACGTCGCCGAGCGTGACTACATGGAAGGGCCGTGCCATCATCGTTGTGAGGAGTCAGCAGAAAGCTGGCACTGCCGTGGTAACGGTGACATCAGCACTGCCTACAGAGAGAATTACGATTAAAACAAAAAACTAATAAATATATTTATGGCTACAAAGCACATACAATACGAGACAACGGGCACTTGCTCGAAGCTCATTGACGTGAGCTGCGACGAGAATGACGTTATTCAGCAGGTGTTCTTCCTGGGAGGGTGCAATGGCAACTTACAGGGAGTGGCACAGCTGGTGCGCGGACAGAAGATTGATGACGTCATCAGGAAAATCGACGGCATCAGGTGTGGTACGAAGCGCACTTCCTGTCCTGACCAGCTCTGCCGGGCACTGGAACAGCTGAAGGCGGCTCCGCTAGAAAACGGCTAGCGGTAGTCCTTCGGCGTCAGCGTCAGGTCGATGACAGTATCTTTTGGGTTCGACATCCGGCAATAGACATACCGGAAGCTAAACCCATTTTTCATGTAGGGCTGGTAGCTGGGGGTGTTTTTCAGCTCTTGGAGAAGCAGCTCCCTGACTTCGGCATCGGTGACGTTGTAGGTGGAGTCTACGTCGAAGAGGAAGTCCTGGCACCAGACAAGGGTCTGTTTGTCGAACTTGATTCGCTCTAGGATGACCGTACCTTCGGGATTCAGGCGCATGGGGCAGCGTTTCTCAGTGGTCTCACGGGCATCGCGCTCGGCGCGGTCAGCCATCTTCTCCTGGCAGGCTGACAGACAGGCAAGGAGCAGGAGGGGAAGCATACTTTTTCTCATGGATGGGATGAATTATAGAATTTTATGCGTGCAAAGTTACAAAAAAAAGCTAAAAGAGCACGTTTCTCGACTTTTTTTTGTAATTTTGCAATCAAATTTTGCATAGAAGAATGAAGAATATCCGTAACTTCTGCATTATTGCGCATATTGACCACGGCAAGTCTACGTTGGCTGACAGGCTGCTGGAACGTACCAACACCATTCAGGTGACGGAGGGACAGATGCTTGACGACATGGACTTGGAGCGTGAGCGTGGCATCACTATCAAGAGCCATGCCATTCAGATGGAATATGAGCGCGACGGGCAGAAATACATCCTGAACCTGATTGATACGCCGGGACATGTGGACTTCTCGTACGAGGTGTCGCGTTCCATAGCTGCCTGCGAAGGGGCACTGCTCGTGGTGGACGCCACGCAGGGCGTACAGGCGCAGACAATCTCGAACCTCTACATGGCCATCGACAATAACTTGGAAATCATTCCTGTTATCAACAAGATTGACATGCCTTCGGCCATGCCCGACGAGGTGGAGGACGAGATTGTTGACCTTATTGGCTGTGATCCGGCCGACATCATCAGGGCCAGCGGGAAGACGGGGGAGGGCGTGGACGATATTCTCAATGCTGTCGTTGACCGCATTCCCCATCCGGAAGGCAACGAGGAGGCACCGCTGCAAGCGCTTATCTTCGACTCGGTGTTCAACTCGTTCCGTGGCATCATTGCCTATTTCAAGATTGAGAACGGCGTCATTCATAAGGGCGACAAGGTGAAGTTCTTCAACACGGGCATGGAGTACGACGCCGACGAGGTGGGGGTGCTCAAGATGGATATGATTCCCCGTCAGGAGCTGCGCACAGGAGATGTAGGCTACATCATTAGCGGCATCAAAGACTCGAAGGAGGTGAAGGTGGGCGACACCATCACTCATGTTGCACGCCCGTGTTCTGCAGCTATTGAGGGCTTCCAGGAGGTGAAGCCGATGGTCTTTGCCGGTGTCTATCCCATTGACCCCACGGACTACGAGAACTTGCGGGCCTCGCTGGAGAAATTGCAGTTGAACGATGCTTCACTGACGTTCCAGCCAGAGAGCTCTGTGGCACTGGGCTTCGGCTTCCGTTGTGGCTTCCTGGGGCTTCTACACATGGAGATAGTACAGGAACGCCTCGACCGAGAGTTCGACATGGATGTCATCACTACGGTGCCTAACGTCAGCTATATGTGCTACACGAAGCAGGGGGAGGTGAAGGAGGTGCACAATCCGTCGGGACTGCCAGACCAGACGCTCATCGACCACATCGAGGAGCCTTATATCAGAGCAAGTATCATCACCGCCTCGGCCTATATCGGCCCAATCATGACCTTGTGCCTGGACAAACGTGGAGAGCTGCTTGACCAGCAATATGTCAGCGGCGGACGCATTGAACTGCACTTCATGTTGCCGTTGGGAGAGATTGTGATAGATTTCTATGACAAGCTGAAGTCAATATCAAAGGGGTATGCCTCGTTCGACTATCACATCGACTCGTTCCGCCCATCTAAGCTGGTAAAGCTCGACATCCTGCTCAATGGCGAACCTGTGGATGCCCTCTCTACGCTGACACATCAGGACAACGCTGTCAGCTTTGGCCGGCGTATGTGCGAGAAGCTCAAGGAGCTGATACCACGACAGCAGTTCGACATCGCCATCCAAGCAGCCATCGGATCAAAGATTATTGCACGCGAAACGGTGAAGCAGGTGCGCAAGGACGTGCTGGCCAAGTGCTATGGCGGCGACGTCAGCCGTAAACGCAAACTGCTTGAAAAGCAGAAGCGCGGAAAGAAGCGCATGAAGCAGATTGGCAATGTGGAGGTGCCTCAGAAAGCCTTCCTGGCCGTGCTGAAGTTAGATTAACCAACTCTATTCCTCCTTAACTTATAAGAATCTAAGCAAACATTAAAAAGATAATCCTTTAAAGCAAATGGCAAACCTAAGTTTAACACCCCGCGATGTGGCCCGCGAACTAGCGCGCCGATATAGTACGATGACTCATGACGAGCTGGATATTCTGGAGAGTATCCTGATTCCCCGTAAGTACGCCAAAAACGAAATTATCCTGCGTGAAGGTGAAACCTGTGAGAACATTTACTGGATTGTAAAGGGTCTTGTTCGTCAGTTCTATTTTAAGAATGGGAAAGAGCTGACCGAATACATGACGACGGAGAATTCTATCGTGATGTGTATCGAAAGTCTGTTCAAGGAGGAACCTACACGTCTGCAGATTCAGGCGCTGGAGCCTTCCATCATCTATTCCATTCCAAAGACTGAGCTGGAGGCAGCGGCCATTAAGTGTGTGAACATTCAAATGCTCTATCGTAAGATTCTGGAAGAGTCGCTGATTATCAGCCAACACCATGCTGATATGTTGCGCTTTGAAACCGCACAAGACCGCTACCAGAAGCTGGTAAAGCGTTCGCCACAGCTGGTGCTTCGCGCTCCACTCGTATATATTGCCAGTTATCTACAGATGACTCCAGAGACTTTGAGCCGTGTTCGTACAGCCACCTTAATGGGCGATAAGTAAAGGAGTCATCGTCTTCTTAATACACTTGCAAAGCAAGTTCAATCTTATGCTCCTTGGCCATGCGGCGCATGTTGATAAGTGCGTAGCGCATGCGTCCAAGGGCAGTGTTGATACTGACGCCCGTCAGTTCTGCTATCTCCTTGAACGACAATTGCTGATAGAAGCGCATGTAGACAACTTCGCGTTGTGGGGCGGGTAGGTTCTCCATCATTCGTTTCACATCAATGAGCACTTGCTCGTTGATGAGTTCCGACTCACGGAAAGTATCGATCACTGCTGCCGAACTCAGGTTCTGCAAGTCGTTGTCGGCATTTGGCTCCGTGATGTGTCGGCCTTGCTGCTGGCGATACCAGTCCATGATGGCGTTGTGGGCAATGCGAGTAAGCCAGAACATGAATTTGCCAGAGTCGGTGTACTGTCCCTGCTGTAACTTCGTTATTACCTTGACAAACGTCTCCTGGAAGATGTCGTCGGCTACGTCATGGTCGTGAACCACGAACATAATGTAGGTGAACAACTTTTCCTGTGTCCGCGAAAGAAGTTCGTCAAAAGCACGATTATTGCCTTTTACATAAAGTAGAGCCAACGCTTCGTCGGTCATCCCTTCAAATTTCTTCATATCAGTTATTATTTGTTATGAAGTAAATTTCTCTCGATAGGCAATAAAAGTTATTTTTATGAGTTATTAAGTTTATCGAGTGCAAAAGTATTGAAAAAAAACGAAACGACCAAATTTATTCGTCTTTTTTTGTCTTTCCTGTTGAAATATTATCATTTTTACCCCAGTTCAGGGTAAGCATTTCTGTTAACCCTCTTCTAAATTCGTCGAATTCACGTTAATTTACGAACTACGGTTCTTCCTCCTCTTCTCCCTCCATCCTACAGATGCGGTGGGTCTCCTTGCGGGCTTCGCGCCAGCGGGGGAAATACTTGTCCATGAGGGCATGGAAGCGGGCGTTGTGGCTGGGTTCCAGCAGGTGGCAGAGTTCGTGGACGACGACGTGCTCGGCACACCACTCGGGCAAGAGTAGGAGATAGGCAGAGAAGCAGATGGACTTGTCCTTGACGTTGCAAACGCCCCAGCGGGAAATCATGGCCTTGTAGTAGATGTGCGAGGGAGTGACATGCATCTCCTTGGCGTGACGTTCCACCATCGGCTCTATCAGGGTTTTCAGTCGTTGGAGGGCTTCGTCGGCCTGGGCGCGAGTCCTTAAGGGCAACTGGTTGAAGAACGCAGCCCGCTTTGCCTGATGCTCCTGGGTTTTCTTCCGTGCTTCGACTATCCAGTCGCGGTGCTCCTCGATGAACTTCATCACCTCGTCCTTCGGCATCCCGATGGGTGCCGACACATGCACATCGCCGTTCTTCACGATGCGCATCGACAGCTGTCGCGTCCGCCTGTATGTCACTTGAATGGCCATAACTGACTGCAAAAGTACAAATTTTGTGGCTAATCGTCAATCATAGCCAGGAGTTCCTTGCTGGTCAACTTATGGCTCTCGTTGGTACCTTCGAGCATAGCATCGGCCAGGCTGCGCTTGGTCTGGTGCAGACGCAGAATCTTCTCCTCAATGGTATGCTGCGAGATGAGGTGATAGACGGTGACGTTCTGCCGCTGCCCGATGCGATAGGCACGGTCGGTGGCCTGCTGCTCGACGGCGGGGTTCCACCAGGGGTCGAGATGGATGACGTAGTTGGCACCCGTCAGGTTCAGGCCCAGCCCGCCAGCCTTCAGGCTGATGAGGAACACCGGACACTCGCCGCGCTGGAACTGCTGAACCAGCTGGTCGCGCTGTCGCACGGGCACCGAGCCGTCGAGGTAGAGGTAGGGCTGTTTTTGTTTGTCTAACCGCTGGCGCACCATAGCCAGGAACGACGTGAACTGGCTGAACACCAGGACGGCATTGCCGCCGTCGACGATTTCCTGCAGCAGGTCGCTCAGCGCGTTGAGCTTTGAGCACTCGCCTTTCCAGTTCTTCTCCACCAGCTCTGCCGAACAGGCTGCCTGACGCAGACGGGTGATTTCTGCAAGGGTGTTGACGCTGACGCCTGATGCCGCCTGCTCGTCTTCCAACAGCTGCTTGGCCCTGCGGCGGATGACCTCATAGACGGCCAGCTCTTCGTCGCTGAGTTCTACGGGAAGGTTTATTTCTGTCTTGTCGGGCAGTTCCTCGATGACCTCCTGCTTGGTGCGGCGCAGCATGAAGGGGCTGACGATGCGCTTCAACTGCCGTGAGCGTTCCCGATTGTCCTGCTGCTCTATAGGTACGATGTATTTCTGACGGAACTGCTCGTGACTGCCCAGCAGACCAGGATTGGCAAACTGGAACAGGTTCCACAGCTCGCCCAGATGGTTCTGCACGGGCGTACCCGTCAGGATGATGCGGTGGGTGGCCTGGAGGCGCATCACTACCGCTGAGGTCTTGGTCTGCCGGTTCTTGATGACGTGTGCCTCGTCCAGGCAGACAGTGTTCCACTCTTTGGCGCAGAGCACCTCGTCCTCGGTAACAAACAGACCATAGGTGGTCAGGACGATGTCACCGGCCGCAGCCTGCTCAACCAAACGTTTACGGTCGGGAGCGGTGTTGAGCACCTCGACATGCAACGACGGTGCAAAGCGCTGCAACTCGCGCTGCCAGTTGAGCACCACCGAGGCCGGTGCTGCCACCAGGGCCGGCCCTTTGTCGGCAGTATGGAGCATGAAGGCGATGGTCTGGACGGTCTTTCCCAGTCCCATGTCGTCGGCCAGACAGACACCGGCTCCCCAGCCCGTCATGCGGGTCATCCACTGGTAGCCGTCGGTCTGATAGCCGCGCAGCTCTGCCTTCAGCGTCTTGGGCGTCGCGGGATGCTCGGCCATGCTCTTCTTGATTTTCTTCTGCAGCTGGTCAATGCGTTTGTCGTGCTTGATTTCCAGTTCGCCGCTGAGCGCGCTGCCCAGCAGCGAGGCGTGGAACTCTGATATCTGCAGGTGTCCGCGGCTGCTCACGGTGAGGCTCTCCAAGCGTGCCAACTGCTTGCGCAGACGGTCGCTGAGGGCCAGAAAGTCGGTGTCGCTGAGACGGATAAAACCTCCTCGCGGACTCTCGGCAATGAGTTGCAGCAGCTGGCCCACGGTGAGCACCGTCTCGTCATCGATGGGTATCTCACCCTCCACCTCGAACCATCCGCTCTTTGAGCGCAGCGAGATGTTCCATGCCGAGGGCTGTGCCGTCTTCAGATTCAACTGCCCGCCCTCGGGCCACTCCATGTAGAAGTGCTCGCTCTGCTGGCGCACGAAGTCCATGAGCATCAGCAGACCTTCGGCATTCAGGTTGGCAGGCATCCGGTCTGTGAAGAGTTCATCGGCATCGGTGCCCGTCAGGTCGTTGTCGCTCATAAAGGTTCGCAGCAGCGTCAGGTTGGCCCGCTCGCCCTTGATGTCGCGCTTCACCTGGTAGCGCACGCCGTCCTGCTCTGCCACGCAGGGATTCAAGCCCTGTCCGGGTTCAAACAGCGTCTTGCCATCGGGCAGCGGACGGGCCATGCACCACACGCCGTAGTGGCCCGGAGTACCATCCTGCGGCAACGCCTGCAGGCAAAGCATGGGTGAGCCGTCGCGGTGTTCGAGTGTGGTGCCGCCTTCCACCAGGTCGCTATGCACCTCTACCACATCGCTCACCTTGGGCAGAAACTCGCGCAGCTGGTCCTCTGCTTCAAGTGGGAATCCTCCGATAGCCAGCAGTTTCTGATAGTAAGACCGCTGGCGCTCGGTCATGGTGATGACGGTGTAGTGGGTTTCGCTGTCCTTCCGATAAACGACTGGCTCGCTCAGGTCTGCGCTGCCTATGTTCGACTTGACGGTGAAAGCCGTCTTCGTGCGTTCTATCATCAGATAGGGTTTCTCTTCGTCAATAGTTACGGGCATGAAAGGTGCCCGCCAGCCTGTATAGACGCGGTCGGAACCGATGAGGTAAGGCAGCACGCGCTCCAGGTCCAGGTCGTAGTCCCAGCGGTCGGCCGTGTTGGCTATCTGCCGGTCTACGTCGTCCATGTAGTCGGCTCCCTGCTTGAAACGCTCTATACTCATGCGCTTGCCTGCGCCCCAGGCTCCCGACTGCAGACGATTCTGCTCGCGAGGTTCCACTCTGGTATAACCGTCTAGAATATAACAAACACGCACCTGGCGTTCTTCCTTTGTCTGGCCGGCATCAGCCCGTGGTGTCAGTTCTTCAAGCAGCAGTTCCCACGGCTGTTTATAACGGATGCGCGACAGCAGCGGCTCGCCTCCGAAGACATCAGCCATCTGCTGTCTTTCCTCAACAGGCAGCGACAGCCAGGGTGACAGCTCATGGCGCAGAATGTGTATGTTGGGAACAGGAGGAAGGTCCTTGGGCCACTCCACGTCGATGTGCAGGAAACGGGCGACCAACAATGCGAGATAGCGTTCTGTCGTCGTGTTAGCTGCAAAGGTTTTGCCTGTCAGGTAGTCGTTGAGTGTCTTTTGTGAAGGCACTGCACCAGAGGAAAAGTAGGCGGCCAACCAGGAAGCAGGCTTAGACTCCGTGTTCTGCATAAAATAGTCTTTCTTCACCAGTGCCGCCAACTTCCTGCCCTCGTCAGCCTTGTGAAAATAGTAGGCCACCACCAGCAGGTAGTTGTTGAGCACACGGTTGAAAAAGCCCTTTGTCTGGGTCTGTCGCACTTTGTTGTTCTCGCGAATGGCTATGGCCATCATATTAAAAGCCGCAGCATAGTCGCCCGCATAGAGGGCCTGGGCACCAGCCAGCAGACTGCTATAGAGTCCCTTCTGACTGGCTATTTTCTCGTCGTAGCGTCCCTGTTTGAAGAAGTCGTACAGGGCGATGATAGCCTTCAGTTCCTTGGCCCTGGCGGGCATCATTTGCGGATAATAGAAACTGGCAATCTTTCCGATGACATTCTCTGGGTCAGCCATGTCGTGCTCCAGTTGATAGACGACCACGTTCTGCACAAAACGGCTCACATCTAACATGTTAGTCATCAGAGGCACGAAACGCGCATCGGAAGCCAGCGGTACCAGTACGTCAGAGTCGTGAAAAGCCGTAGGCCTGCTACTCAATTCAACAGGTTTCCCCTCAAGACAGCATTTCATTCTGTATTTTAGCATCATCGCCTGTGGCGACTGTTGCCTCTTGTAGAACTTTTCAAAGTGCTGTATCCATTGCGGCATCACATCCAACATATAGAGTATCAGCGGAGCGATGTGATAGGCATGCAACTGGTATTCGCTGCGATAGCTGTAGAAGCTTGTGTCATAGAAAGCACGAAGACTGTTCACCAGTTTCTTCGTCTGTTCGACCTTCAGGTCTTCGCCATGCCGGTAGAGCGCCAATACCTTTTCGTCAGTCTTATTGCCCGTATAGGCCAAGAAACACAGCAGTTTGCGTTGTCCTGCTGTCAGGTGTAAGTATGGTTCGTATAATGATTCCATTTCTTATTTATCAATAGGAGAATACTTTCGGCAAAGGTACGAATATTTATGGAGAAATCCATGATATTTAACAGAAAAATTGTATCTTTGTCGACAAATACAAATACAACA
>ERZ842401.6411-NODE-6411-length-12563-cov-16.072913_pt1 | contig 12563 bp, 12 predicted proteins | sample MGYA00521270_ERZ842401 | MGnify/ENA primary metagenome ERZ842401 (study PRJEB31892, sample SAMEA3878208) | bioreactor metagenome | biome: Moose rumen | place: Sweden | collected 2011-10 | study: EMG produced TPA metagenomics assembly of the PRJEB12797 data set... | reverse complement strand
ATTCCCCATCTTCAAGGATTAATCCTGACTTTAAATCTGACATACAGATTCCTCCGTTTTTATTTTCAACGGTATAAACCGTTCGTTCCCTTTGATTTTTCCAATTCTTTCAATATAAATTCATTGGATTATTGTTCATTAATCTTTAGTTTTACCGCAATCGCCTGACTTTTTTCATCTCGCAAAATATACTCAACCTCTAATTTCTCTTCAGATATATTTCCTTTTTCCTTCGCCTCTTTAATGACGAGTTCTGATATTTCTTTGTCACTTGCTTTAAGCAAAGTTTTCATAGATGTTTCGTCATCAAGAGTAAGAGGCTTCTTTTCGCAAGAAAAGAAAAATACTGACAATATAAATGATATAGTTAATAATTTTAAAAGCTTTTTCATATTTTCCTCCGAATTTAATCAAACATATGATTTAAACTTTCCATAGATGAGTAAACTTTATCCATAGATGAGTAAACTGTATATTTATATCCCCCATCAAAGAAGGCAATTTCAATGGCAGCATCCTCGTTACCCAAAACAACAATCTTATCTTTTTTATTTTCGATTTTAAAAAGCAAATTATCTTTTTCTACAACTTCTTCATCATCAACAATATCTATATCTTGCCATGATTTGAATGTGACTGTTTCATCGTAAACTTTATCACTTATAATTGAAACATAATTGTTTACAACTTTTTCCCCATCCTTTCTTGCCGTTACTATTGACAACACTTCATCACAACTTGTGAACAAAAGTGTAAGCAAGCAGAAGAAAAGAAACATTCCTAATTTTTTCTTCATAAAATTCTCCTAATAATTGAAATCATTGCCGCGAAACGAGCGTAAGCGAGTTTCGCGGCAATGGACTTTTGCAATCCCATTGCCTAGTGTACACTAGGCAAAATTTTCCAAAAATAAAGCCCAGTTTTGGAAAAATATGGCTCATTATATCTATTATTTTCCAAATATTCAACCACTTTTTAATAAAAATAGGCTTGTTAAGACATTTAGATTTTTGGTTGTTTCATTAAAAATACAAAAAATGAAACCTTCGGAAATTCAGACAAGGCTGGCGGAAAATCTAAAGCGAATCAGAAAACAAAAGAAACTAACGCAATTTGAACTTGCAGAAAAAGCAAAAATCTCGGACGAAACCATCAAAAACATCGAACTTTGCAAAACTTGGACGAGCGAGAAGACGCTTTCACAAATCACGGACGCACTCGAAATCGACATTCACACGCTTTTCTTGCCAGTTGCATCAACCTTTGACAAGCAAATCGCAGACGACAACAAGCAGATAAAGGCGAATATAATAGAAAACTTGCGCGAATTCGTGAATGTCAATCTGAAAAAGATGACAGAAGAGTAAAAAATAATCCCCCGCAATGCAGAGGATTTCGGCGGAAAGTCAAGGGGCAGATTGAAAGCATGGCGGAAAACTCGGATAGGCAGAGCGACGAACGCCCAAATTATTATTTTCCGATAAATTATGCCTTTTACGCATATCCAGCCATAGAAACAAAGTATTTGCTCTATTTCCGCGCGTTTTGTATCATAGAACACGGAGAACACACGATTATGAAGAAACTGATTTTGATTTTTGCCGCGCTGCTCTTGCTCGCCACAACAGCCTGCGCAAGCGGCTCGAATGACATAAATTCGGTGGTTTCGACAAGCTCAACCACCTCTACCACCGCAACCACCAAAACCGACAGAAACACCTCGGAGGAACCCATGAACATCACGCTCACCATTGGCACGCACGCCTTTGCCGCAACACTTTTTGACAACGCGACCACACGCACACTCGCCGCCCAGTTCCCGCTCACCGTGGACATGAGCGAGCTGAACGGAAGCGAATACTATGTGTACTTGGATGGCTCGCTCCCCACGGCAAGCGAAAACCCGCACACCATTCACGCGGGCGACATCAAGCTCTACGGCAAAAACTGCCTCGTGATTTTCTACAAATCTTTTTCAACGAGCTACAGCTACACCGACCTCGGCACAATCAGCGACACGGCGGGCTTGCTCGATGCTCTCAGGGCGAGTGGCGGGAAAGTGACATTCTCGGTTGCGGAATAGGAAGAACGATATTTTTGGACGAAATGGAGAGCGGAAAGCGCGTCGTGTGCGGATCTCCGACACATCAGAAAATGGGCGAGCTTTCGCAGGACGCGCTCCGAGTCACCATGAAGATGAACAACGCCTACCACACCCCCGACGAACTCCGCTCATTGTTCGCCGAGCTGACGGGGCGCGAAATCGACGAGAACTTCCGCCTCTTCCCGCCGTTCACCACGGACTGCGGAAAGAACATCTCGCTCGGAAAAAATGTGTTCATCAACTCAGGCTGCCGCTTCCAGGACCAGGGCGGAATCACGATTGAGGACGGCGCGCTCATCGGTCACAATGTCGTCATCGCCACTCTGAACCACGACCTTTCCCCCGCCACGCGCGGCGACCTGTTTCCCGCCCCCGTGCATATCGGGCGCAATGCCTGGATTGGCGCGGGAGCTGTGATTCTTCCAGGCGTTACAATCGGCGACGGCGCGGTGGTCGCGGCAGGTGCGGTCGTCACGCGCGATGTGGAGGCGAATTGCATAGTAGCGGGAGTACCTGCAAGGTTTGTCAAATATGTGTAGCGAAGGAAAATATATGGGGCGAGTTTGCGAAGCAAACTCGTCGAGCAAGCGTAGCTTGCGACTAGTTCCCGCAAAAGCCATCAAGCGCGTAGAGTCAGACTAGGTTCTTGCCCGCGTTCGTCGTGAAAATCTCGATGATGCCGCTCTTCTTGATAATCTGCTCTTTTTCTTTGAGCACGAGCTTTAAGCCCGCCGCGTCGAACACGCCCGACTGCTGGTAGGCGTAGTTCAGAATCTGTCGGATTTCAAGCTCCGTCAGCCCCTTGAACGAGATGACAAGCTCGTTCCGCACCGCCTGACTATTTTTTATACAATTTGCTGTGGCTTCCAATTCTATACACATAGAGTTCAAGCACATTCTCTTTTATCCGATAAATCAAAACTAAATTAGGGCGGATATGGCAGTCACGAAAATCTTTGAGTTTCCCTAAAAGTTAATGGTCATGGTATTTTTAATCGAGTGTCTCGCCTTTTGCAAGTTTTCGAATCACTTCTTTTGCTTACTTCGCGCTCATCGGCAGAAAGCGATTTCATGTCCTTTTTGAATGCCGAAGATTGCTCAAGTTTGTATTTGTACTTTTCTTCTTCCACGCTCAAAGGTCTCCGAACAGTTCATCAACCGTATTATATAATTTCAGCGTTCCCTTCTTGCGCTCCTTTTCCATTTGCTTTTCGGCTTTTAAAACAGACTTTACTGTTTTTCGTGAATAATAGCCATAATCCTCAACAGAAACAGAAGCCCCGTCCAATTTTGCCATCGCTTTTAAAGCCTGCACAAAAGTTCCGCTCGCATTGTTTACAACCACCGTCATTTTTTACACCTCCACATTCCATTCTACCATATTATGCGCATTTCTGCCATAAAAAATCGGCTTTGCGATGTGTGCGTCCATGCCAGCCTTTGCGGATTGCTTTAGTATACAGGGGGGACTTGCGCCCTCTCAAGCCCCCAATTTTCATGTTTATTTATCGCACACCTTTCATGCCCATAATCAGCCCCATCATTTTGCTGACGGCTTGCCCCATCTGAAAAGCTGAATTTGCCGCAGCGTCTTGTTGCGCAAACACATTCTCCCGCACTCTTTGCGCTTCGTGTTCGCTTGGCTCGGCATACTCCACGCGCGGCTTTGCTTTTGCGGCTTTTTCCGCCTTGCCGTTCGCGGTCTTGAAGTTGTACTTCTTGTAATCCTCGCGGAGCGTTTCGATTTTGTCTTTGAGCGTGTCGGAAATGCTCTTGGTGCTTTTGATGACTTCAAGAAGCCTTTCCGTCGTTACCTCGCGCTCGCCGTCAGGGGCGCAGAACGCAAGCTCGACCGCCTCCTTGACCACGCTCTCGATGTCCGCTCCGCTGTAGCCATCCGTTTCCTTGAGCAGCTTTAGGATGTCCACCTTCTGCGAAAGCTTCCCGCGCTTTGCAAGGTGAATCTGGAAGATTCGGCGGCGTTCCTCGTCGTCGGGGAGTTCCACCAAGAACAGCTCGTCAAACCTGCCCTTGCGGAAGAATTCGGGCGGCACGGAAGAAATGTTGTTCGCCGTCGCGACCACATACACGGAGCTTTCCTTTTCCTGAAGCCATGTCAAAAACTGCCCGAAAAGCCGCGTGGTGATGTCGCTTCCGCCGCCCGTTCCGCCCACGCCGGCGAACGCCTTTTCAAGCTCGTCAATCCACAGCACGCACGGAGAGACGGCTTCGGCGGTCTTTATGGCGCGGGTGAGGTTGTGCTCGCTTTCGCCCACATATTTTCCCATGAGCTTTCCAATGTCAAGGCGCAGGAGCGGCACATTGAAAATGCTCGCGGTCGCCTTTGCCGTAAGGCTCTTTCCGCAGCCGGGCATTCCCACAATCAGAATGCCTTTGGGCATGTCAATGCCGAACCTCTTTGCCTCGCCGAGCCGCTTGAAAATCTCCGCCTTGTTGGAAAGGTACGCCTTGAGGTTTTCAAGCCCGCCGATGTCGGCAATGTCCGCGTCCGTCGTGAAAATCTCGATGATGCCGCTCTTCTTGATAATCTGCTCTTTTTCTTTGAGCACGAGCTTTAAGCCCGCCGCGTCGAACACGCCCGACTGCTGGTAGGCGTAGTTCAGAATCTGTCGGATTTCAAGCTCCGTCAGCCCCTTGAACGAGATGACAAGCTCGTTCCGCACCGCCTCTTCAATCTGAATGTTGAAGGACTGTTCGTAGTCCGCGATGATTTGTGAAACCTCGTCAGAATCGGGGAAGGGAATGTCGAACACGGTGATGAGCTTTTCGATTTCGCGCGGCAAGACAAGCACGGGCGACACCAAGAACACCGTGGCATACACGCCCTCGCCGAACATCGTGCGCTCGGCAATCTCTTTGAGGAGCGCGACGCACTTGGGGCTGTAGAGCGGGCTTTTTTCGTCAAAAAACTGGTGCGCGTCCTGAATGATGATGAACGCGCGGCGCGGGCTTTCTGCTTCCGCCTCGTCGAGCCAGACGAGTTTGTCTTCAAGGAAAGAAGCGAGCGAGGAGTCCTGTGCGGAAAGCCGCTCCTTGCCGGAGAAAATGCCCGCGTGGGTAAAGGTGAAGCACTTTGCGCCGTCCGCCGCCCGCGCAATCAGCTCGGAGGCAAGGTGGCAGTCAAAATGGTTGATGTAGATAATCGGGCGGAGCGCGTTCACATAGCCCGAAAGCGTGTTCTCTAATGCCGTTTTCATCGCTACACCTCCATGTAGATGAGCTTGTCAGTGTCGCTGTTGCTCATGTAGTCTATGCCGTCGGTAAAGATGAACTTGCCGTTGATGTCGTCAGCCGTCAGCTCCTCGCCGTTCGCACCCGCATTGCGAGCAACGGAACGGCATAGCGTTTGCTAAATGCCCCACCAGCGGCTACCATCGTAGCAGAACGAGCCTGTCATGTCGGTGTGAACAGGCTCGCCGTCGCCCATGATGAGCGAAAACGGCTTCCCCGCCTCATAGCAGCCAAAAGATATGATGTACTCATACCAACCGTTATTATTCAGTTTCCGCATATTGATATTGGAATCTCCGAACGATTGCCCCATTTTCTTTGAGCATTCCATGCCGTCAGGCTGCCATACCCAAATGTGTGGCTCTGTTCCGCTTTTTATAAAAACTGAGACGGGGCTGTTGCCTGCTTTGTTCCGTGCGTTTTTTCTTGCCGTTTTTGCGAAATCCGCCTTGTGCCCGAAGATATGCAGGATGCACGCGCGGAATTTCTTGCACAGTTCCTCGGCGGCGCGTATGTCTGCCTTGTCCTGCTGCAGCGTCTTCTGCAAGTCTGCCTTTATTTCTGCCATGCCATCGGAAAGGCTGTCCAGCTCCGCATCAGAGTCCGAAGGTGCGCTGTCCGTCTTGAACTTTTTGCTCCTTCGCGCCTTGTAGTACGCTATGATTTCATCTTTTTTACCAGAAATCTGTGCAAAGGAGTTTTCAATGGAGCTGAATGTCTTTATCTGATTCTCAATCCGTTTGATTCTCTCCTTGTCGGCGGCGATGTAGCCATCGAAAACGTCCTTCACCTGCGCAAGAAGCGACTGCTCTTTCTGCATGTTCGGGCTGTTGCTTTCCGAAAGAAAATCCTGAAGCGATTTTTTGCGCGTAACGCTAGCATACTCCATCGGCTGCTCGTTGAATTTTTCCGTGGAGGTGTACAGGCTTATCCCCTCATATTGGATGAAGTTGCTTTCAAGAAGCTGCTCCGTCTGCGAAATGACCTCCTCGCTCTCCTCTACAGAGCGCAGGTCAGCACGGTTCGCCACCACATAGATTTTTATGTCAGGGTTCTTGTCCAATATGTCCTGCAAGATTGAAATCTCATCGCTTCGGATTGTGCCGCCCGTTATGTCGAAGCACCACAGAAGAACCTGCGCGTTCGCGATGGCTGTTTTGGCGGTGTCATAATCGAGCGCGGCGTTTGCGCCGGGGTTGAATCCAGGCGTGTCCACGAAGCAGATGTTTTCAAAAGGCTGCATGAACTCGGTCTTGAACACAATCTGGTCGATAATCCGCTTCATGTTGAACTTGAACTCATCTTCCTTTCCGTAACTGAACAACGCGAATATATTTTCGGGAATTGCAACTTTGCCGCCAGTGTACGAATATCCGATTATCTCCGTCCGCTCGCCGTTCAGCACATACGAGGCTATCGCCGTTGTCTGATCCATGCCGACGGGAAGCGTCGTTTTGTCCTGCATGAACAGGCTGTTCATGAACGATGACTTTCCACTGGAGAACGCACCGCCAATGGCAATGATGTTCTTTCCGATGAGCTGCGCGTCATGCGTCACAAGCTCAAGCTGAGACTGGACATCCTGCAGCTGCTTCATCGCACGGGCTTCTTCCGCAAGGCTGTCGTTGCTGTTGGCGTAGGTCTGGTAGTCCTCTTCCAAAAGATGCTTGAACTCGGAAAGAGCCTCGTTCGGCTCAGGCTGCGCGTTTACAACGCTTGCGATGAACGCGGCCTTTTCATTCTGCCGCTCAATTTCCCGTCCCTGTATTGAAATCTTCTTCGTGCTTTTTTCAAGCTCCGAGATTTTCTCCTTTACAAGCGATTGCTCCTCCGTAAGCCGCCGTTCGCAGTCGGAGACTGTGCCTGAAAGTTCCTGTATGTGGCTCTTGCACGAAAGGACTTTCTCCCGCTCCTTGTCGTAGTCCGCTTTCAGCGTTTCCAGCTCAACAATGCTCCTCTTTTTGTAGGAGCGAATGCGCACCGCGCAGATAATGACTGAGATGATGGCGATGATTGCACCCGCCGTCGTACTGATAATGCCTACCATGCTATTGCCTCGACCTCTTTCCTCATGCGCCTGAAATTCTCAATCGCAAGCTTCGGCTTTTCAATGTCAGCCTTCATCTTTTCAAGGCGTTGCTGATAGGAATCAAGCACGTTCTTTGAGAAAGCGTAGTTCTTGCAACTCTTGAGGACATCATCTATTGCGGTTTTCAGTTTTCCTTTGAATGTGCGGTTCAAATTGCTTACAAAGTCGTTTGCCTGCGAAATGCACTCATCCGCAGAAGACCCCTCAAGGTGCGAGCTGCTGGAATAACCGCCACTGAAAGAGAATCCGCCTCCTGTGTATTCAAGGTCATACGCCTTGCTTGTAAGCTCCGTCATAATGAGCCGCACACGATTCCTCAGGGCCGTGGTGGAGTCAGATGCCGCAACATCCTTTTCCGTCCATACTTTCTGCACGTTGTTGACGACTTTTTTTGTCAGGCGGTAAATTTCCGTTTCAAGGTAATGCGGAAGCTCGCCGTTGTAGTCGTCAATGTAGTCTGCTATTGAGTTCTTGACGGCAGTGGAGTTCACTGTGGTGAGCGTTTCGCTATGGTACTCTTTCCACCACAGATGCCCCGTTGTCCAGGTATTCGTGGTCTCTCCCTCGTGGGATTTGAGAGCGGACTTCACGTCGCCTCGTGCGTCAGCAAGGCGGCTTTCATAGTCGCTTTGCGTTTCCCCATACCAGTCGCTCACCGTCTCTATGAATGCATCGTCAAGCTCCGGTGCAATGTCGGCATAGGATGTTTGCAGACGCTTTATTTCTTCCTCAAGCTGTCCGATGTCGCGCTTCTGAAGCTCCGTTTCGCGCTCGTCAAGGTCACGGAGGATTAGGACGCGGGCTTCGTTCGCTGCAGCAGTATATTCTTTGCCGAAATTCGCAAGTCCCCGCTCGAATGTCTCCGCCTTGCGCTCTTTCTCCTTGTCAATGCCCTCCCTGATTCTTTCGATATTGCCGAGTTTTTTCAATGAAGCGATGCTCGTATCCTCGTCGCTGTCCGAAAAATAGTCGGGATACCATTTGCAGAGGTTTTTCCATGTATTCTTCTTTCCTGAATCCCAGTTTGAGCGGTCTGCAAATGTTCGCGCCATGGACTCGCACTGCCCTGAAGTAAAGAAGAAATGTGCCTCCGTGTCAGTAATAAGATCCTCGAATACGCCGCTTTCATTTCCGTTTCTTAAATTTCCTCTGGCAGTATTGCAGTTTTTATCGCTCACAACTTTGATTACCGCATCCAAAACATCATCTGCATTTTCGTCCGCAATTTTTTCAGCCTCAGCCTTGTTTTCTTTTGCTATAAGAGGCTCGTCTACTTGGCTTGCAACAAGATACAGGTTTCGGTCTCCCTTGCTCTTCGTTATCTTTGAGATGACTTTCATATCTTCCTTCCCAAGAAATGGTGTTGACTTGCTCAAAATGAAGATGACATCGCACTCGCGCAACGCCTGACGCGCACGGTCATCGCGGGACGGCACGGGGTCGTTGAAACCGGGAGTGTCGATGACGGCGATTCCCTGCAATGATTCGAGCGGCAGGGCAATGGAAACCTTGCTTGTGAACGGCATATATTTCCCGTTTGAGCCGACGTAATCCTCAAGCCTCCCCGCTATCTCGGAAAGGGAATTGACGGAGAAAGTCTCGCTTTCTGTTTTCCGTGCAATGGCGGACTTTTCTATTATCTGGTATTGCTCGTATGCACTAGAAAGACGGACATCCTTTTTTAGTTCTGTCGTAGCAGACTGGTGTGCCATATCCTCCCACAATTTTCTGTCCTTCGCCTCAGGACTTCCTGAAAAACTTGGATTGCGCCGCTTCTGATTTTTGAGCCAGTTTTCCTCATGGGTTTTTAAAGCCTTGCTTTTTTCTTCCTCAAATTTCCGCTTGTATTCCGCAGACTTCTTCTTAAGCTCCTCAATGTCGCTTTCCGTAAAGAAATCGACCGTCACGGAATGCTGTTCTCCGTAGGTCAGTTCCGTAAGTGCTGCCGTCATGGGCGTTGCCGCTTTTGGCAGGATGTCTGCGCCGTCAAAGAAAAGCGCGTTCAATAACGATGACTTCCCTGCCTTTACCGCACCCACGATGCCGATTTTTAAAAGCCTGTTGCTGTCAACTTTCTTTGCGTACTCCGCCCTGATTTTGTCCTCGGAAAGCAGCCCGTTTTCTTCGAGCGCGGCACGGATGCTGTCCACAAAACCAGCGTCGTCGCTGTAGCTTGCCATGAGCCTTTCAAAATCCCTGCGTATTCCGCAAATCTTCTCTACGATATTTTCTTCCATAAAGTATTCCTCCATTTATTTCTATGCGATGAGTTTTTCAAGCAGATTGTCAATTTGGGATACGTAGCGGCTGTATTTTTCTGCCTGAGCCGCAATTTTTTCCGCGCTCTCATTGCTTGACTTCTGCACGTTTTCAATATCTGCTTTTTTCTTTTGCAGCTCCGCGTCAAACTGTGCGCAGATTGCCGTTATGGTGTCCCCGCTGTTTGCCTTCAGAATCTCGGCGGCTTTTGTACGCACCTGACGCTTTATCGAAGGAATCTGCCCCGCGATGCTCTGTCGGATTTTTGCATCCTGCTGCTTTTCGCGCACCGCACCGAATATGAAGTTAAGGATTTCAGGCAAAAGGATTATGACGATTTCAAGCCACGGAGCCACGACGTCGGTTGCTGCGGCAAGTATTCCTGTAATCGCCTTGTATGCGGTGGACGCACCTTCCTTCCCCTTTCGTCCCTGAATATATGAATCGACGGAAGCCTTCGCGGTGTCAAACATTCCCTGCGCGGAATTTTGGAGTTTGGAAATCACATCGCCAGAATTGTACTGGGAAAGCAAGCTGGACAGGTCTTTCATCTCTCCTGAAAGTTCCTTGCTGAACCGCATGGAGACGCTTCCCATTACGGACTGGATGTTTGAAACAACCGTGTTCCTTACGATGCTGTTTATTTCTTCCTGCAAGGCCTCGCTTCCGCCCGATTTCGCCACAGACACAAGGCTGTCGAGGTCGGCGTTGAGCGCGCTGCCTACAGCGGACGCGATGGAATCCGCCTCGTCAGAGAAAGAGTCGTTCTTTGCCCGCTCAATCAGTTTCTCTTTTTTCTCCTCGATTTTTGCAATGCTATTCTCAAGCTCTGCGATTGCCTTTGCGTTCTTGTCCGTGTCGGTCTTGAGAGCGGCTATGCGTGTGTTGAGCGCGCTCTTTGTGTCATAGCAGTCGTCAAGGATTTTCTCGTGGAATTGCTGGCGGAAAAGAGAGTCAGGATTGAGCGTGTTCACAAAGTCGCCGAACAAAGAGGCATCTTCCTGGCTTATCCCCTGCAAGGTAACTGCGCTTCCCGTGAGCATTGAAAGCTCGTTTTGCAGTTCAGCCTTGACCGCTGCGACCTCATCCTCGCTTCTGAGGTCTGTTTTTGAGATGAAGAAGGTGCACGCCTTGTTGAACGCAAGGATGTTCTGCACCTGCCGTTGCATTGACTTTGAGATTGTGCCCGCGTCCGCAGGAACAAGTACGGCATAATGGATTCCTCGCTCAAGGTAGTTGTAGATTGCCTTGTCATGCGCATCAAGCGGGGAATCGAAGCCCGGCATATCAACGGGGACAAGAGGCTGTATGCTCTTTAGGAACTGGCTGTTGATATGCCTTCGGACGCAGACATATTTTCCGGGTGCGGAGGCGATGTCCGTTATGCGCTCCGCCTTTCCGTCGGCGCGAACTCCCTCGTCATATTCCGTTTCAGAATAGTACAGCTCGGCGGGAATTGCCGTCTCCGCATTCATGTTCACCGCGAGGATGTCCTTTCCAATCATTTTGTTCAGAAGGGAGCTTTTTCCTGCGCTGAACTCGCCGACGACAGGAACGAGAATCGGCATATTTTCGACGGCTTCCTTCAAGTTTTCCGATGTTTCTGTCTGCACATCGCAATCCTTTTTGATTGCAATAAGCTCATCCAATACATTCCCATACAATTCCTTTGATTGTAAATCCATATAAGTTCCTCCAAAAATCTATCTGACAGCCTTGATTCGGCTGCCTTGTTTCAATTCACCACCGTAAAATCCCGCTCCGTGCTATTGCTACCGCAGTTAGGGCATTTTTGCCGTGCAAGTGCGCCGAGCATGGGGAGCTTTGCGCTAAAGCGGCACCCGCACTTGTGGCAGATGTATGGCACGGCTTCGCATGGGCGGGGTGCGCGGACGGAGCTTGTCTTTGGCATAAACGGCTTCATGTTGCTGTTCCTCCATATTGATTCGCGTTTTGTGTAGTGTATGCAGTCCGTCCTGCCACTGAGCGGCAAAGCGGGCGGATTTTTTGCAAATCCCTGCGCGGATAGGCTTCGTATCTGCGTACAGATTGCCGCCTTATCCGTATGCAGATAGACTGCGTATCCGTGCGCGGATGTGCGCCCTATCCGCAGGGGGATTTTTGCTTACGCCATTACGGTAACAAGCCGCTCGAACGCCCCCTTTTTGACCGCCTTTGTGGGATTCCCGTTCGTGTTGTTGCGGGTGCGCACTTCCACCGTGTACTCGCCCGCGGCAAGTAGCGCGGGAAGGAGCGCAAGGACGCGACTCGGCTTGTTCTCGATGATTTTTTCACAGCGCGTTTCCGCCCCGTCCTTGATGAAGAACACGCCCTGCTCGGTGTCGGCTGCGTCGAATTTGAGCCGAGAGCCAGTCAGCTCGATGACCGACCCCGCCTTGAGCGCGTTCGTGGTGTCGTCTGCCGCCGAAAGTGTATCTCGCACTCCTGTAATCCAAGGGATATTGCTCGCTCCCTGCACCTTGTTCAGCTTGATTTTTGTCGCGGCTTCCTTCAATGCCGTTCCCGCCTGCGCGTTCACTTTGAGCGTATGGCGGCGCGGGTCGAACGAATCCTCACCGTTCACGAACACGCCCGAAATCGAAAGGCTCGTGTTGAGGAGCGGCGTATTCACCGTGTTCCCTTCCTCGGTGATGAACGCGATTTCCTCCGCGTAGGCGTTGATTGCCGCCAAAAGGTCGGTGCGCGTCATCGTGTTGCCGCGCTTCAAGATGCGCTCGATGATTTCTTCCTTTGTGAACGAGCGCACGCCCTCCAGCTGCGCGAGCTTGTCGTTGGGGTCTTATGTGAGCGGGTTATCCCGCAATGAATAATTTGCCATTGCTTTGTTCTCCTATTGGG
>ERZ842401.6410-NODE-6410-length-12569-cov-3.629535_pt1 | contig 12569 bp, 10 predicted proteins | sample MGYA00521270_ERZ842401 | MGnify/ENA primary metagenome ERZ842401 (study PRJEB31892, sample SAMEA3878208) | bioreactor metagenome | biome: Moose rumen | place: Sweden | collected 2011-10 | study: EMG produced TPA metagenomics assembly of the PRJEB12797 data set... | reverse complement strand
TAATAATTATACAAATTGCTATGATAAATGTTATTTTTATCATTATTATGATGATGAAAATAAATATCATTGTACTTTATCTTGTCCATATAATTATCCAAAGTTAATAGAAGATAAAATGGAATGTATTAAAAATATTGAAATAAAGAATATAGTAGAAGAACTATTGAATATTATTAATAAAAATGATGAAAATAAGCCAAAAGATAAAGAAGAAGAAGCTAAATTTTATGATACAATATTGGAAAGTATTGAAACAAGTTTTACTTCTGAGAATTATGATACTTCAAATTTAGATAAAGGAGAAGATGAAGTAATTGAAACTGAAAAAGTTACTGTTACTTTTACAACAACACAAAATCAAAAAAATAATCGAAATAATAGTGTTACAATTGTTGATTTAGGTGAACGCGAAAATATATTACGAAAATATTATAATATTTCAAAAAATCAAACTTTATATATGAAAAAAATAGAAGTTGTTCAAGATGGAATGAATATACCAAAAATAGAATATGATGTATATAGTAAAATAGGAAATAAATTAGAAAAATTAAATATAAGTGTATGTGAAAATACTAAAATATATTTATCTATTAGAACTATTTTATCAGATAGTATTGATAAATATAATGGGAAATGCTGTTATAATACTTGCCGTTTGCATAGTTTCCAACCCTCCAACCAAAGTAAGTAACATTGAAAAAAGCAGCATCAATACTGCCCACATAACCCTGAGCCATCTCGGGGGATCTTCATCGCGCACCATTTTTCTCGAAATAATTGATGCGATCACATACACCGACGAATCAATGGTCGTTGCCATAAAGATCATGCACGTCAGCGCAAAAACAATACAAAATACCTGATGAAGCGGCAGCGTTTCCAGCAAAGCAATAATTGCAGCCTCTTTGCCCTGACTTTGCAAAATATTTGCTAAATCAACAATCCCATTCCGCTGTAAATACAATGAATAACACCCCAAAGTTGCAAAACTGAACATTGTCCCTAAGGAACCATATCCAACCATCCCATATACCAATTGCCTGATCGTTCTTCCTTTTGAAATTCGTGCCGTAAAAATTGCAACCCCTGGTAAATAGGCGAGCGTCAGTGCCCAATAGAATACCGTCCAACGCTGTGGGAATCCATTTGCTTCAAATGGTGCTGTATACAATGTCATCCGAATAAAATTTTGCCCTAATAGTCCTATACTATTCATCTCTGTTTTTATTACCGTTAGTGGATTGGCTATCAAAAAAATCAGCAGGATAAATAATATTGCAATACATACATTCACATAACTAAGCTTTTTTATTCCTTTTTCTAATCCCTTCCAAACAGATGTTGTAAATATCAGGAACCATATTGCAAACACTGCTATCAGTAATCCCCGATTATTCGGAATACCAGATATGCTGCTGGTTATTTGGCAGATAATCGGTGCAGCTAATCCCATAGAGGATGCTGCTCCGCCTATTATTGCCAAAATGCAAAACACATCTATTATATCTGCCGTCAAATTCCTTCCTTCTTTTTTTGCCAGCATATTTCCAAAGCTTCCGAAATTTCCTCTATTTACATACAAAGAATATGCTATGAACAATGTGACCGGTACACAAAGCATCCAGTCAAGAACTCCCCAATGGAACTGCCCGTACATGTGGGCATATTCATAGGCCTCCTGAGAAAATTCTTCAATTCCAAAGGGTGTATCCTTTAAATAATACAACGGTTCAATAAAAGAAAATATCATCATTGAACCACCGATTCCCGTGCAAAACATCATTGCCCCCCATGCGAATTCTGAATATGTTTTGCAATCCTCTTTTGCGCCCAACACCACTTTCCCATGCTTGTGAAGAATAAAAACCGTAAATATCAACACCAGAAATCCTGTCAATAGGTAAAAAATTCCCAAGTAATTTGTTATAAATATATAAGCATCCTGAATAAATCCATAAACTTGCGCAGGTGCGACAAACATTACTAGTAATAGCAATGTAAGGCATGTTCCCGAAATGGAAAATACTTTTTTATTCATCTAACAGCGCCTCCTTCTACATCATATTCCTGCAATTTATTTCTATCTATCTTTCCGTTCGCATTTGTCGGAAGCTTCTCCAGCCGGATGTATTTTGATGGGAGCATAAAATTTGGCAATTTTTTTCTTAAATACTGGCTTAACTCATCTTTGTTAATCTTTCCAGAATAAAATAAATTTAACTCATCGGTTTCTTTTTTGAACAGACATATACATTCATCTACTAATCTGTGCTCCAACACATTTTTTTCGATATCACCAAGTTCAATCCTGTGACCATATCTTTTTATCTGCGAATCTTTCCTGCCAAGATACACAAAATTGCCATCTTCATCCTGGTATGCAATATCACCTGTCCGATAGATTATGTCTACATAATTCTTATTGCGCGGATCCTGTACGAACACTTCCCTGGTTTTTTCGAGATCCTTATAGTATCCATATGAAAGAGCGGACGTATGCACACACAATTCTCCCGTCCTCCCTTTTTCAACCTCCTTGTCATTTTCATCAAGCAGGAAAATATCTACATTATCTAACGGTTTTCCTAATGGAATAACTTCTGTTTCCTCAAAATCCCTTTCGATTATATAATATGTTGTACCCTCTGTCGTTTCAGTGGCGCCATATCCATTGATAAAAACTGCATTTGGAAGAGCTTTTCTCCAATAGTTTAAAACCTTGACGGCTATCGGTTCCCCTCCAAATATTACTTTTTTTATATTCGAAATATCAACCTGATCCAAAGCATTATAATTAGCTATTAGCGCCAATGCAGAGGGCACCCAGTTAATCACATTTATTTTCTTCTCAATCAGATAATTTACCAACTTCAATGGTGAATAAAATAGTTGAGGTGGTATAATCTGTGTCTGACTTCCATTCCGAACAGGCAGATAAATATCATCTATTGATGCAATATAAAAAAAGGGATACTGATTACCAAAGATATCCTCTTGGGTAAAATTTAGATAGTCTTTAGTCGCCGCCTCAATGTAGTCAACCACTGCACGGTGAGATGTCACAACTCCCTTTGGCGCTCCTGTTGAACCAGATGTATAAATTACATAAAGTACATCTGTACTTCTTATCTGCGATTTTCTTATTTTTACTATCTCTTCATCATATTCTCTTTTTATTAAATCCTCATAGAGTACCACCTTATAACGGTCTGCTAAATGAGATAATTTCTCTTTGTTCAATAAATTTGTAATAATAATTTTCGGATCCAAATTTTGTAAAATACCAAATATCCGCTCATCAGGAGCATTAATATCAAGCATGGAATAAAAGTTTCCACTGTATGCCACCCCAAAAAAGGAAGCAACGCAATCAACATTTTTTTCCATGAATATCGCAACAGGACTCTTATTCACCCCTTCTTTAATCAAATAATCTGCAACATGATATGAAGCGTATTGAAGTTCAGCATATGACAGTTGTTTGATTGAGTCGCCAAACGCAACCTTATCTGGATACAATACTGATGAAGCATCCAAATAGTCCGTCACAAGTTTCGACATACATTATCCTCCTATTGCATAGGACAGCTTATTCATTTCTCTGCCCGTTCCAATATTTGTGACAAATAAATCGCGAAATCCCGATAAAATATTCCGCTCCCAACTGCGTCAACAGTCGGGAGCGGAAATACCCGTCTCGCATTACGCAATCTTACTTATTGATAAGTATAATGCGCTTTGTAAATCTGCCCACCTACTACAACCACGAAATCGTATTCTGTCTCAGTTTGATCGTAACCAGCCGCCGTATAATCGGACCACTTAACTACTACCCAGTCTGTTCCTCCATAAGATGTTACGCTTGCAGTAATTGGTTGCTCGTTCACTGTTACAGTTCCCAACTCGGCACCTGAAGTGAATCCTGCTTCATCAGTTAATCCAATCCACCAATCATTCGTCTTGGTATCATAGAACAAACCAGCTTCCTCTATTGTCCCATAATAATGATATGCAGTGTAAACTATTCCGTCTACTTCAGCCTTCACATTAAACAATACAGCGCTTTGGTCGTATCCGGCTGCAGCATAATCGGACCACTTAACTACCACCCAGTCTGTTCCTCCATAACTCTGTTTTGATGCAGTGATAGGCTGATCGTTAATTGTAACATCTCCTATGGTTGCACCAGAAGTGAACCCAGTTTCAGCAGTCGTTCCTAACCACCATTCATTTTTGCTGTCATCATAGAATATTCCACCCTTTACAGGTTTTGCCTCTGCGTAAGTCCAAGTAATTGCTATGGTAGGAGCAACCACATTTCCGACATTCTCAACCTGATTAACAGCACCCTCCATACTGATTGTCGTAGTTTTCCAAGAATCTTCGTCAACAGCAGTCTTCAGTCCATACGAAAAAGAACCATCTTCGTTAGACTTGACCTCAAAATTATTCACCACACCAGCAACTATAGTCTTCGCTGTCGCACCGCTTGTTGTCACAGCCTGCGTATCGCTACCTACCTTAAGTCCCAAATAAAGCTTAGGTGTGGTTCCTGAAATTGTCGCACTGTCAGACAATGTTACTGCAGTTCCCGATGTCGCTGAAACTGAAGCCGTTGCGCTAATTTCTACCGAATGACTACTCTTGTTGGTTACCGTAATAGGCTTGCTGGTATTTGCGTATGTTTTTCCTGCCGTGACCGTTTCTCCTATAAATGCATCATCCGCATACACCTTCAAGCATTTCTCGCCGTTATCATAATCAACACTGACAATACCCGAAACAGTCGCCGCTAACGCCTCATAGTCTGTTTTTTCCTCAATCAAAACATACTTGACTTTTCCTGTATCAGTGCCGTTGTCCTTAAGTGTTACAGTGGTATCTTCGCTCTCATACTTCTTGTAAGATACTTTCGTCTCGTCATATGTGTAGACAGTTCTACTGCCTCCACCATCTACAAGAAAATACACGCCCGTATCATTGCTTGTGGGTAATGTGACATCTGCACCCTCAAGCTTATTTCCTGCCGCCGTGATCAAACGCTCTGCATCCATTGTGAAATTGAATGTGGTATCGTTTGTAGCCACCGTCGGGAACTCAACATTGATCACTTTTCTCTCAACGTGTCCCGTCGAACCACCTGTCGCAGTAATATTGGCATCAGCCAATACTGTCAAGCTGCTCCCAAAGATCATCGTCGCTGTCAAAGCGAAAGCAGCTGTCTTCTTCAAGACATTCTTTTTCATGATAATACCTCCTTGCATTATTTGTTTTGGTTTCTTAGTTTCCTATATTCAACGTAACGCCTCCATGCATTACCGCGAATATCGTGTTTCTGCTGCACAATCCCTTTCCCTGCAGCGGGGTAGTCCCTTAACTCTGCACAAAAACTGTGATGCCAATCCTCAGTGTGCTGACTGTGTTCTGATCTTCGTCGATCAAGTGATAAATCAGGACGCAATCATAAGTGCCTGCGTCCAGATGCTCATCCAGGGCAATCTGTTCCAACTGGCTCCCTCTCGGGATAACCGGTGATGCGTAAATCACTTTGCTTTCATCTGCTGCCAGAACCACATCGAAATAGATATCGTTGGTATTTTCCGGCAGATTCTCCACGAAAGCATCTTCCGATACAGCGTCGCCGTCTGCAAAATGCCACTCATTCGTCATGGATGTACTGTAATAACCGGGCTCCACCAGTTCGGCATTTGCCATGCTTTCCAGAATGGAATCGATATTATCCGGCGTAGCTACGGTGCCTCGTTTCAGGCTTCCATCTACTGTCTCACGCTTGTTTTCCTTCGAATCAGTCTCATTATTTTTAGCCGACAATCGTACGACAGTGACTGCAAGTACTGCGATGACAGCAACCAGTGACACCCCTACGGCAGCAATAATCACCCCCTTCTTTCCGCTATTTGTCATTTTTCCCAGCAGGCTCATTGCATTACCTCCGACTTGTATATACAGAAGAAATTCTTCCTGTATACCTCGTTTCTCTCTTAGAAAACAAAAAATTCCTACCCGTCAATGCCATCGCTAAAACCAAAACCTAAATCGGTTTCCCGGCATTAGAAGTAGAAATTCTTCTCCATGGCATCCTTGCACTTATATTCAGTTGTAACTTATATCGTCGCGTTTATGAAATTACTTTAGTAGCACTTCTAAAATTGGTGAAAAAAATTTTAACCAGTTTCTTATCTACGCACATAAACGCTTTCAAGCCCCTGATCCAAATGTTTTCTATCATTATACATCTTTCTGGCAGATTTTTCAATCAAATTCGGTTTTGCGTTTGTATATAGATGTTTTAATGGCATCCATGACTCTGCCCGTCCTGATCGCATCGATAAACTGCGGCTCTTCTCAAGCGCCAGCCGGATCAAGGCCCGGCAATGCAGTAATACTCCCTGCGCACAGCATCCGTTTCCTTTTAAATCATAACTTCGAACTATAAGCAGCCCTCTCCGATTGCGGAATTTTAAGCACATCCATTGCCTTATCGGCCGTGAGGTGAAGGGTTTCTACCATGTTTTTCTCCAGAAACACTATGCCTTTCTGATCAAACACTTTTCGCCTTCAAAAGCGAACCCGTATTTTAGGATATTCTCTGCCGGTATCCCTCTCTGCAGCAGGTCGGTATCATATTTTTTCTCCTCGATCTGTTTTAAGGCATTGGCTGCAGTGTCCTCCAGGGATTCTTCTCCGGCTTTCTGATTCAACACCTTAAATTCCATGATGACTGCCACATTCTTTGTATCTTTCGGTTCCATGATTACATCATACCGACCATAACCACTTTCACGATTAGATTTCACCATGTAACTGTCCGCCTTATCCACCATAAGCCCAAGCACAAACCCATGATAGAATCTCTCCGGATGCCTTCTCCCTGCCTTGTCTTTTCCAGAATCGAAATAACTGAATGTATTCAGAGCAACCTCATTCATATAGTCGTTCATTGCATCTTCGTCACCATGAAACATGGCATTCACAAATTCACCAAAATCCTCTGTCTGTGCAAACCAGTCCCGGATCATTTTGACAAACATTTTTTTCACTTCAAAATTCGTCAAGGCAAGCTGATAAACCGGATCATCGTTTGTGTGTTCCTGTATGATCCGATTCACCTTCAGATAACCGGATGCAAGCAGGAGACTCCAGATTGCATTCCGGTTTTGGGACAACTGGCTGAATATGATCTGCTCATCAATCTTTGCCTCAATGCACTCTCCTTTTAAGAGCTTTTCAAACTCCGTTTTGATCCCTTTGTCACTTTCCCGGATCAGCTTGCCGACCAGACCGTTTCCGCTGGTGTTTGCCCAGTGGGTATCATACTTTCTCTCGTCCAGATACAACGTCACTGACCATGGATTATAGATATCTGTCACTTTGCCAAAAGTAAACCCATCATACCAGAACTTCACCTTTTCCTTTTCTGACTCTGGTATCTCCTGTTCATCCATAGATGCAAATACCTCTTCCTCAGTAAATCCAAATGCAGCCGCATATCTGTCTGATGTCGTAGTGATCACGGTAAGGTTATTCAGGTCAGAAAAGATGGACTCCTTGCTGACCCTTGTAATCCCGGTCATTACTGCGCGCTCCAAGAAAGGATTCGTCTTGAAAGTGTTGTTGAACAGCGCCCTCGTGTATGCAACCAGTTCATCCCAGAAGCCATTTATATAAGCTTCCTGCATGGGCGTGTCATACTCGTCCAGCAAAACAATGCACTTTTTCCCGTAATACCGGTAGAGCCATTCACAAAGCGTATTTAAAGATAAAGCCGCCGATGTATCATCCATATCCTTCGATATCTGCCTGTAAAAATCCCTGTCTTTCTCCGTAAAGCGCTCATCTTTCAGAATAAACTCATACTGTATAAACAACTTTGTAATCAGTTCATTCATCAGACTCCTTGTTTTCTCATAGGTTGACTGTTTCACTCCTGCAAAAGACAAAAAAATTACCGGATACTTTCCCTGTAATTTCCGAAACTTCTCATCCTTCCAGATATCCAACCCTTCAAACAAATCAGACCTGCTCCCAAATTTATTGGAAAAAAAGCACTCCAACATACTCATGTTCAGCGTTTTGCCAAACCTGCGCGGGCGTGTGATCAATGTAACTGCATCTCCGGAATTCCACCACTCACTGATAAATGCCGTCTTATCGATATAAAAATAACTGTTCTCAATCAAATTGCTGAAATCCTGAATACCGATTGCGATCTCTCTTGCCATGATCCACCTCCATAAACGAAGCTTAATGTTATTCAGCCACTTGCATTTTTATTGCTCGGATAGCAGCTTCACCTTTGCCTGCTTTTGGAAGAAAGCCACACCATAGCAAAGTATCTGCTCATAGCCATAAAGCCCCTCCGCATACTTCTCTGTGATGATCTGGTCGATTGCCTCATCACAATCTTTATCCAGAGCAGCTTCCTTTCCGGATTTCTTCGCCTCTATGATGAGGACTCGCTTATTTTTTCTGTCTTTAAGCAGTATATCAGGGCTGCCGAGTCCTTTCTCTTTATTGGATTCAACGCTGTATCCTCTCCCGACGAACACTCCGGCAAGGAATGCATGATAGTAATCTTCGTGATAATCGTGGTAGCTGATGGTATCCCATAACAGTTCGGAGATGATCCGAAATATCTGCTGAATCTTTCATCAAGCACGGAATAGGAAGCAAAGTTATTGGTGCCTGTAAAGATGCTTTCCTTTGCTATGCGCAGGCATCCGGTGATAACCGCAAATTGGAGAAACTCGTTATCCTTAAGCGTCGTACTCATAATGCCCTTGATAACATCAAGCATTTTTTCGTAATACTGATTTTTTGCGGTATTTTTTTCGCTTGCCTTTGCAAGTGGCACATCGTACTCATCAATCAAGAGTATTACTTTTTTCCTATAAACAGCATTCATCATTCTCATTATTGTCTTTAATGAATTTTGGACATCGGCATCCGTTCCACCCTGTGCCTGCAGCCTGTTAAAAATTTCAACATCATAGGAATTTACCTTTTTCTCTAAACCAACATCCGCAACACCCTTGCAAACATCTGCTAAAATATTCTTAAGTTTTGCATAAGCAACATCGAACGCATCAGCCTCCGCGTCCTTAAAAGATATGAACAGCACTGGATACTGATTCATCCAATTACTACAGAAATCTTTATGCTCTGCTATTGCAAGCCCCTCAAAAATACCTTTGCTGTCTTTACGGATACTGAAGAAGTTCTCCATCATACTCATCATGAGCGTCTTTCCAAACCTGCGTGGTCTGGTAAAGAGCGTGACCTTGTTATCCGTATCGCCCACAAGCTCGTAGATCAGCTCCGTTTTATCGACATAGTAATTTCCAGATTCCCTTAATTCCTCGAAATCTGACTTTCCAACACCTACCTTGAAATCCATATGCAAACCTCCTTCCAAAAAATAAAACAATCTGCATATTCCAAAAATCCATATATGTATTACAATTCATTTTCTATATAGTACTGTCTCATCTTGTCGGATCAGATTGGTCAGGAGACCGCCCATCAACTCCCCCACAGTTCTCCTCTTTTTTATCCGCCCCGCACAGCCTGTCTTGACTACATAACACGTATCCAATTTCTTTTTAGTGCAATAATTCAGTTATTTTCTCTTTCATCTTTAGTATAACAAGGTAACATGATCTTTACAATAAAATTTCTGTCTAAAAGCAAAAGGTTTGAAAAAATAGTTACCTTTCACGGGTTTTGAACCATGGAGATGAATGTTCTTGGGCTATTGTAGAAAAAATTTCACTCTTCCGATAATTTCCGCCAGCATAGATTCCGGGTACCGGTCAGCTTTACCTATCGCTTTTCGTGAAGCAGACACTCTAAACATTAAAAGTATAGATCATTTTGTCCGTGAATGGTAACAAAAAATTAATACTCCATAATCCCCTGAAATCACGGGCGATTATGGAGTATTAATTTTTTCAAACTCTGATACATAGCCATTCTCGTTCGTTTCACTATATCCTATGACCATATGACTCATCTCCGGATTCATATTATAAAACCGGTTAGGTTCTTTTTCTTCAACTTCCCAAAAAGAAGCGCCAACGCCTTGAGGCTTCCTGTACACTTCCACATTTTTTGAATGATCTTTCACATAGTACATACCGCAGCCTCCATTTGGATAAGACCATTTAAAATTCCGGAAAGCATCATATGGCACTCTTCTGTCTCTTTGTCATTTTCTGGAAAATTGTCTCTCATATTTTCACATTGCTTTTGAATAAAATCCTCCATACATGTATATAACTGGTTCCGCCCCATACGTTTTGCCTCACCGTCAAAACTATGAAAAGCAGATAAAATATTTACATAATAAAATCGATAAATTCTGCTATACAGCACTTCTCATTTACAGCATCCCTGAGAAAAAGCTGAATCTGAACGACATTAAATGCGATCATGAATCTGGGATTAGACAAAAATACTATCAGATAAAAGACTTGAATAAAAAAATCAAAAAATTTCAGGATAGAATTCCCATACAACATTTTTTTGAAACAAAAAAGAGGCAGAAACTCCGTAAAATCAATGGGTTTCTGCTTCTTTGAGTTTCTACAAGTGTCAAAAATGGGATTTCATTCTCTTATTACGGTGATTGCTACATATTTTTTTACAATAAAATTTCTCCCTCACTCACCCCTGATACACCCCACAACCTTGTCAACCTCTTCATCCGCCAGCCCTTCATACAACGGCAGTGTGAGCACCTGCCTTGCCAGCATCCTCGCGTTCGGGATTTCTATGTTTCTGTATTTATTTTTGAAGCAGGCCTGATCTGCCGTGACAGGGAAAAAATATTTTCTCGTATAGATCCCGTTTGCCTTTAACCTGTCATAGATCTCATCCCTGCCGCTGCTGCATGAATCTGTGACCAATATGGGAAAATAGGCAAAATTGTCGGAAGCCGCTTCATTCCCCCGAAAGACCGTTATCCCTTCTATTCCTTCAAATGCCGCCGTATAACGCTCGACAACATGCTTCCTTGCCGCTAACGACCGGTCCATATGCTTCAGGTTGCAGAGCCCCATGATTGCACAGAGCTCATTCATTTTTGCGTTCGCCCCAACCTCAGTGACCAGCTCCTCCCCGCGTATGCCGAAATTTTTCAGATTATAAAGCTTATCATAGATTTTTTGTTCGCCAAAAGCGACAGCGCCGCCCTCAACGGTATGGAACACCTTCGTCGCATGGAAACTGAATACGGAAGCATCTCCATACGCGCCGATCCCTTTTTCACGGTATCGCACCCCGAAGGCATGCGCTGCATCATAGATCACTTTCAGACCATACTTGTCCGCGATCCGCTGTATCTCATCTACATTGCACACATGACCATAAACATGCACAGGAACAATCGCAACCGTTCTCTCCGTGATCAGATTTTCGATTTTGCTCTCGTCGATGGTTCCATCCTCAGCCTTCACATCGCAAAAAACCGGTGACAGGCCATTCCGCACGATCGCATGAGTCGTCGAGATAAAGGTAAAGGGTGTCGTTATCACTTCTGAACCTTTTGGAAAGTTAAACGCCTGGATTGCCATTTCCAAAGCCATATGCCCGTTCACCATCAGGGATATCTCGGGAACCATTAAATAATCCTTAAGCTCTGATTCCAATTGCCTGTGATAGGTTCCCATATTTGTCAGCCAGTGTGTGTCCCATAAAGGTCTGATCGCCTCGATATATTCCTCGTAATCCGGCATGGAGGACCTCGTCACCAATATCTGCTTATCCATAAATCATTCCCTCAGCCAGTCCAAAGCAAAACACCTTTTCGTCAGGCGCAGCTTCAGGCATTCCTTTCCGCCTGTCGCCACATCCGAAGTCACGCCGTTTGAAGCAAGGAGCGACGATAATATGACGCAGTTTATGGGCACATCGTCCACTATCAAAACCCTGGAAGTCTGTTCCTCTGACATATCTTTTTCCTTTCTATATCTCTTAAATACAACATTTTTAAGTCATCGTTTATTTGGTATATATCTTTTTTTATTTCATAAATATTTTTATCTGGACTATTTCTCTCATTATTTCTCTTATGTAACTTATCTAATTTTAAATGTCTAACAAATTTTGGTTTAGTATTTGAAGCATAAGTTTTTAAAGGATAATTATCTTTTGCAATGTTATCTTTATCTTTTTTATCATCAAAGGATGATTGAAAATCTAATTTTAATTGATTTCTTGTTTTAAAAGTATTATTACAATTATCATTATAATTTTTTTTTGTCAAATTACCATTACTTCTATTTCTTAAATTATAAATTATTTTCTTTCCAAATTTAGAACTAATATTTGAATCATCTTTAAGAAATTTAATTCTTATATTTTCTTTACAAATTTCTTCATTTAAAATAGCATTCCTTAAAGGAATAGTCTTCATTTTTGGTAAAGGAAACTTCAAACGTCTGTTTCTTAGTTTTTTTGATTTAAATAAGTATTTTTGGAATTTTATTATTTCATCATTAATTTCTAAATTTGGTTTTTTCTCGTTAAGAATAGACATACAT
>ERZ842401.6409-NODE-6409-length-12569-cov-4.216957_pt1 | contig 12569 bp, 14 predicted proteins | sample MGYA00521270_ERZ842401 | MGnify/ENA primary metagenome ERZ842401 (study PRJEB31892, sample SAMEA3878208) | bioreactor metagenome | biome: Moose rumen | place: Sweden | collected 2011-10 | study: EMG produced TPA metagenomics assembly of the PRJEB12797 data set... | reverse complement strand
AGTTCAGACGTGTGCTCTTCCGATCTTAAGCGTTCAGAGGCTTCTTTTGTGGTCAAAATGTTTTCTATCATTAAATGTCTCCTTTTTCGTAGTTTATTTGTGAATATTGTAATTATAGCAACAGATTAAAAATATTTCAGGTAAAAGAAAACTAAGTATTTTTACAGATGTTTTTTTCTTTTACATGAAATATAATATGCGGCGTAACAGAGAGGGAGCGGGTTTAGCCCCGCGAGAAGCCCGAAGTAAATTGACAAAGAGCCGCCCGGCAAGAGTACGCCTGAAAGGGAGTGCGAGCCGGAGAAGAAAAACCAAATAAGGAAATGACTAGCCTAAGAAAGAGTAGCTGTAAGTTTGTAATGAGCGTGCGGCGAGGCTGGAAGAGGTTTAGACATAAAAACCGCGCTACGGTGCGGAAAACTAAAAGGAGGCAACATAATGTTTAGTATGGAAAACCATCTTGATTTAATCCGTCGTCTTCAAATTGAAGACGCAGCGTTGAAAGAGCAGATTGAGATGCTGAAAGATGAAGTCAAGGCGCACATGACGGCGCATGGAGTGGAGAAGCTGAACGCGGGGCGTTACAGCGTGAGTTGGAAGCCGTGCACTGTAAGTAGATTTGACACGCATAAGTTCAAAGCTGACCACGAGGATTTGTATGTGGAGTATAGCAAGCCGCAGGAAGTACGCCAGTTTGTGATGAATTAGAAAGGTGAAATGAAATGCCGTATTTGAGAGCGGGATTAATGCCGCATGAGCCGTTTAAAGTGCCGTCGGATATATGGGAAGATGCTTCGCATAGGCGATTGCTGAAGAAGTACCCGAAAGACTTATGGCCGAGCTACGTAAGTGGAGTGAGGCTAGCGGAAAAACATTGCGCGATGAATGATGAGGAGCTTGATATACTGGAAGCGGCCTATAAGTTCATAAGTTTGGATGACAGGAATACTGACGCGGAATTGAAAGCGTTAGGATTGTGGGAGTAAGAAAAATCAGGCTTAATACGGGAATATTAAGCCTGAAACATTTATTTACAAGACAGGAGAGATTTTATCAATGATGGAGTTAAACCGCAAGTTACTACCAGAGCCAGAAGTAGCTATAGAAGTGTTGATGAGCGTATCAGCGGCGTTGTATACGGGGTTGAACAGCCGAAAATCGACGCCAGAGGAGCGCGAGGAAATAGGTGCGCTTTGCGCTGGAATGTGGCAAATTTGCGACGTTCTTTCCGAGATGCTGAAAGGCTATCAAAGTTTTGCGTTGGAATGGGAGTAAGCTTAAAGCCGCGACGAATGAAAGAAGCTAGCCGCCGTCGAGAAGAAACACAGTCCAGTTTTTGGGCAGACGACTTCGAACATGATTATTTTGACGCACAGGAGTACTTGAGATGATGTTTGAAAGTTATGCGTGCGCAGTGCGAGGATTTTCGGGCTTGCCGCTCGAAGAATTAGATGAATTGAGCCGGGAAATGGACGGAATGACGGAGCGAGAAAAGTACGAGCTGTTTCACGGCAGAGATGAGAATTTTCTTTATTTGGATAATTAGGTTTTGAGTTTAAGGGAGGTGTTTGCCTCCCTTAAATCCCCTCAAAAGGCGAAAGTGAGGGAGTATAGAATGAGCTACCTACTATGTAGGTTGAAACGGCAAAGGAGATTACGAAAGATGGAGACGGCAAAGCCGGAATACGCGTCAATGAGTTTGATGGAGCGCGGGAATTTTCTCTCGCATTCAGCGGCAGATGTGATACAGCAAATGTATTACGGGCATGACAAAGCCGGGCTTGAGGTACTGATAAAAAACTTCAAGGCGATAATAGTACGAGCGCGGGACTGCGTGGACTGCCTCGAAATGTTGCACAAAGAGGGAGACGTATACGCCAAACTTTGGCTTATGCTGGAGTATATAGGCAAGGACGGAATAAACGAGGATTTTGTGAGCGGCCTTGAAGAATTGACGGAATGCGCGCAGGAATGTTTAGCGCGAAACGCTGGGGTAATTCCGACGGGCGAGGAAGAACAGGCAGTAATGCGCCGGTTGCGTAACGTGATGGATAGAGCGGTGAAACGATACGCCGCTGAAGAAAGGAGAAACGAGAACGTAGCGTCGAAAGAGTAGAAGTTAGGAGGCCTTAAAAGGAGGCCTCCTTTTTGTCTGTTGATGAAATTGTATATACAATTGAAACAAACTTGAAACAAACTTGAAACAAATTTGGGACTAACTTGAAACAAATTTGAAACAAAAAATGGGGAAAAGTGTGGTATACTCTTACAATCACAGGAATGTGTATTATGAACGGCTTCAAAGTGAAGTCGTTTTTTTATGCAGTAACTATCAAATTTCTTTCCATGAAAAAAGGTTTCGTTCCTTACTAAGCCGGTGTAGCGCAAAGGAAGAGCGCAGTTTAAGAAAAAATCTGCGGTTGCGGGTTCAAGTCCTGCCACCGGCGCGAATGCTTATAGCACGGGAAAAATAGGAAGTCTCTCCAGCCCGTGCTAATTTTACGGATAAATTTTGCATAATTCGCAAGAGTTGTATAAGATATTCCCAAGAATGGAGAGACAAGAATGAAAATCGATACAGAATTAGCAGGGATAATCCCGCCCTTAACGGCGGAGGAGTATAAAGGATTAGAGGCGAGCCTGATGGAAGAGGGCTGCCGAGACGCGTTAGTTCTCTGGAACGATACGCTGATAGACGGGCATAATCGCTACAAGATATGCACTGAGCACGGAATAACGTACAAGACGATAGAGAAAGATTTTGCGGATAAGAACGCCGTAAAGCTGTGGATGATGAAAAATCAGTTATCGCGGCGAAATTTGAACGACTTCCAGCGGATAGAGATAGTGAGGAAGTGCGAGGAAGCAGTGAAAGATGAGGCTAAGAAACGACAGCTTTCTACGCTTACTCAAAATCAAGACACCGTTAGGGTAAAATTACCCGAACGGAAAGAAGTCGGTAGACGAGCGACTGAAGAGTTAGGGGAATTAGCCGGAGTATCTCGCAGTATGTACGAACACGCTGCGGCAATTCTGGACAGTGCGCCCAAAAAAATAGCGGATGCCGTACGCAAGGACGAACTATCAATTAACGTACTACGAAGTAACGAAGCTACCCGAAAAGGAACAGGCCGAAATTTCGGAACGCATAAGCAAGGGAGAACCTGCGAAATCGGTAGTCTCAGAAGTGCGAGAGCGCAATAAAAGTTCTGAACTTGGAGCGATGGCGAGCGTATCAGCGAAAACGTACGAGAAAGCCGTGAAAGTAATTGAGGCAGCCCCCGCGCCGGTACTTGAGGCATTACGCAACGGAGATATTTCAATTAACCAAGCGTACAAAGAAGTGAAGAACGCCGAACGCAAGGCAGAAATTCAGCGTCAAGTGAAAGAGCTAGAACAAAAGCCGCTTAAAGAGCCTGACGGATTGTTCAACGTAATAGTGATAGACCCGCCTTGGGCTTATGGCACGAACTATGATGCCGTAGGGCGCAGGTGCGCTAATCCGTATCCCGAAATGACACAAGAACAGCTAAAAGAGTTAGAGCTGCCCGCAGATGAAAATTGCGTATTATTTCTTTGGACGACGCATAAATTCATTTTTGACGCCAAAGAGTTAATGGACATATGTAGCTTTACCTATCGTAATATGCTGGTTTGGGATAAGCAGATTATGGGAATGGGAAATTTATTCCGTATGCGCTGCGAGTTCTGCCTAGTATGAATAAAGGGCAAGCCGATTTTCAAAGACGCGCATAATTTTGAGGATATAATTTCAGAGCAACGCCGCGAACATAGCCGTAAGCCAGAAGCATTTTACGAGATGGTGAACAAGTTATGTGTAGGGCGCAAGCTGGATTATTTCAGTCGAACAGACCGCGAGGGCTGGGAAGTATATGGGAACGACGTTGGAAAATTCCGAGTGGCATAGCAAGCGAACGACGAAGATAGGAGATTACGGAGAGCAAATAATCCGAAATTTTACGGAGCGCACTTGCTACGTGATAGCCGCCGATGTGAAGACGAAGCCGAGCCGCCGAAAATACCCCGACACAGGATTTAATTACAGGAATTACGAGATGTATAGAAATTTCACGGAGAAACATCAAATGAAGATGTTTTTATTCTTCGTTGATTTTATGAAAGGCGAAATTTATGGGAATTATCTCGAAGAGCTAGACAAGGAGCGGGTATCGAACGGGAAACAATATCCTTTGAATGAGGCGACGAAATACGGTCAGGTGATACGCTATGCCCCGTTAAGTGCGATGGTAAGCGTAGCGAAATTGAACGAGGAAGAATTGAAAGAACTTCATAGGCTTCAAACGGCCTAGAGAAAACGAGAGGAGAGAAAGAATGATTTCCTTAGATGGAGAAAACGCGGACGATGTAACAAGAGTATTGAAGCAGATATGCAATAGGTTGACGCTGATAGCGGAAAGTTTGCAACTGCATTTAAAAACGAGCAGTGAATATCCGCCGAGTTTAGGAGAAATGATAGAGAGAAAGCTAGCGTCAATGAATGAACGTCTTTACGTTGCGGAAAAAGTGGAAGAATTGTAAAATGAAAACACTGTTATATATGAGATGCAGATTGAGAGAAGAAAAATTATCTCTAGGAAGTAGTTTATAGGCTGCTTCCTTTTCTTTTGCTTAGTTACAGATGAACACAAAGGCATGAATTACGGTGAAATTATAGAGTTAGGGTATCACCGGCTGATGTGCGGGGACGCAACAAGCCGCGATGACGTTTTTAAACTCGTAGGAAGTGATACGGTTGATTTAGTCTTAACGGATCCGCCGTACGGTGTTCGTAGCGTTGACCCTAAGACCGGGCAAATTGGCAGCGGCTCAAAAATTTACGCGCCGGTTATTGGTGATACAGGCACGTGGATGGCGCGCGATAATTGGCAAATTATCCGGGCTATTGCGCCGCTAATTATCATATGGGGCGGACAGAATTTCACGGAATTTTTACCCCCGTCCTGCGGCTGGATATTTTGGGATAAGTGCAAAAATTCGCCTGATATATCTTTCGGAGATGGTGAACTTGCCTGGTGTAATAAGGGCACGAAGATTAAAAAGTACGAGCACAGATGGAACGGGTTTTGCAGAGACGGAAGCAAGGAACTTAACGATAAGATACACCCCAATCAGAAGCCGGTAGAACTTCATGCGCGCATTCTGGAAGATTTTTCACGAGACGGCGCAACGGTGCTTGACTGTTTTGGGGGTAGTGGCACGACGTTAATTGCCGCTGAAATTACCGGCCGGAAATGCCTCATGATGGAAATTTCTCCGGAATATTGCGAAATTATAAAAGAACGTTACGAGAAATTGAAAGATGTATTTACAAATTACCCCGCTACGGCCTGAACATGCCGATATCGTCCCTCATTTGCGGCACGCTGATATTGAGAAAATTCACGCCATGACGTATTTATCTCCTGCTCTCGCCGTCGCTTTCTCTATCGCTCAAACTGAAAGAGGTTACGCCGCTATTATTGACGGGAAAACTGCCGCAATTTTCGGCGTCGCACAGGGCGTTATTTGGCTCGTCGCAACGGATGAGATAAATAATTATCCCGTTACTTTCTATCGAACTTCTAAAAAGTTTCTTCCTATTGTAATGGGACAATATGAAACCCTTTATAATTTCGTCCACACAATAATTCGCTCTCCTTGCGTTGGCTTCAGTGGCTCGGTTTCCACTTGATTCCAATGCAAGGAGATTTTTTTTATGCTTATTTTAGAAGAAAGGAATGATTTTTTTATGTGTACCGTGTCTGCTGCTTTTGCTACTATTGGCGCAGGGGCTCATCTCTATTCAAGCATTGCAGAGGGAAAAAACGCAGAGGCTCAAGCTAACGCTCAAGCAAACGCATTAGAACAGAATGCCGCCATTGCTCGCGCTCAAGGTCATGACGCTATTGAACGCGGGGGACTTGAAGAGTTACGATTACGCAGGGAACTCGCACAGTACAGAGGCAACCAGAGAACACAGGCCGCAGCTTCCGGAATTGACATTAACAGCGGGAGCGCGTTAGACGCTCAAAACGCTACGATAGCAGAGGGAGAACATGACGCCGCCGCGATAAGATACAACGCCGCTAGAGAACGATGGGGCTATGAACAGCAAGCCGCTAATATGACTGCTCAAGCGCAAAATCTTAGAACTTTAGGAAAATACGCTAGAAAAAATTCACTCTTCGCACCAGTCGTCGATTTCGGATTATCGCTCGGCGAGGGAATTTATGACGCTAATAAAATGCAAGAAAGTTCGCCGCTCATAGAAGGCGTTAGAATTCCGGGATATGCGGCAACTTATACTTACACAACGCCATACACGAAACCAAAGGATAAGAAAAAATGAGAGTGCCAATTTACAAACGAAAACAAGGGATAGCTCCTTTACCTGCCGTTAATGTTAGTCCGGCTTATTCGCCGTCTGATAACGGAGCAAGCACAGGGCAGGCTATTCAGAACATAGCCGCAAGACTTCAGAAAATTAACGACGACACAGAAGACGCCCGAACGCTCGAATTGATGAATAAGTTCAAGGCCGAAAGTCAGGAATACCACGAAAACCCCGACAAAGGAATTTATAATACACGGCTGGGTTATCAGTCGCGGGGAGTTTACAAAGAGGCCGACGAATGGCTACGCCGTAAAGGGGAGGATTATGCGCGCGAATTAGGAGCGCGGGGAAAATATAATTTTCGTCGCATGGCGGAAGAATATATTCAACAAAGAGGACTTCAAAATTCAAGGTTTGAAGCCGACCAAATGAAAAAGTATCAGGCCGAACAAGCAGACGCTACTATTAAAAACGGTATTAATGAAGTCGCCGCTAATCCCTACGATGATGAAGCCGTTGAACTTTCCAGAAAAAATATGCTTGACGCTCTAGAATTAAAATTACGGTGGGCAACCCCTGAAGCTAAACGCCTCGCACTCGCGGAATTGGAGAATAATATCGCCGCCGCTCGCTTGAACGTCATGATGAATGATAACCCCATAGAAGCTGAAAAATGGTTCAATGAAAATAGAAGCTCTTTTACTCCAGATAACGCCCTGAAATTTCAGGCTGCTCTTAAAAATGCTACGAAGATTTACAAAGTTCAAAGCGTTGTTGACCAGCTGATAAAAAAATTTCCGCAAGGACACGAGGCGGACGCTCTCAAATGGATACGTGAAAATTTCAGCGGCGATACAGAGGAGCGCATTGCATCAGCTTATAAGACAAGAGCAAACGAAATCGTTATAGACTTGAACAGGAACGCCAGACTACTTAAATTACAACAGGACGAACTCGAAGAAAGATTATTAACGAACTTTTATTTGAATGGCACTCTTCCAAGCGACGGCGATTTTAAACAAATGGTTAGCGATGGACGCCTAAGAGTTGAACAGGCCGAAAGATTACAGAACAGAGGAAATATTTTCGCTAACCGTTCACGAATTGAACAGCAAATTTTATCCGCAAATCCAGACTTGTCGCAATTGGAACTTGATACCGCAGTCATGCGCACAATGGGAACTACGCAAGATGAATATCAAAGGACTTTCGCGGCAGCTGTTCAGGCTGTCATGTCCGGAGAAGCTGACGATAATATACTAAATTATTACTACCAGCGGGGAAAGCTCACTAAAAACGACGTCGAACGCATAAAAAAACATTCAAGAGATTTTGACGACGTTCAGAAAAGCTATTTTAGAGCTGAACAAAAAGACCTGGACAGCATAATTAAAACTTTGGTCGCGTCGGATTTTCCCGAAGAATTAACTCAAGGCATTAGAGATAAATTTATCGCTGGCGAAACTCTTTTAAACCCTAAAAGTAAATCTTATCGTGAAGACTTGCTTAAACTCAAAAAAAGAACTCTCATTGACGCAATAGATAGCAGCGGCGCAAGACTTAACGGCTATTTATGGGGTCGCTCTACTCTCGGTGAAAATTATGATATTATTCAAAACTTGAACTTGAACGAAAGAGGCATTGACCCATTGCCGACACTTCCGAATATTTTACCGTCCCCCATTGACCTCAATAATTCGAATGTTACGGCGGGCGAAAATATTCCGCTGCAAATGGTCGCGGGCGGCGTTGTCACTAAAGGCGGAGATTTTTACGCGTCAAGAGCTTACAGAAAAGGAAATCACAACGGCCTTGATATTGCCGCTCCAGAAGGAACTAATATTATTATGCAAGATTACGGCACTCCTTTAACTGTTACGAAAATTAACACGGCTACACCAACGAAAGGCGCGGGGAATTCCGTAACTCTTTCGGGCACTTACGACAACGGCGACATCGTAGAAATTACTCTTGGACACATGGCTAATAATTCAATTAACGTAACACAAGGACAAACGGTAGACGTTGGAACGATTATCGGGGACGTAGGGAATACAGGCATGACAAGCGAAAACGGGAAAATTACACCATGGCGCGAAGATAAAAAAACAGGCTATCACGTGGACGTGAAAATTAAACTTAATGGTAAATACGTCGACCCGGCTAAATTTAGACCGCCGACACAAAAAAGACAAAATAACGTAAGACTTTCGCCGAATGAAATTTTTGCAATTCCTAATTACGAGGATTTATAAATCATGGAGAATATTAATAACAACACTAACACTAACACACGACAAAGTTTAATGGGCTTTTCTGGGTGGGGAAATCTCGTCCCAAAAGAAGAGCCGCAGGACACTCTTAAACTTGAATATCCCGCGCTGGCGTCTCAAATTGACGAGGCTATTTCGCAAGGGTGGGACAGAAATAAACTACGTCAATATCTGGCTGAACGTGAAAGCATTGCGCTAACTCAATATTCACAGCAGGAAATTAATTCGTTCTTGGGACGAAATGATGAAAATATTGAGCAGTTCTGGAAAGCTATGAAAAAGCAAAATGATGACGCTTACGTCAAAATTATGAAGTACGACATGAACGAAGCTAAAGTCCGCGATATTCTGAAGACTTCTCAACTTTCCGGCATCGCTCCCGGCGTCTTGTTCATGAACCCCGAAATTTTACAGCAAGCTGAAGAATTAGCCGGTAAACGTGAGGATTTTCTCGGGCAATCTGTGGCAGCCGTCAGAAATGCACTAGCTAACTATAACCAGTCAACAGCAGGAGCTGAATATTTGGACGCTCAAACCATAAAAAACGCCATGAGCGACGATAAAACTATGCTTGATGAAGGCTTACGCATTTGGAACGCCGGACTAAAAACTACACTTAACCCACCAAACGACGAAGAATTAATTAACATGGCGCGGCAGTCCTATCAAAAGAGACTTGACAGCGTAGAACAAGCCGCAAAAAAAGATGAGCAAGACGCTCAAGATTGGGCTGTTCACGTCAGACCACCAGATAGTGTTATCGGTGCCGCGTTGGTGTCGGCTGTCGAAAATTCAGGCTTCACTATCGCGTCAGCTGTTCGCACTTGGACAGGCTGGACATTGGGCGGCCCTGTCGGTGGGCTTATGATGTCTTTATATAATACTTACGACGAATCACAACACGAAGCAGGAGAGGCTTTCATGGAAGCGTTGCGGCGCGGCATGTCACCCGAAGACGCTTACAATAGAGCTAAACTCGTAAGAGCAGAAAATTTACTTTTCCTGCCTTTTAGTAACTACGGCGCGGATTACGTTTTTTATAGGGGGGCTGATCTCATAGGGAAGTTCACAGACCCCTTGATACCGGGTACTAGCTTATTTAGAAAAGCTGCTCGTTTTACTGTTCGTAATGCTGTGCCGTTCTTAATCGATAACGCTACAGAGGGCGTCGAAGAATATGCACAGGAATTTTTTAAAATGAATGCTCTCGGTGATGAAATAGACGAGTCTAAATTATGGGACGCCTTTAAAATTGGCATGGCGGACGCTGTAATTTATTCGATAGTCGGCTCGAGCTTGAATAGAGCTTTGCAAGGCGCAAAATTCGCGGGGAATAAAATTTACAGCCTCACACCAGCAGGGAAAAAAGCACAGCAACGGAAACAACTTCAGCAAGTTTTTCAGGGAGCTGTTCAGCAAATCCGCGACGTTCAAGAATTAGGCGAAAAAATTTCAAGAGGCGAAATTAATCCTAATGATATCGTAGGAGAAGACCCAGTCGTTTTTATTCCTCAGTCAAGACTTGATGAAAATACCGCAGCGGCTTTGGGCGTTCAGAATGAAATTTTAGAGGACGAACAGGGCAATGAAGTTCAGACCGAACAGTCGGAACAATCTACACAGCAAGAACAAAACGAAGAACCGGAAGACAACGAAATAGCTATACGTAAATCAACATGGGACAAATTTGCCGCTGAAAATCCAGAAAAAGCTAATGAACTTCAAGATGTCATACGCGAGGGAACTCAAGGCGTTACGGCTCAAGAAGATTTAAAGCGAAAAACAATCGCTTTAGACAGAGCTATTAACGGCAACGACAAAATACGAGAAGGCGCGCTACGCTTTCAGCAGGAGCTTATTGACGCGGGAAGAGACACACAAGAAGCTAAATCACTCGCCGCTGTGTCCGCGTTAATGGGAAATTCTATGGTCGAGCAATTCGGCATAGACCCAGAACAAGCTATGAATTTTGCCGTCAAACCAGAAAATGAAAGACAATCTACAGCTCCAACTAGCCGCGGCGTTACTGATTTAAATTCTTTGCTCGCACGGAATTCAGAAGCTGAAACCGAATTTCATAATCTCATGGCGCAACTTCAAAATGATTTTGGCGGTGAACTTCTTGAACGTCAGACTATGAAGCGCGCTGAAAGAATTATCGAAAAAGTTAATAACGATTACGGCGGAGACTTTTCGCGCGTCGTTGACGTGTGGGGCGGCTCTTTGATTTTCGACAACGAACAGGATTTATTAAACGCTCTGGAAAAATTACAACAACGCGGCGATGTCGTGAGGCTTAAAAATAAATGGGCTAATCCAGACGACACAGGTTACAGAGATATTAACGCCAATATTAGATTGTCTAATGGTGTGGTCGTCGAACTTCAATTACACAACAGGGGCGTTATGAACGTCAAAAACGAAATAGGGCACTCGCTTTATGAGTTTATCAGAAAGAATAAAGGGAATAATGAACTTGAGGCAGCTATCGAAAAAGCTAAAAATATCAGCAGACAATTTTACGACGCTGGAATTGACGGCACTTATGATAAAGCCGACGCCAATTCTAAGGCTTCAGCTCTGGAAATTGCCCGCGCCCTTTCTAGCCAAACGTCCGCGCGCGAAGCTGATACTCTGCTTAATGAGTTATCTGAATTAACGCGAAAAACTTTTGTACCTAGTTCGTCAGAAATTCCCTCAACCGCCCAGCGTGATGACGCTTTAGGGTCGTCGTCCGAAAATTCTACGGCAAATGGTACGTCTTCGCCATTCTCGAAAAATCTTAACACTTCTATCACCTCAACAACGAGTTTAAACGAGAACTCCGGCGGCGTCAACGGGCAATTAGAAAGCTATAACCAATCAGCTAATAACACTGAAAATACACCAACGGCTTTTATTGCTCACTCCATGCTTGAAATGGTCAATAATGACAAGTTTAGATCAAATTTTTATCGTCTCTACGAATTAAAAGAAAATGCTATGGAGCATGGCTTTACAGCCGAACAAGTCGATGACGTTTTAAAAATGCTTCGCGATAAAGAAATAATACAGCTAAACGCAGCAGATACTTCTTTAATCGCTCCGGAACACATACCAAACTTATTTATTGACGAAAACAATTTTTTAATGGGCTCTTTCGGTATCTGGAATATCGACGCTTTAAGAAGTATGACAGAGTCTTATATTGATAATACTCCTGCACCTTCTGCAAATGATAGGGCTAAAGCTGCTGAAGCGGGCGCGTTTGTCGTTCAGTCTATGCTTGATTTAATCAATGAAGACCCAGGCCGTATTTTTCAGCATATTTTCAAAGTCAGAGAAAAAGCTATGGCTCAAGGCTTTACACCTGAACAAATAGACAACGTTTTAAAAATGCTTAGGGATGAAGGAATAGTTCAACTGCATACGGGCGACGCTTCTTTAACTACTCCCGAACATGTAGCGAATTTCTTCGTCGATGAAAACGGCTTCAGGTTAGGCTCGTTTACCGTCCAAGATATGGACGCTCTAAAAACTTATGGCGATGTGTTTTCCTATTTTGCAAAAGGAAACGACAGCGAAGAGACGGCACAGGCTGAAGAAATTTCGCCCACTTCAGAGAGTGAACACGCGAATATTAGCCCCGCTGTTGAAGAAACTTCGCAGGCTGGTGAAAATGCACAGAACATTACGCCAGAAAGTAATGCGGAAAGTTCTAATTCATACCCTGTCAAAACAGCAACATTCTTCATGCTGTATGATTTTTTAAGGATTTTATTAAACATTTCTTTACCCATTGCATCATCTGGGTGGAACTTACCTGCAAATACGATTTGAATTTTATTGTCATTCAACAATTTATTAATTCTGTCTTTGTCCATTAAGATTAACCAAGCACGTTTATAATCGGCAAATCTTCTTGCCCAAGTGATTGTTAAAACATCAGGGTCAAATCTTTT
>ERZ842401.6408-NODE-6408-length-12569-cov-5.077753_pt1 | contig 12569 bp, 13 predicted proteins | sample MGYA00521270_ERZ842401 | MGnify/ENA primary metagenome ERZ842401 (study PRJEB31892, sample SAMEA3878208) | bioreactor metagenome | biome: Moose rumen | place: Sweden | collected 2011-10 | study: EMG produced TPA metagenomics assembly of the PRJEB12797 data set... | reverse complement strand
GTCCTGGATCCGGAATTTCAGGGATTTGGCGGGAATCCTGATGTATGCGGTCTACCAGTACGCTGATTTTTCCGGCGGCACGGATCTGGTGCTTGGAATCGCGGAGCTTTTCGGCATAAAAATGGCTCCCAACTTCAGGCAGCCTTATTTTTCAACCAGCCTGGCAAACTTCTGGCAGAGATGGCACATCAGTCTTGGCGGCTGGATGAGGGACTATATTTTCTATCCTTTTGCCCTTACCAAGGGAATGCAGAATTTGAGCAAGTGGTGCACGAATCATCTTGGAAAACATTTCGGCCGCACCTTGCCCGCCTGCATAGCGAATATCCTTGTCTTCATGCTGGTTGGCGTCTGGCACGGCCCTGAGCTGCACTTTTTTGTCTGGGGCTTGTACAACGGCCTTGTGATTGCCCTGAGCGACATTTTAAAGCCTCTATTTGAGAAAGTGAACGCCGCTCTCCGTGTGAACGCAAAGAGCAGGGGCTGGCATATTTTCCAGATTGTGCGCACCTTTATAATCGTGAACATCGGCTGGTATTTTGACAAAATCGTCGATGTGCCAAAAGCCTTTGCCTATCTTCGGAACACATTCACGCATTTCGGAAACCCGCTCATGCTCGCCTCAAAAGATTATATGAATCAGATATTGGGAAATATTTCGGACTTCCAAAGCCACATCGTCTTGATTTCGCTCGGAACGCTCATTATCTTTGTGGTGAGCGTGTTAAAAGAGAACAAGATTGATGTGTACGCCTCGATTCAGAAAAAGAACATCGCTGTGCGTTGGCTTGCGTATTACATACCGCTGATTTTGATAATTTTGAGTTTCAGCTTTAGCGCAGGTGATGCGGGCTTTATGTACGCGCAGTATTAGTATTCGACAATGCTCCAGTTTTCTGCTTTGAAAATGTCGTCATGAACCGATAGAAGATGGCCGTCACTCAAGTCGAGCATTTGGACATCTTGCTTAGGAATTTCATAATGCAGCGAACAAGTTACTAACTGAGGTGTTTTCATTTTTTCTTCAGAATTTATTGGATTTCCCGTGAATGGGTTTATCGGCTTATTTATCACATCGTTTGTCGCAAGCGTTGGAACATCTGCCGTAGTCATAAAATCATTCGTAGTTTTGAATTCCTTTGAATTAAATTTTTTTACAATCAAAAGCGGATTGAAACTGTCAACATCGAATTCAAAATCCTGAACTTTTATCGTCATATAATCAAAATATTTCAATCCGATTACAGTTTCCGCCCCATTTTTTGTGTTCCTGTGCCCATGGTCGGCGATGATTATGATTCTTGTATTATCGAATACATTGTTTTCTCGTAGATAATCGAAATATTCACCAAGTTTGAGGTATGATGCCATATTAATGTTGTATTTCTTTATTTGCTCCGATGACTTAAATCCATAACCAGAAGAGGTCTGTTTCTCAAGTTTGTCAGATTTTGTGATGTCATAATTCGGAGTGTAAAGGTAGCAAGGTTCGTGAGTTGTCTCCAAATTGAGCATTGAAAATGTATTTCTTTGAGAATCGATTATATTCGTTAGTTCTGGCATAAGGTCAAGCTCTGAGTAACTGTCTATGAATTTTCTTGTGACGACTCCCTTTGTGCTGTTATAGTAGTTTCCGTTGTCGTAAATACTGTTTTTTATGAAATTTGGGGCAATATTGAATATGCTGTAACAAAAGAAAGATCTTTCGGCCTTTTCTTTTTCAAAATCTTTTAAATTTCGTGCTTTCAAATATAAATCCGTGTATTTCCCCTTTAGAATGTGCGTATTTATTTCTGGGATATCATCATATATTGAAAAATCTGGAATTAGTTGGTAATTTGCGTATGGCATATCGCATACGGTGACTTCATATCCGTTTTCTGAGAAAATCTTTGGCATGAGTTTTAGCGCTTCGTTGTGCTTCTCTCGCATTGATATGTTCTTTCGCTCTGCGAGAGCGTTTATTGTATAGTCATATCCGCCGAAAATTGCCGTCGAACCGAATAAAGTTTTTGTGCCGAATGAAATCGTATTCGGATAGAAAGAAAATCCTGAAAATTGCTCTTTTAGGATTGGCTTTTCTTCGAGACACATCGGAAAAAAACTGCTTACCGCGCCGTCAAGCATAATGACGATGACATTTTTACCTGTTTTGCTCAATGTAAAAACTGGCGAAATGGAAGCGTTTTCTTGTTTTTTGCTTGTTATGTGCGCCATTTTTGCCAACTGATTTTGTGTCTGAAAAATATTAAATAATGTGAGACCTGTTGCACTGAAAATGAGCGCATAGAAAGCAAAGTCAAACAATGATTTTTTTGTGCAGATAAAAAATGTTATTGCAAAAAACGATAAACATATAAACAAGTTCAGAATGATTATAAAAGCGGAAAATTCAGGTTCTACATCAAATACGAGAGTTGATGAAATAGTTCCTAAACCTCTGCTAAACAACATATAATTTACGATTCCGGAAATTGAAATAAATGACAGTATAAGAGAAAAAATGTATTTTCCCCCAGATTTGAGCATTCTGAATATAATGCTTGACCAAAGCAAAAAGAAACCAATGGCGTAGCAAAGTGATTTTAAAAGAAAATGCAAAGGATTTTGGTAGTTATTGGCATCTATAAAATCAGCGGGCGAGCTTACAATCGTAGAAACAGGAATCAGCAAGCCTGTAATAATGGTCAATAGCACTGCTGGAAGCAAAAAGAATCTTTGAGAAAACTCTCTATTTGAATATATACGGGGGGGGGGTAATATTAAAATTGAATTTCAGTTTTTTTACTTTTTCTATAACTGTTGGTAAAATCATCAGAATCATAAAGATAAAAAGAACTGCATATTTCTTCTTTGAATTGACTATTCCGCTGAAAATTAAAAGCAGGGGTATGAGAAGCCCAAAGATGAGGAAAACTCGCGAAAGTATTTTTTTAGGATTTTTTATTTTGTAGAATATATTTTTTGCTAATGAAAATATATTATTGCAAGTCCAGTATATGACTAGTCCTGACGGAGAATTGTATAAAAGAACGAGAAATATCAATGCCATTCCGTAGACTTGAATTTTACTTTTTAGCGGAAAGCCTTTTAGATAAATCGCGCTCGATATGCAATTTATCGTTGTCATTAGAATCGGAAGAATATTTATTGTAAAAAATTTCGTAGTTATCAAAGCATCTGGCGCACCAAGATTTTCAATAAAACCGAATGATGCATTTTGTAACACTTCCAAATGCGAAAGAAAGTGATATGCCGCTATAAAAAATGGAATTTCAAGAATCAGAGAAATTGAGCCGTTGAGGGCGGACAAAGGACTATATTTGTTTTCGCGGTAAAAGGCTTGAAGAATCATGAATCTTTCATCGCCTTTGAAAGTTTCTTTGATTCTTTTGATACCTGCGGCAAGTTTTTTTTGAATGTCGCGCTCTTTTTGCTGAACTTGGTCTGCACGATAATAAAGCGGAAATGTCATTACGCTGATTGCAAGACTGACCCCGATGACTGCTAAGCCTTGATTTTTTTCAGCGTGACCAAAAAGCCTGAACATAAGTTCAAAAATGAATTCAACACAAAGTTCTAGTGGAGAGACAATTATGTCATAAAAAAGAGAAAACATAAAAATAATTCCTTAAAATCTTTGATTATTGCAGCCGCTCTACCATCGCCTGTATCGCTTCCGCGGAGTTGAAATTCTCAGGCGTAATCTCCTCCGCGCCGATTTCGATGTCAAATTCCTCGTTCAGCTTCATCACGAGCTGCACGACATCGAATGAGTCCAAAATCTCTCCGTCAATCAGTTTTTTCTCGTTCGCGAAGTCAACTTCGGGCTTCGCTTCTTTCAAGATTTCTAATAATTTGTCCATAATTTTCTCCTAGTTCAGCACCGTTTTCAGCGAAGCGGCAACTGATTCATTGTTTGTGTTTAGGTATTGTATTTCAGTATGATAATTTTCTTTGATTCCGGTAATAAATTCGTCTGCCCATGATGGAGTGAGCACTTTGACATTTGAGAAATCAAGCACAATAGATTCATCTTGCTTAAGCGCATTGAAAATATACGCTTTAGCCATCAAAAAAGCTTCCTTTCCTGCGGGGCGGGAGACGAGCACATCTCCAAATTTGCTTATAGATATATTCATTGGTTTCCTCTCATACGCAGAATAGCAAAACAACCACAGATAGTAGAATCGGTGCTTTTGAAAGCAACCTTACCATTCTCGATTATACAACAAGCCGCCCCGGATTGAAAGTACAGCGACCAGTCTTTTTCTTTGACCGTTTCAGACACAAATTTCAGCCCGTTTCCGCGCTGTTCAGGTGTGCGCCCCGAAAGATGCTCTGTGAACGCCGTCGTGATTGCGTCAAGATCGCTTTTGCACTCTTTTACCGTTGCAAGCGATTTCCGCAAGCCGCGTCCGAAATCTGCAAGTACGATGAAGCCGTGATAATTCGCGTTAAAGTATGCGCCACGGCTTTGTCCCTCGGCATAGTCCCAGTTGTGGTCGAATGTGTTGTTGCCGATTTCGCCGATGACTGCCGAAGCGAGATATTCGCTCGTTCTCGCGACGAACGAATCGAGTCGCGCCTGAAAAATATCGCGCGTTGTGCAGAAATATCCGGTGTCGCGCTCAACCGAGGCTTTTTCGATTTCTTTTGCAAGCGCGCTGATAAAATCCGTTTCAAACAAAGCGCTCTCCTACAACAGTTTCTTCAGTTCAACGCGGTCGATTTTGCCATTGAGGTTAATCGGCATTTTGTCGAGCTTTACTTTTTTGTTCGGAACCATATAGTCTGGCACGGCGGATTTTATCGCGTCGATGACCGCCTGCCCCTCTATGCTTCCCGTGTAGAACATCACGATTTTGCTCTTTTCGGTGTCGTACAGGCAGCAGTTCTGCTCCACGCCGTCTACCGCGCTGATTGCCGTTTCGATTTCGCCGAGCTCGATGCGGTGTCCCATGTGCTTGATTTGGAAGTCCTTTCGGCAGTCGTACATAATTTCGCCGCGCTCGTTGTAGTGAACGACATCGCCCGTGCGGTAGATGATTTCGCTGTAGACCGTGTTGAGCGGATTCTGCACGAACGCCGCCTTTGTTTTTTCGGGATTGTTGTAGTAGCCGAACGAGTTGCAAGTTCCTCGCACGCACAGCTCGCCTTTCACATCGGCTGTCGTCGGCGGAACGAGTTTGTCCGCGTCGTCAAGCACGATGATGTCCGTGTTCTTGCACGGAAAGCCAATCGGGAGCGATTCGTCGTCGGCAAATTCGCGGTCAACGATGTAATACGCGCACACATCGGTGATTTCCGTCGGTCCGTAGAGGTTCGCATAAAGCGCATTCGAATACGATTTTCGCCACACATTGAGCTGCTTGTTCGGCATGACCTCGCCGCAGAAGAGGATTTTCTGCAAGGTAGGAACTGGAAACTTATCAACAGCCTTGAGGTTCGCCATAATGCACAGGGCTGACGGTACCCAGAAAATCGTGTTGACCTTCTTTTCGGTAAGATAGCCGAAAAGGTTTTTCGGAAGCATAAAGAATTTCTGCGGAATGATGTAGCAGGTCGCGCCGTTTTTGAGCGTCTGGTAGATGTCCAAAATAGAGTTGTCGAAGTAGAACGGCGCCTGCTCACCGAACACGGTCTCGCTTGAAATTCCGAAAGTCTCCGTGACCCATTCGGCGTAGTCGATGACCGCTTTCTGCGAGATGATGACGCCTTTCGGAGTGCCCGTTGAGCCGGAAGTAAAAAGCACATAGAGCACATCGGTGTCGATGACGCGGGAGAGCGTTGCAGAAATCGCCTTGTCGGAGAACGGGCCGTTCTGCAAGTCCTCGTACAAAACGACCTCGGTGCTGCCCGAGAATGCAGTCGCCGCGTCCTTGTGCGCCGCGTCGGTGATGATGAGCGCAGGGGAGAGCGTTTCCATGATTTTTTCTATGCGGCTTGCAGGCATGGTCACATCAATCGGCGTGTAGAAGTTCCCCGAGTACGCCGCGCCCATAAAGCACGCGATGACCTCGACCGATTTTTCAAGGTACACGACCACGGGCGATTTGAAAACCTTGCGGTCAATCAAGCTCTGCGCGATTTTCTTCGCTTCGCTCTGGAGCGCGGAGAATGTGATTTCGCGCTTTTCGTCCGCGAATGCCGTTTTATTCGGAAAGTTCTTTGCTGAATTGTCAAGATAGTCTGTTACCAAGCGTGTCATAGTATTATACTTTAATGAAATTATCATAATATTTCAATAATTGTGCATCTATTCTAAAATTTACATTTAAGATATACTGTCTGCTGATTGGTAAAAAATATGCAGTTTACATCGACAATCTTCATTTTTTTCATTCTTTTTTCCGTAGTGATATATTACCTTGTTCCCGAAAAACGCAGATGGTGTGTGCTTCTTGCGATAAGTTATCTGTTCTATGCTTCATTTTCGTTTGTGGGATTTTTATATCTTGTTCCGACGACCATCGAAGTTTTTTTGTTCGCACGGTGGATTTCATCTGTAAACAAAAAATATGATGAAAAGCTTGTCGGCATTACCGATAAAATTGAAAAAAAGACGATTAAAGCCCAATGCAAACATGAGAAAAAGAAAATTCTGACGCTTGCGCTTGTCATCACGCTCGGCATCCTGTGTGTGCTGAAATACACAAATTTTATTTGTGAAAACATTTCGTGTTTGATACATCCTATACGGGGGGGGGTATTGTACAAACCGATTACATTCTTCGTGCCTCTCGGATTGTCATTTTATACATTTTCGGCTGCGGGATATTTGTTCGATGTGTACAACAATAAATATACGCCAGAGACTTCGCTTCCACGATTCGCTCTTTTTATGAGCTGGTTTCCTTCAATTATTCAAGGACCGATAAACCGAAACAATCAGCTTCGGGCTGAATTCTTTGAAAAAGAGCATCCGTTCGAATTGCAGAATGTTCAGTTCGCTTCTCAGCGCATTCTGTGGGGATTTCTAAAAAAGCTGGTCATCGCAGACAGAGCAGACCAAGTTGTCACTTACATTTTTGGCAGTTACGATTCGCTCCCGTGGTTTATCATTTTGTTTGGATTGTTCATGTACGCGATTGAGTTGTACGCCGATTTTGCTGGTGGTATGGATATTGCGCTTGGCGTTTCGGAACTTTTCGGCATTAAGCTTTCTGAGAATTTTCGTCAGCCGTACTTTGCGACCTCGGTAGCTGATTTTTGGAGACGATGGCATATCACGCTGGGGCAATGGATGAAGGATTATGTGTTCTATCCGTTCTCGCTTTCAAAAACGATGATGAATCTGAGCAAAAAACTTGGAGAAAAAAGCAAGTATCTTGCCCGTGTCGTTCCAGCGTGTATCGGAAATATTCTCATTTTTCTCCTTGTCGGTATTTGGCATGGGGCTGAATGGCATTATATTTTTGGGGCTTATATCAAGGGCTTGTCATTGCATTCAGCACAATGCTTGAGCCAGTTTTCAAAAAAGTGAATGCTGTTCTGCACATAAACGAAAAAGCCGTTTATTGGAAAGTGTTCAGAATCGTTCGTACATTCCTCATCATTTTGGTCGGCTACATTCTTGATGAGATTTCAGATGTCCACCAGATGTTTGGCATGGCAAAGCAACTCTTCACATTCACCAATGGAAACCTGCTTGCAAACTTTTCTTACAGCGGATTCGGAAAACTGACGATTCTTGTCGTGCTTTTGTTCTCTGCGATTTGGTTTGTAGTAAGCGTTGCAAAAGAATGCGGAGTTGATGTCAGGAAGAAAATAGCAAGTCTTCCGATTGCAGTTCGCTGGGGAATATATCTTGCCTTGATTCTTTCAACTCCATTTTTCCAAGCCTCTGATTCTATAGGATTTATGTATGCGAATTTCTAAGCCTTTTTTACGAACAGTTTTGTTTTGTGCTATTCTCGTTCTCGCCGTCTTGTTTTTGAATTTTCTTCTTGTGCCGTATTCATCGATGATGAAGCGGTTTCGTGGATTCCGTGAAGATGAAAAGAAAGGAAACATCGATTTGCTTGTCATTGGTTCAAGTCAGGAATTCGATGGCTTTGACGCAGAACTCATGAGCGAGAAACTAAATATGCATTGCGCAGTTTTTGCGCCTCAAGGGGGAAATACGGAGACTTCATATTATTGTCTCGTTGATGCGATTGGCAGAAACAATATCAAAACCGTGATTATCGGCTGGGATATGTTGGACAATTTTGAGTACCCCTATAATGATTATCCTTCGAACCGCCGCGCCCAAATGTATCGGGAAATGCTTGCCGATTCCCAAAACAATCCTTTGCTTGCAAAAATCACTTGGAAAAACATTCTTGAGCAGCGGTACACGATGACTTTTTTTGAGTATGCGGCTTTTCCCGATAATGCCACACAGATAAAAGATGTCATCCAATCGAGAAAACTGAAAAAACAGCCGTGGATTCAAACTGAAAACACCTCGACAACAGCAATGGATGAAACTGATTTACATAATCCGCGCTATGAGCTTGATGAAGTCCTTGCTCGTTCCTATATAGCAAAAGTTGATGACAAAAAGATACTTTATGCAGAAAAGATTCGGGATGTATGTGCAGAAAAAGGCATCGTGCTTTATTTTATAAGCGCGCCCTATCCTAAAATCGTTCAAGAAACGGTCAAGAATTTTTCCGAAATGAAAGATGAACTCAAAAATATCTTTGAGAAAATCGAAATTCCACTTATAGATACATATAATGAAACTGATTTTCCGAACATGACAGAGAATTCAAATTATCACGATTGCAACGGGCATTTTATCGTTTCTGCAAAGCAAATATACACCCGCTCAGTGTGCCGCTGGCTAAAGAAATCATAAAGAAGAAAACATCTCCCAATACTGCGCCGCAAGCCGCTCCGGCTCATAGTGCGCTTTGAGTGTGCGTGCTATTTCGGACAGCTTTTCCGCGCTGTCTGGCGTTGTAAGCTTTGCTTCTATCAAGGCCGCAAGCTCCTTTTCGTCCTGCGCGTCCTCCACGTAGCTGCACAAGCCCATCGTCGCCTCAAAAAGCGAGGTCTCCTTGGTGGAGATGACGGGAATGCCGCAGATTGCCGCCTCCACCGGCGTGCGCCCGAAGCCCTCGAAGAGCGACGGCGTGACAAACAGCGCAGCGTGGGTAAGGAGCCAGTTGCGCTCCTCGTCGCTCACGCGGAACAAAAGCATGACGCGCTCTTCGAGGCCGTTTTCTGCGATGAAAGCCTGCATCCGGCTGAAAACGGCGTCGTCCTTGTAGCCGCCGCAGAAAACGAGCAGTGCATCCATTTTTTCCTGTACGAGCGCGAAGGCTTTGAGGAGCGTGAGCGGGTTTTTCTTTTCGATATAGGCGTTCAGGTCGAGGATGTAGCGCTTCTCGCCGAGAGCGGGCAGGGGCTTTTGCGCGGATACGTCGAAAACGACCGAGTTCGGAATCTTCTTGATGCTTTCTGCCCGTGTGCCCCCAAGCGCGAATGTCCGCACAATGTCGTTTTTGGTGTAGTCGGAGACTGTGGTAAGATGCGTGCGCCCGTCGGTGATAAAGCCCCAGCCCGCCGTACCGTTCCGGTGCACGGGGTAGATGTCGTGCACGGTGCACAGGGCGGGCAGTCGGGTGGCGACAAATGTGTAGTCCACGCAGTAGGGGAACCAGACGGCGTCAAAGCCGCCTTTTTCCACAGCGCGCCTGAAAAATCCGAGCTTTTTCAGGTACTTCGTGCCCTTGAAGCGCCCGCTGGTAAGGCGGTAGGCGAGGGCAAGCGGCAAAAAGCGCAGCACGCGGAGCGTGTACTCCGGGAAGCGCTCGCGGAAGAAAGAAGCGTGGTTGTAGTTTACAATCAGCGTGAAGCTCGCCGCCATGCCCATGCGGGCGAAGGCGTCAAGAATGTCCGCCGTAAAAATCGACGTGGAAAGCGAGAGCTTTTTTGTGCGGGCTTCCTCGTGCCCGAAAAACGTGCAGTCTATCGCGATGTGCATAGAGGAAGTATAGCAAAACAGGGAAAAAATAAAAAGCAGACAACTTGTAAAATAAGCAGAAAAGCATTGGCATCCTTGACTTAGCCGTTCGGCTTATTTATAATCAATTTTGCATAAATTAAGCCGAACGGCTAAATTTATGCAGGATTGCTGCTATTTGTTCGTACGGCGAAATACATGGGAAAAGGAGCTGTGCACACACTATGAAAATAACAGATTCAGCCTCATTGGGGAAAGCAATCAGAGACAGGCGCAAGCAACTGGGGTATACACAAAAATATATTTCTGATTTTACAGGGTTTAGCGTCAGTTTTATTTCTGATTTGGAGAACGGAAAGCCTACTGCCGAACTTGAAAAAACGCTTGCCGTGGTGCAACTCCTCTCTCTCGACCTGTTTGTAGAGGTACGCGGAGCATGAGCGCAATAAAACTTCGTGTCCAGCTGGAAAAAAACGGTGTTTTTGAGGATGTCGGCGTAATTTTAGGCAACACCAGTGTAGACGCTTGTTTTACCTATAACGATGAGTATGCCTCAAACAAAGACAACAGGGCAATTTCGTTAAGCTTGCCGACAGAACAGCGCTCTTTTTCACCTGTTCAGACAAAAAACTTTTTTGAAGGCCTTTTGCCAGAAGGTTTTATCCGCCGCTGCATTGCAGATTCAATTCATGCAGACAGCGAGGATTATATTTCAATACTACGGGAACTGGGAAATGAATGTCTGGGGGCACTGAGAGTTTCCGATTTTGACTCGGCGGAATTGCAGGCAGGGTATAAGAAGCTTTCAAGAGAGGATGTGTCAGCTCTTGCCCATGAAGGAGTGCGAAAGTCCGTTGATATAGTCGTAAAGTCACATTTGTCTCTGACGGGTGCTTCTGGAAAGGCAGGCTTGTATTATTCTGACGAAAGTGATACCTGGTATCAGCCGCTAGGCAGTGCCCCAAGCACGCACATTGTAAAGCAGAGCCATGTCAGACTGAGCAGTATTGCTAATGAGCAGCTGTGCCTGCTCATCGCAAAAAAACTTGGAATTGAAGTTCCTGACAGCTTTATAATAGCGCCAACGGGAGCGACTCTTACTGATGAGAATATTCTTTTTGCGACCAAGCGCTACGACAGAGTCATAAAAGATGGCTGCAAGGAACTGAACGGATTGAAAATCCCCCTGCGCCTGCATCAGGAAGATTTTGCGCAGGCGCTTGTTTTACTATTTGCTTTTTGCGGAATTAGGGAACGTTTTTTGCGTTCGTTTTTCACTCAATTGGCTTCCGGAAGTCCGCATAGCGTTTGATGTGCAGCGTATGCAGGAGCTTCTTTATTTGCCACTTGAAAAGCGGGATGCCGTGTAGCTTATGGGAAAGCGCAAGCGGCTTTCCTGCACACTGCTTGTAGAAATCCCGGTACTGTTTTTTGAGCGGATGGTTACATTCAATGTGCCACGGCTTGTATGCGGAGGAAAAATGCAGAATACAGGGATGTTTCCGCGCTCTGTCGATGTCGGCATAATACTGCTCGTCTATGCACATGCCGCTTTTATCGAAATAGAAGCCCTGCGTGAAATTATAGCGGAAGTCTGCCCATAAGACGGTGCCGTGGAGCACATGGTTCAGCGCGTCTTGGTCATGCCACAGGCATGCGTCTGGCTCGGCGGCAATGTAATCCAAGCACTGCTGTTGCACGTTATGAGTGCGCCACCAACTGAGGTTTATAAGCATGACACCCGCATTAAAATACCCGTCGGATTGCGAATACCGTAGCCGCTCAAATGATTTTGAATCATCGTTTCGCTCGTCATGTGCAGCCATACAGGAATAATTTGATACATCAAAATCATAAAATTCTCGAAGTGTATCAATGCAAAGAATATCGCCGTCGATGAAAAGAAGCTTATTGACATCAAGTGGCATAATCGAAGGAAAATAAATGCGATAATACGTTGCAACAGAAACATGGTCGCCTTTCCGCATGGGAAAATCGGCGATAATATTCTTGTCGAGCGTAATAATTTTCAACGTTGCCCTTTCTTTGTGCGGAGCGATGAATGATTGCAGTATCGAGACACTTTTATCGCTCAGATATGCCGTTATGATATAGAAATCAATAAGCTCATCTGGGTTGGACTGGAGCACAGAGGCAAGAGCCGTGCCTGAGGGAACAACGTAATTTTCATCAGTGATAAGGGCTATGTTCATACTATTTTACTCTCCAATATCCTTTTTTGGTTGATCCAACATGTTCAACTTTATCTTTCAAGTTTGATATATGCTTTGTGACGGCGCGGCGTGAAATAGCAAGCCTATCCGCAATTTCCTGAGTCGTAATGTTTGGATTGCTTCTCATAAGTTCAATAATTTTTTGTGCAGTAGAATCAAGATTTTCTAGGGAACTTTCTAGGGAACTTTCTAGGGAACTTTCTAGGGAACTTTCTGATGAACTTATCGCTTCCTGCTCGATATTCCAGTTATCAGCAAGTTTCAAATACTTTTCGCTTGCACGACATTCAACGGCGATTCCCCCTGTATTTTCCTGAGGAATTGGCAAAATAGCTTCTTCATTTTTGCAATATGCCGAGATGTTGTGATAACCGCGC
>ERZ842401.6406-NODE-6406-length-12572-cov-3.452345_pt1 | contig 12572 bp, 7 predicted proteins | sample MGYA00521270_ERZ842401 | MGnify/ENA primary metagenome ERZ842401 (study PRJEB31892, sample SAMEA3878208) | bioreactor metagenome | biome: Moose rumen | place: Sweden | collected 2011-10 | study: EMG produced TPA metagenomics assembly of the PRJEB12797 data set... | reverse complement strand
CACGCGGTCCTCGCCATACGCCTGCTTATAATCGGAGACAAACTGCTCGTTGCGCTCCGTCTCCGTGGTTTCGTAATAATTCCACGCCACCAGATGACCTTCCAAATTCTCCACGCCGATTTTTTCGACTTCTTCTTCCGCAATCGAAAAACTCATCACGGGAATTTCACTGGCGCGCAGCCCCGCATCCGAAAGCTGCCTGAAAAACGCCACATTCGAATCACCGTTCAGCGTATTCAGGATGACATCAGGCGCAGCCTCCTTTATCTTTGCGATTATGGCTGAATAGTCGCTGTGCCCAAGCGGCGTGTACTTCTCGCCGACGCACTCCGCCTCCAGTTCCACCAGCTGAGCCTTGATGATCTTGTTCGCCGTGCGGGGAAAGATGTAATCGCTCCCGACAAGGAACATACGCTTGCCGATATGCTCCGCGCAGTAATCTATGGCGGGAACCACCTGCTGATTTGGCGAAGCACCCATATACATGATGTTCGGGCTTGCCTCCATGCCCTCATACTGCACGGGATACCACAGAAGCCCGTAAAGCTCTTCAAAAATTGGCTTGACAGCTTTGCGCGAATCAGAGGTCCAGCAGCCAAAGACGCTCACCACCTTGTCGTCCTGCAAAAGCTTGCGCGCCTTTTCCGCAAAGACCTTCGGACTGCTTTCCCCGTCTTCTTCGATAACCGTAATCTTCTTGCCCAGCACGCCGCCCGCCGCGTTGATTTCCTTGATGGCGAGCATCTCGGAATCCCGCACGGGCAGCTCGCTTATCGCCATCGTCCCCGTCAGTGAATGCAGAATGCCTACTTTCACGGTATTTTCATCTTGCTTCTTGCCAGAACAAGCAGCAAGCGTAAGGACAAATATTCCCAGCGTGCCAAGTACAAATCTCTTCATCAATAATCCTCCTAGCTTTGCGCAAAGCACTAATTGTGCTCATAATACCTCATAGGTCGTCATCATGCCCTTGCCCTTGATATCGCATTCCATCGGCTCAGTAAACTTGATGCCGCTATCCGAAAGATGGTCTTTCACCGCCTCTGTGACGCGGATATGCCCGGGAGAACATGCCGTTTCCATGCGGCTGGCAACGTTGACGGTGTTGCCCCACACATCATAGATAAACTTCGTCTTGCCGATAACGCCCGCAGTCACCGGTCCGCAGTTCAAGCCAATCCTGATATTGAACTTAATCCGTGCCGTGCGGTTGTAGTCCGCCAAATCCTCGTACATGCCCTTGGCAAACTCCACCATCACCCTTGCGTGCTCTTTGTTTTCAGTGGGAATGCCGCAGGCAGCCATATACGCATCGCCAATCGTCTTGATTTTTTCCACACCTGAACGCTTGGCTCGCTCGTCAAAGCGGGTAAAGAGCTCGTTGAGGGCATCGACAATTTCTTCAGCAGTATGCCCGCTTGAAACCTTGGTAAAGCCCACGATATCCGAAAACAGAAGCGTGACATCATCAAAATTTTCACCGATGCTGTGTATGCCGTCTTTGAGCTCGTCAGCAATCTTGTCAGGCAATATGGAACGCAGCAAGAGGTCGGACTTATCCTTCTCCGCTGCAAGCTCTGCCGTCCGCTCTTTTACCATCTTTTCCAGACGCACTTTTTCACGCCAGATATTCCGTTGCTTGTGGTAGAAGATGCCTATAAGGATGCCGAACAGCGTCAGCACGGCAAAAACCCAGAACAGGGGCATCTGGTAGAAGTACGGCTTCTGCACAAAGAGCATGGCTTCCGCCTGCTCGGATATGAGCCCGTCGCCGTTTATGGCGTTTATCAGGAAGGTATGCCTGCCCGGGCTGAGGTTTGTATACGAAATAAGCCGCTGGGCAGTCGGCGGGCTGAACTCATCTTCAAAGTTGGTGAGCCGGTGCGTAAACTGAATGCGCTCCGGCGCATCAAAGCTGATGCCCGTCACCTTTATTTCAACACGCTTTGTCCCCGGCTTGAGCACGATGGTGTTGGACGCATTCGCATAGGAGGTGTTGTCAATGGTAACAGTCTCTATATGCACGAGCGGCATGATGGGATTTTTCATCACCTTGACGGGGTCATACATGGCGATGCCGTCCACCATAGCGAACCACAGCCTGCCGTGGCGGTCACAGATGGACTGAGAAGTAGACGTCGGTCCGTCGGAATCAAGGCCATCATTGCGGTTGTAGAACTGAGTCTTTACCGTAGCACCGGAAGCGCTCGCCAGCATCTCATCGAGCGATGCCGAAGCTATTCCGTGGTTACTTGTCATCCAGACAGTCTTTGAGCCATCGATGATGACTTGGAACACAGAGTCAGTACCTATGCCCTGCTCTGAATTGATATTCTGAAAGTCCGTGGGCAGCAGGGTCTTTGCGTCAAAGCCAGAACAGCGCGTGATGCCGCCGCCGGAGCAAATCCAGTAGCCCCCATCCTTGTCCTGCCATATCTTGAAGATGACATTTCCCGCAAGTCCTTCTTCAGTCGTGATATGGGAAACAATCGCCTCGTCCTTCATCAGGTAGATGCCGCCGCCATCCGTCCCTATCCAGATAACGCCCCCCGCATCTTGGAAGAGACACATGACGTATTCATTTTCAAGCCCTTCCGGCTGTTTGAAGGTACGCATTGAGCCGTCCGCATGGATGATGCTCAGCCCCGTCGTGGTTCCAACGTAAAGCTCCCTCGGAGCGCTCTCAATAGCGACGCGCACCTTGTTTCCCGCAAGCCCCTCGTCCGTTGACCAGCTCACGACAGAATCTGTAGCCTTTATGTAGCGCAGCTGTGCGGGCTTTGTGTAGCAGCTGACAAGTATGTCGCCGTTTGCCGCCGTCCCCACGTGGCGCACCCGCAAGCCCTTGGTGTATTCGGTCAGCTTGTTCTGTACCTCGCGCTCGTTTTCATAACAGCGGACGCCGCCGTCAGCACCCACCCAGATGCGCCCTTCGGCATCTTCGGTGATAGCGTTTGCGGTCGCCCCAAACTTCGTCACCTTGAACTTGCCGTGCGTCATCTTGCCAATACCGTTGCGATCCGTCGCCAGCCAGATATTGTCTTCCCTGTCAGAGATAATCTTGTTGATGTGCGCCTTTGCCAGATTGCTTCCCGTGTACTCAGAGAAAGCCCCTCCGCTGTAGACGGCAAGTCCCTTTTCCGTGCCGAACCAGATGGTGCCGTTTTCTTCTATATATATGGCATTTGTGGCAACCGTGTCGAGCACGGTGCCAGTCCTAAGCTTCGTCACCTGCCCATTGCTTACCCGTATCAAGCCCTCGTTGTCCAAGCCTATCCAGAATGCGCCGGAAAGGTCCTGCGCGATGGCGGTAACAAAATAGGTGCCGAAAGGCTCCAGTTCCGGTCGGGTACGGAAAAGCCCGTCCGAAAAGAGGAAAAGCCCCCTCTCGTTTGCCGTGGTAAGCCAGACGCGCCCCGCCGTATCGCAGTAGAGGTGGGTCGCGATGATGCCCTTGGAGACAGTACCCGCTTCAAACTGCGGCGTCATAAGCTTGCCGTCGGGGGTCAGGTAAACCACGCCCGCCGCCGTTCCTATCCAGACATTGCCGTTTTTGTCTTCCGCAATGGCGCGGATGGAATTGTTGGGCAGGCCGTTCTGCGTCGTATAGATCTTGTTCCCCTGCTCGGAGATTTTCTGCACGCCCTCATCGTAAGAACCAAGCCAAAGGTTGCCCCGCGAGTCTTCCAGAATCGCACGTACTGAAATGAAATTAAAATTATTCTCCCTGTTCCGCTTGATAGTCCTGAACTCAACACCGTCAAAGCGGACCAGTCCCTCATAGGTGCCCACATTGATATAGCCGTCCTTGGTCTGGATGATGTCCGTCGCCGTCGTCCCCGTCAAACCGCCGAACGCACTCCAAGTCTGATAAACATAGTTGTCGAAAAAAGAGCCTTGGGCAAAAACCTGTGTCAAAGCACAGCAAGCAAGATACAGCAGGGAAAGGCACAGCAATCTCGTTCGTTTCATCTCTGCCCGTCCTAGATGACCATATTCATTGCAGAACGCACTTCGTCCAAGGTTTTGACGGCAAGCGCGCGCGCGCGTTCTGCCCCGTCGCGCAGCACGCTGCGGATGTAATCCATATCCTTTTCAAGCTCCGCACGGCGGGCACGGACGGGACGCAATTCCTCGTTCAATGCCTCGGTGAGCATCTTTTTAAGCATACCGCCGCCGCCGTCACCGATGCGTGCAGCCACGGCTTCCGGCTCCTCACCCGTGCACAGGGAAATAAGCATGAGCAGGTTTGCCACCTCGGGACGCTTCACGGGGTCATAGCTGATGTAACGCTCGCCGTCTGTCTTTGCCTTTTTGATGAGCTTTGCCGTTTCGTCTTCGCTTGCGCTGAGCATGATGGCATTGCCGCGGCTCTTGCTCATCTTCTGGCTGCCGTCAAGTCCCAGTATGCTCGGCGTCTTTGAAAGCAGGGCATCCGGCAGGGGGAAGACGGGTTCCCTGTCCTTGCAGTATTTCTCATTGAACTTGCGGGCAATCGTGCGCGTAAGCTCAATGTGCGGCAGCTGGTCCTTGCCTACCGGCACCACGTTTCCCTTGCAGAAAAGGATGTCACATGCCTGATGCACGGGATAAGTGAGCATTCCCGCGTTGATTGTCTTGACCTTGCCGTTTTCAAGCGCGCTCTGAATTTCCTCTTTGACTGTGGGATTGCGTTCCAGCTCTGCGCTTGTCACGAGCGTGAGGAAGGGAAGCATAAGCTGGTTGCACTCCGGCACGTAGCTGTGCGGATAGATGATGGTGTTTTCCCCCGGCTCTATGCCGCAGGCAAGGTAGTCAATCACCAGCTGCTTTGTGTTCTGGCTGATTTCGCTGTACGCATCGTGGTCTGTCAGCACCTGATAGTCTGCGATGAGTATCATCGTGGGGATGCCCAGCTTTGAAAGCTTCACGCGATTTTTGAGCGAGCCAAAGTAGTGCCCGATGTGCAAGCGCCCCGTGGGTCTGTCCCCCGTGAGCACGCGATATTTTTTTGGATTTTTAACGATATCTTCTTCAAGCTTCTTGCTGCGCTCCACCGCCGCCGCAAAGGTTTTGTTTGTATCTAGGTCTAAATCTGCCATTATATCCTCGTTACACTATCATAGCACATTTTCCCGCGCAGGGCAACCGTGGAGGATGCACGGATTCTTATGGCGTGTCACAAACTCAGACTCGACGTGTCATAAACTCGGACTCTCCGAGTCGCGGACCCAGACTCGTCGAGTCACAAAGTCTGACACGGGCGAGTCACGATGTCAGACTCGGCTGCTTTCTGTAGCAGCCATTCAAAAACTGTAAAGGGGGGCTTCCATTTAATTAGCAGGGCGCATTTTCTGGGCAAGCTTTTACGCAGTCAAAGCATAAAATACAGTATTGCACCTAATTCGCAATAAAGATAAATAGCTCATGGGCTTTAAGAATACTGTTATAAATAGAAATACTCCCAACGAAACAGATTTACATTTTTTAGGAGTGCTGAATAGATACGAGGTTCGTTGACAGGAGGGGGAAATGCGGGTACAATGTGACGCTATGGCAGGAAATACATTTGGAGAAGTGTTCAGGGTAACGACTTTTGGCGAGAGCCACGGCGAAGGCTTGGGCTGCGTGATAGACGGCTGTCCTGCGGGACTGGAGATAGACACCAAGTTCCTGCAAGACGAGCTGGACAGGCGCAGACCGGGAGCAGCGGGCAACGCCGCCGTCACCGCACGGAAAGAAGCGGACAAGGCGGAAATATTCAGCGGCTTGTTCGAGGGCAAGACGACAGGAACGCCTATTACCATAGTCATCCGCAACACAAACCAGCATTCAGGGGACTACAGCGCCATCAAAGACTGCTACCGCCCCGGCCATGCGGATTTCAGCTATCATGAAAAATACGGCATCCGCGATTACCGCGGCGGAGGACGCTCCAGCGGGCGGGAAACCTGTGCACGGGTGGCGGCAGGGGCAATAGCAAAACTTTTTCTCGCTGCCAAAGGGATAAGCATAACAGCATACACACTGCAGGCGGCTGGTATATCCTGCAAGACCGTCAATCCTGCGGAGAAGGAAAACAATCCCTTGCGTGCCGCTGACAGCGAAGCCGCAAAAGAGATGCAGGCACGCATAGAAGCGCTGCGGGTAAAAGGAGACTCTGCGGGAGGCATCATTGAATGCGTGGTGACAGGTGTGGCTGCGGGACTGGGAGAACCAGTCTTTGACAAACTTGACGCTGTGCTCGCACACGCCATGCTGTCTATAGGTGCCGTGAAAGGCATTGAATTCGGCAGCGGCTTTGGCACAGCAGCCCTTACAGGTAGCGAAAACAACGATGCCATGCGCATACAGGACGGGAAACCTGCATTTCTTTCAAATCATGCGGGGGGCATACTCGGCGGAATTTCCCGCGGAGACGATATTGTATTCCGCATGGCTGTCAAGCCGGTGCCAAGCATATTCAGCACACAGCAGACCATCACCACTGGCAACGAGGAAACGGAAATCAAGATAGCGGGAAGGCACGATGTCTGCCTGTGCCCGCGGGTTGTGCCCGTGGTGGAAGCGATGACCGCCATCACTTTGGCAGATATGCTGCTCAGAGACCGAGCGGCAAGGATGTAATATGGCACGGGAAGCTTTCCCTCGCCGCCGCATACTGCTTTTTCTTCTCCTGCTTGCCTTTATCTGCCTTTCGCTTTCTGCGGCATACTGCCTTTATGACGCCAAACAGGTATTACAGCCTGCGCCTCTGGATCTGCGCACTGAGGACGAAGAGCGGCATCTGCATTCCGTGCTCGACAGCCTTTATCCAGAGCGAACGAGCATTGCGCTTTCCCCCTTGCCATACAAGGCGCCAGCCGAAAACTTGAACGTGAGCGCGGGCAGTGCCATCCTCATAGACTGTGTGACAGGAAGCATACTCTGGGAGAAAAATGCCGATACCCTTGTACCGCCTGCATCGCTCACCAAAATAGTGGAAATGTACGTCATCTTTGAAGCTGTGGAGCGCGGGGAAGTCTCGCTGGATGACGAAGTGCCCCTGCCCCCCCAGAGCTGGTCGGCAAACCTGCCCTCCGATGCTTCCCGTATGTATCTGGGCAAGGGACAGCATGTGACGCTTCGTGAGCTTCTGCTCGGGCTTGCGATTGCCAGCGGCAACGATGCTTCCATAGCGGCAGCCTATTATATATGCGGTAATATGGAAGATTTTGTTGCGCGGATGAACAGCGCGGTAAAAAAGGCGGGGCTTGAGCATACGCATTTTGTGGAATCAAGCGGCTACAGTGAGAAAAATGTCACCACGGCGCGGGAATTAGCCACCTTTGCGCGGCTCTATATCAGCAAATACCCGTGGGCGCTCAAAGACTTCCACTCTGTAGCCAAACTGCGCTATCCCATGGAGAAAAACCTGCCCGAAAACCAGCGCTCACGGGGAGACAGCCTAGCCATAGTTCAAAACAACACGAACAAACTGCTGGATAAAATCACCGGCTGCGACGGGCTTAAAACAGGATACATAGACGAAAGCGGCTACAATATCAGCGTGACTGCGGAACAGAACGGCAATCGCTTCCTTTCGGTAACGCTCCGCGGACCGGGGCATTCTACGGCGGAAGGCAACAAGCATCGCGTAGAAGACAATCTCGCGCTTTTTCACTATGCCTTTGCCAATTATGCGGATTATCATCCCCGAAGCACTGATGAAGAGCATGAATTCACTGTGGGAATTGCGGGCGCGGAAGGACGGGCTGTCCGCCTGGTTCCTGCTTACGATGAAAGCTTTACCGTTCCCTTCATTGAGGGAGACTCTCCGACGGGTGCGGCGGCATCAGTGAATGTGTCTGCCGATATTCCCGACTGCCTCTATGGCGCCGTCAGCTGTGGCTCTGTCTATGGCAGCCTGAGCTACACCCTTGGCGATACCGTGTTGCGCACCGTTCCCCTTGTGGCGGACAGGGATGTTCCCGCCTCAGAGGGGCTGGCAAAGGCAAAGGGGGCACTTGTTTTCAAAATCATCCAGTTGTACCAGAGCTATCGAGCGAGCAAATCCTGAACAGGCACTATCTCGCAGCCGCTTTCAAGCAGGGAGGAAATGACTGCATCGATGTTTTCTCCCGATTTCCCAATGGTAAATGAGATGGCAAGCCCCTCATCTATGTATGTGTAGCCGCTTCCTTTTCCCGCTGCTACTATATAGCTGTTGCTGTTGCCGTAAGGCGTATGCCAGAGCAGTGAAAGCTCCTTGCCTGTGAGGGTATAGAATTCGTCTTCGTTGCGGGCAAGGCCGCGCTGAATGAATTCCTTGTCAAGCCGGTAGTCCCTAGAGAGCAAATCTACGGTGGCAGAGAAAAGCGAAGCACAGATATGGCCGGAGGATGCAAGCAGTTTTGTTTCCTTTGGATAGCGGCGCATAAATTCCCCATTGATGAAGAAGGTTGCGCTGACATTGTGCTTTTGCAGGGCGGCAAGCACCGGGGCAAGTCCCTCCGCTGTGTCCAGCAGATCAAAGCAGAGCGCGCGCTTTTGCAGGGCGGGAGCGGCGCGGCTTGTCTCTTCGCTCAGAAGGTAGGTGTATGCTTCTTTGCCAAGGGGGCGGACAAAGATAGCGTTTGCATAATTGCTGTTTTCAGACTCTCCCAGAAAGACGCGGAAATTCTTGCTTGCCTGACGGGGACTGTCCAGCGTTCCTCTTTCATAGAGACTCCAACAATTCTGCGTTGCATCATAGATATAGACGGGGGAAGCATCTGATGTGCGGGCAAGGATTCTGCCTGCATTCCATCCTGTAGCAGAGACAGAGGAAAGAAAAAGGACAGTTGCCTTCTGTGCGGGGGAAGCCTGAGAATCCGCGAACTCAAGAAAGCGCACCGTCTGCTCCCCGCCGACGTACAGGCTCTTTGCGGCAGCCCAAGCCACCGACAGCGTTTTTTCGCCACTGAGGGATGCCACGCACTTCCAGTCATCCAGCCTGTACACAGAAAAACTTTCCGCATCGGAAAGTGCCAGATACCTGCCGTCAGGGGACAGCGCGGGGGCAACGGAGGCTTTTACTGAAAGCAAAAGCGGCACCGTACCGGACAATACGTAGACATCACTTGCTTTCTCGTTATTGCCGCTATTATATGGAAGATAATCCACCCACAGAAGCGGGGCTGAGCCATAGGGCCAGAACACGCGGCAGCCGAGTGGTATGCCAGCTACCTTGTTCAGCGGCAGCTGTATGAGGGGCTTCACAAAATCATAGGCATCTTCTTCTATAACACAGCTGGAAACGAATTTGTCTGCCGTGTTGATGACAAGCTGGGTACCCTTCTCGTTGCACCAGAAGGCATCCGTCGCGGGGTTAAAGGGGTACAGCAGCCGCCCCACGACGGAACCGTTGCCGATGAAGTAGGAATAAAGCCCGCGTATATACAGCTCATGTTCCTGAATGCGGTAGATAACGTCCCCGTCAATATAGACGATGCTTTTTGCGCGGGTCCACTGCACGCTGGCAATGCTGCCACCGCCTATCTTTCTGTATTCTTCAGGGAAACCATCATTTTTAATGATGTATTCCGGATTGGCGAAATAGACAACGCCATCTTTTTCATACAGCAGGAATTTGCTGTCAGGGGACCACTTGGCGGGAATGAGCTCCGGCGTAAAAGGCAGTTTTTCTGCAAGAACAAAATCCCTACCGCTGCGCACTTCCCGCAACACAAGCCGCCCCGACGCAGACTGCACGCGCTCTGCAAAGCACAGCCATTTGCCGTCAGGGCTTGCCGCGGCGGGGTATGGTTCTCCGCCCGCTCCCGTCCAGATGAGGGACTGCGGTTTTGTCGCCGAGGAGCTCTCATAGCACGCAGAGCCCTCATTATTGCGGATGTACAGGGTTTTGCCGCCGTTCAGGGCAAGCAACTGTGCTGGATAGCAGCTGAGGAGCTTCGGGGTACCTGCCGCCTTTGTCGCACCCAGATGGCTCAGATAGAGGCTTTGATAATCTTTGGAAACAGTGAAAAGCACATCGTCTGCGCTGTTTATGTTCAGCCCGCCGAACACAGCAGGAGCCGATGCAAAACAGAGGCCTGCGGCACACAGAGAGGCTGCCACCCATACAGCTTTCAGCAGCTGCTTCATAGCCTGCTACTTGAGGACGGACAGGGGGTTCACCAGCTTGCCGTTTTTATAGACGGTGAAATGCAGGTGGGGCCCCGTGGAATAGCCGGTACTGCCGACAAGCCCTATCACCGTTCCCTGCGATACGAACTTGCCCTTCTTGGCATATATCTTGCTCATGTGGCCATAGAGCGTCTGATAGCCATCTATATGCTTTATGATGACGTAGTTACCAAAGACATTTGACCATCCTGCCACTGCCACCGTACCGCTCATCGCAGCCTTTATCTCCGTTCCCTGAGGACATGCCATATCTATGCCCGTGTGGTAGGACGAAGTTCCCGTAAAGGGGTCTGAGCGAGGACCAAAGTTGGAAGAAAGCCGCCATGAAGCGTTGATAGGCCAGGCAAAGACTTCGCCCATAGCTTTCTGCAGGGACTTATTGTCGAGCTTTGCGCCGGGAACAAAAAGCTTGCTTCCCTCTGCTAGAACGGCAGAATCCATATCGTTCACATCGAGGAGGTCTTCCACCGTCACGCGGTACTTTACGCTTAACCCCTCAAGCGTTTCCCCTGCGGCGACAGTGTGGATAAGCCCATCCATAGAGGGAATCTGCAAGCGTTTGCCTGCGGGCAGGTAGCGCACGTTGTCAATCTGGTTTATGGCGATGAGCGTGGAAATATTGGATAACCCGAATTTCTGGCTTATGGAGCTGATGGTATCTCCCTGCTTTACGACGTATTCTTGGAAGGAAACGGGCTCTCTGAAGACAAAATCTACAGAATCCATCATGGTGCTCTTGCCGTCGCTTGTGACGAGGTTGCCCTCGTTATCGAAGAATACCTCTGTGTTCACTGCCAGATCAAACATAGCCTTGTCGATATATGTTTCCTCGGCAATACCGGAGTTATCGAAATTCACCATCGGGGCGGCGCCCTCATGATGCCTGAGCAGGCTTATGATGCCGAAAGACAGCGCCACGCAGAATGGAATAGCTATCAGAAAAACAGCGTAGTGCCTGAGGTTTTGCTCCTGAATTTTGATTTCAGCAGAAAGGTCATCAAAAAAGTCCCCAATGTCAAAGCTGTGAGAACGGGGACGAAACAGAGTCCGGGGAGCCCTTATTGCACTTGAATTTTTAACGGCAAAACTGATAACTTCCATATTAGAACTATCGACATAAATTAATTTCGATATTAGAATATAAAGCCATAGAAAACCGTGGCTATGAAAAACAGAAGTTCGAAATCTCTCCTGCTCTGTGTGGCGGCAGGCGTGCTGGCAGGAATCATCTGCAAGTTTTTTGTCATCGATATACTTCACATAAGCGGCAGTTCCATGGAACCAAGCATTGCGGACGGAAAGGCGGTCATAGTATGCAAGCTGGCTTACGGTCTGGTAAAGCCTTTCAGCGACAGCCTTTTTTTTTCTTGGGCACAGCCGAAGGAAGGCGACGTTGTCATCTACCTGCATGATAACAGGCTGGTGATCAAGAGGTGTGCCGCAGTTGCCTCTACCCCACTGGATTATTCAAGCGATAAAGGCTATACTCTCATTGTGAATGGCCATACTTACCCGCTTTCTTCAGAGCAGTACAACAGTTTTAACAATATAGCGGCAGTCCCCGAGGGCACTATTCTTGCCATTGGAGATAACTATGCGAGTTCTATCGACTCGCGGAGCTATGGATTCATCCCTGTCTACAACATTCTAGGAAAAGCCCTATGCAAATAAATGGATTTTTTAACAGGTGGCGGATTTATTTTATCGGCATATTGATTTTTTTTGCCTGTGTATACATCTACCTGAACTATGCCCAGCTGGCTTTCGGTCCGAAAAAGACACTCAGCACACGTCCGCCCGTTGTTGAACGCGGCTCCATTGTCGACAGGAACGGCAAGCCCCTGGCAGTGCAGACGAATTTCTATCACTACGGAGTGACACCGGGCATGATAAAGAACCCACAGGTCTTTGCCAGCGTGGTTGCTCCCGTGCTCAATATGGCTCCTGAGGATATTGTCACCCGCATCACCATGAACAAGGGCAGCAGCTTTATCTATCTTAAGAAGAAACTCAGCCAAGACAAGTACCACGAGCTCTCCGATGTGCTCACGGCAAACAATTACACCGCTTTTTCCCGCTTTGACAAAATCCCCGGGCGCATTTACCCCGAAAATGATCTTGCAAGCCAGCTCATAGGCTATATGGGTGACGATGGTTCTGGGCTGAGCGGCATTGAGTATTCCCAGCAGGCAGTGCTTTCCCCGCCGCTCACGCCGGAAACCAAGGAAGACGTCTACGGAGACAATGTCTATCTCACCATCGATGCCAACCTCCAGTACCGGCTTGAAAAGATAGCCAAAAAGACCATGGAAACGACTCAGGCAGAGAGCATGATGCTGATTGCGGCGAGCGCCAAGACGGGGGAAATTCTCTCGTATATCAGTCTGCCATCCTCAGACCTCAACGCCTACACATCTGCCACGCCG
>ERZ842401.6405-NODE-6405-length-12572-cov-4.224495_pt1 | contig 12572 bp, 12 predicted proteins | sample MGYA00521270_ERZ842401 | MGnify/ENA primary metagenome ERZ842401 (study PRJEB31892, sample SAMEA3878208) | bioreactor metagenome | biome: Moose rumen | place: Sweden | collected 2011-10 | study: EMG produced TPA metagenomics assembly of the PRJEB12797 data set... | reverse complement strand
TTCCCAAGCAGACCAAGCGCATCGAGTTCGACTTCAACGGAAAAAAGGTGCAGGGTGAGTTTACTCTGACGGGTGTAGACCCCGGCACCACCGCTATTGCTACCAGCGCGACCGATGGTACAGATGACATCATCACGGTCACGATGGAGGACAATTCCACTTGGCACGACAACCTTGTCATCAACCTTCCGGTGCCCACGGGAACTTATGGCAACATTACCGTCACGGCCTACGATGCCACTTCTGACGGACATGCCGTGCTCACGCTCACCAAGCCCATCAAATCCACCGGTTGGACTCCTACACGCAAGAGTTCCCGCAAGATGACGGCCACGCTCCCCGTATTCTCCGTGAGTGCAAGCAAGAAAGTCGTCTTCGCCCCCGGCAACCTCGTAGCAACCGTCACGGCGGTCACAGACGGCAATCCTACAGCCGTTTCCTGGGCTTTCCACACGAACCAATATGACAGGGTGTACTCATCGAACAGCACACAAACTTTCGCTGTAAATGATAAGATAGACCTCTTCGGCTGGGCAACATCCGGGTACTCCAGTGCTACGACATCAGATAACACATGGGTAAACTATCAACCTTGGGCCACTTCTAAGTCCGAAGGGGCAGTAGACAAAGATAAAAATAAATATGAGTACGGCCCAAGCACCAGCAATATTGCTTCATATGCCAGTTGGAACGATGACACCCATTATGAAACATGGAAAGTATGCGACTGGGGCCACAACGCCATCGGAAGCTATGCCGCCGACACCTGGCGCACGCTGACTGGCGGCTCTGGTGGTGAGTGGAAATACCTGTTCAGCAACCGCTCCGCTTCAACCGTAAACGGAACTAGCAATGCTCGCTTTGCTAAGGCTTATCTCTTTGGTACGACGCACGGTATCATTCTCTTCCCGGATGTTTATAACCACCCTGACGGTGTGGCAGCGCCCACTGGTATCAACGCGACCGACAATACCTCTTGGAACGCGAATACATACAGCGCTGAAGACTGGACCAAGATGGAGGCTCATGGCGCCGTGTTCCTGCCGGCCGCAGGCTTCCGCAACGGTACGGTTGTCCACTATGTGGGCTCCCACGGCTTCTACTGGTCCTGTACGGCCTACAATGCCGACAACGCCTACTACCTGTACTTCGACAGCAACTACCTCAATTCGGACGACAACTACTACCGCAACGGCGGCCGATCAGTCCGCCTTGCCACAGAATAAAAAGCGTAGCGTATTCAATTAATTTAATTATTTAATTATTTAAAAAAAAAAAAAAAAAAATCGCGCGAAGCGCGAAAATTTTTTTTTAATTTTGGGGTTTCCCTCCTTGGGAGGGAAACCTTTTAGATAACAAAAAAAAACATCATGCCTACATTTGTTGATATGGTAAAATTTGAGAGCGAAGCACCCAAAAATGTGATACGTCTTGCCAAAATAGGCGAGTTTTACCGCGCCTACAACCACAGTGCGTGGTTGTTTCAGACGTTTGTAACGGAGTACAAGGTCTGTAGAAAATTCATCAAGTCGCTCAAGGAGAATGTCTTCTACATTGGATTCCCCGAGAAAAACTTGATTGCCAACATCGACGGACGCAAGTACGATAAGACCGACTACGGCTTTGATATCACCCTGCGTGACGATGAGCAGCCTGACGAGGAAGCATTCCCACTGTGGAAGAATTCTGTGTCCGCCGAGCCAGAATCAAAGGCGGACATTCTCGCCTCGCCGCTTTGTGGCATGGAGTTGGAGCATGAGGTGTGCCGTCGTCTGAGGGACTTTCCCTTGGAGAGCAAGTCTATGGTTGACTGTACCGTGTTTGTGGCAGAGCTCAGAAAATTGATAGCGGAGGGTGCGCCGTATGGCAATATATTCTAATTTGCCTGTCTATAAGGATGCATATTCGCTTCTATTGACGGTGTCCAGACAGTCTCCCAACATACCCAAGGATAGTCGCTACACTCTTGTTCAGGATCTCAAGCGTTGCCTTATGGACATTCTTGTGATGATATACGAGGCCAACTCTACCTTCGATAAAGAAGTGGTGATATCGAAAATGCGCCGCAAGATAGTTGAGGCGCAGGTGTATCTACGGCTTTTGGTGGATATGCGGCAAGTGTCGGAAGGCTGGTATGCCACGGCGGCTGCGCAGTCGGCATCTGTTTCAAAGCAGTTGGCGGCATGGCAGAAGTCCTCTCACGACCGTCAGCGTCAACAATAAAATAAACATATCAACAAGACAATCAGGTATGATTTTTTTTTTAAAACTACGCAAGTTACAAAAAATAAAGACACTTGTGGACTTTTTATTATTTACTAACAAAGATGCGACAGACTTTTTGGCGGGAGTGTCACTGGCTACGGCTCGTGGCAGAGTGCTGAGAAGTAAATTCAATGAACAAGCCGCCTGACCTGCGGTTAAAAAAAATATAAAAAAACGTGGGTAAAAAATTATGAAACGCAAACAATCAAAATCCAATGACGATTATCCTTGTCTGCCTTTTTTTTCAGATGGCGGCATGGTTGAGGTTCCGGCCTCCGGCAACCGCAACGGTTATACGGTCAACAACGTTGGCAACAACGGCAATTATTGGTCGTCGTCCTACAACAGCAGCAACAACGCCTACAACCTGAACTTCAACAGCAACAACCTCAATCCGGACAACAACAACAACCGCAACAACGGCCAATCAGTCCGCCTTGCCACAGAATTTGCAGAAAACGGTCTGCCGCATTCTTTTTCAATAAGTGGGGAGCAACTCTACCTCGACCTTTACCGTGCATACAAGGACGCACGCCGTCATAAGCGCAAGAAAGACTACCAATTGAAATTTGAGCTTCATCTTGAGGACAATCTCCTAAGGCTTCGTGATGAAATCTTGAACCGCACTTACCGTCCGGGACCATCTACGTGTTTCATTATTCACGACCCCAAGATGCGGGAGGTGTTTGCCGCAAGTTTCCGCGACCGTGTGGTTCATCACTTGCTCTACAACTACGTTCACCGTCTCTACGAGAGTACTTTCATCGCTGATAGTTATAGTTGTATTAGGGAACGTGGCTCTCACTATGGCATCCGTCGTCTTGAGCGACACATTCGTTCTGTGTCGCAAAACTACCAAAAGTCGGCGTACATCCTCAAACTCGACATTTCGGGTTACTTTATGTCTATTCACCGCCATAGACTTCTTGAAATATGTTATAGCACTCTTCGCAAAATGTCTAATCATAGGAGTTTGCCTAACGGACTCACTTGGCGACAGACGATAGATTATGGGCTTGTGGAATGGTTATTGGAAGTTATTATAATGAAAGACCCATTGGAAAACTGCCGACGCATAGGCAGTCTTTCAGAGTGGGAACATTTGCCAAAAAACAAGAGTCTTTTTTTTTCTGCCCCCGACTGCGGATTGCCCATCGGCAATCTCACGAGCCAGCTTTTCAGCAACATTTACCTCAACGAGTTTGACCAGTACGTCAAGCGAGTTCTTTGCTGTCAGCATTATGGTCGCTACGTTGACGATGCCTACATTGTTTCTGCTGACATACAGTCTCTGAAATCCATGCTCCCATCCATTGAGAAGTACCTTGATATTGTGCTGGGGTTGACACTCAACAATGACAAAATTTTGATTCTGAACTCACGTTATGGGGTAGAGTTTCTCGGTGCATACCTAAAGCCCTACCGCATTTACTTGTCGAACCGCACGTTTGCGCGTATGCGGCGTAAGGTGGGGTGTTTGCGCTGTACTGAGCAGACTTCTCGTCAGATGCAGTCGTCGGTCAATTCGTTCCTTGGGCTGATGTCACATTTTAGAACCTATTGGCTTCGGCGTTTCCATATTGTTATGTGCAATCGTCTCGGCGAGTTCGGTAGGTTTGATGTAGGTTTCAGATGTATGGACATTGCCCTGTAAGAAATTTTATTTTTTCTCCTCTCTTTGTTTGCTTGCGAAGCTTGGGTTAATTAAGTAATCAAAATTTTTACTTTTAGAACAAAATTTTGTAAAATTCTGTAATTTAAAAATTTTGTTCTTTAATCTTGTGTTACAATTTTATAATACCTTTATAATACCCTTATAATACCTTTAAAATGGTTTTAAATAGCGTTTAAATATTCTTTAAAACCATTTTAAAGGTAGTTTTTTTTAAAGTAGTATGATTGAAATTCACACTCCCAACACCACTTCTGGCGCAATATTTAGTTTTTGGCTGATTGTGCGAGCGAGGGAGAGGGACGGTTCTTTTTTGCCGCTGATAATATTTTCTACGCTATTGTCCGTAGTGCCGAGCAATGCCGCGAGTGATTTGCTGTTGAGCCCCATTTCGTACATACGGAGTTTGATGATGTCGAGGAAGGTTGGCGGGTCTAAAGCAAAATGCTCGTCTGAATAATCCGCCACCAAATTTGACAACAAGACGAGTTCTACATAATTTTTGTCGTCCTGCGGTGTATTGTCATTCACAAGTGGCAGAAGTTCGTCCACACGTTCTACTGCACGACGGTATTGGGTTTCGTTTTCTATTTTTGTCATAATTAATTTGTTTTAAATTTTCGAACAATCTTCTATCTTATCGTACTCAGCGTGGGTTCCTACAAAACGCACATAAACGAATTGCGGTGTAAACTGAATTACAACTACTACGCGAAAATCATTTCCTTTGACATTAAATACATAATGCTGATTTCCAACTGAATCAACACTGTTGAAGGTCTTTTTGATGTCTGCAAAATTTTTCCACGTGGCTTTTTTCACCTTGTTTGACCATTCTGACAGCGCAGCCCTTGATTCAGGATGTTCAGTTGCGTATTTCTTCAATGTTTCTTCCGTGAAGATTCTCATTTTGTCATTGTTTAAGTCCTTTGCAAAGATAAAATATGTTTTTGTATTGTGCAAATTTATTTATCTACGTTTATCATCTCAAACAACCTGCCAACCATTTCGGCCTCGGTTGATTCTTTATTAAGTCCGTACAATCCCAAAACAATCTCGTCCAATTCTCTGTGAGCCTCGGCAAGGTCGGTGAATAAGAGGTCGAGGTTTTCGCCGTAGAGCATTTTCAATTTTCAATTTTCATCGGTCACGGAAAAATGTTATGAATAATACGCTGAGACAAAAAAAAATAGGAAAAAAAGGGGTGAGAGTGTTTATTTTTTGGATATTATTGATAAATTTGCGCTTACGATGGATGCTATTAAAAATATAGGAGCAATAGATGTTTGGATTGACGATTTCACGCCGTGTCTGAAAGATAACTTAACTGGTGAAGTCGTTGATACTGAGGTTATTCGTATTCGACGGAAGAGTTTTCTCAAAAAATTTAACCGCAAAAACGGTTGGTATGTTAATTGGGGAAATGTTGTGGAAGACTGCGAAGTATATGCGCTTGTTCTTGAGGGAACTGTTGATATTCAGGGGTTAGTGGCATTGAAACCTAATATTGAATTGCAGGCGATGTATATTGCTTGGATGTGTACGGCTCCGCATAACAACCCGCAAATCACTGACTTCCCCAAATATGCTGGTGTCGGCGGTCATCTGTTTGCAATTGCAGGTTGCGAATCAATAAAGACAGGATTCGGGGGTGTGGTTTACGGCTATGCAGCCAATTCCGAGGTGTTGGCACACTACGTCGAAAAACTGAAAGCCACACACATAGGCATCCTCCATCCGTATCAATTCGGAGTATTTGAAAAAGAAATGCAAGAAATTATAAAAACATACACTTATGCTTATACAGGAGAAGAAATATAAAGAATATCTGGCAAACGATTACGAGCCTGTTGATGAGACATCGATGCCGTACCTTGTGGACATCCGTGCTATAAAAGCCTACGCCGACGGCAAGGGCGTCAGCATTGTATCGCTCACAGACGATGAGAAAAAAAGATTTCTCATACCCAATCCGCATTATCGCAAAAAAGGTTTGCAGAATATTGCGGTGGTGTTATAGATGGTTTATCATCTCAAACAACCTGCCCACCATCTCTGCCTCGCTTGCGTCCTTTGGCATTCCATACGCTGTCAAAACAGCCCTGTCGTTTTCGTTGTGTGCTTTGCGGAGTTCTGGCGGCATTGTAAGTTCGTTGTAAAGGTCAGCAAGACTTGCTTTTGAAAATAATGCACGTGCGTCAAGAATTCCTTTTGCGGTATTCTCAATTTCAGCGCGTTGCTCCTTTGATGGATTGCAGAATGGGAAATTATTGTAAACCGCAGGAGTATAACGATATCGCATTTCCAAACGACCTGCCATAATTCGCATCCATGACATGTGAACTTTTGAAATAAGCACGCCAAACAAATATAAACTTGCATTAGGAACAGCGTAAATCATATTACTTACTATTATGTCTTTTGACATAAACCCAATCGGAATATATTTTCTCTGTTCCGAAGAAACCTCAGGCACAACAAGATAATCAGTTTCGGGCTGACGTATCTGTGTAAAAAGCATCGGTATTTCCGCATCTCTTTTCACACTTGCTGTTGGACTTTTCAGTCTCATTTCGCGCACTTTTTCAAGGCGTTCCATTATAGGCTTTATCTTTGTATATTCATTAGGAGTAACACCTTTGAGCCATAAGCAGTATCGCAATTTGTTGTTAATAAAGTCATCTGCACTGACATATTGGCGTATAAAAGATGATGTTTGGGGATATTTTTTTATAAGTTCGTCTCTTTCTCCCGCCGAAAGAATCAAGTTCCCGCCGTCGGTAGGTTGACTTCCCTTGCTCATCTTTGAAAGTCCTTGCATAAGCGGCTTCCCTCGGTTTTCAATAAAAACGTTTGGTGCGTCAAGAAGATAGCCGTTTATGTTCCGTGCATTTTTCGATATTCCTTTTTCGTCGATTATTTTTTTCTCAAAATCATTTTCTCCAATGCTAAATCCGATAATTACACAATGAACATGTGCCATACCAATAGAATCGCTTTCCCAACGGAAAGTTCTATAAGCAAAGTTAATGTTCAATTTAGAATTATCAAACAATGGTTTCCACATTGTTGCAACTGATTCTCCTTGCACTATCGAATTTGTAGAAACAAAGGCGCAACGTATTTTTTTGTTATTTTGCATAAAATCAGCGGCTTTTTTATACCAACACGCAACATAATCCAGTTTTCCATAATTACCGAAACCATTGAAAACCAAATCCATATCTTCTTTTTGTGTTTGAGATCGCCATTGATGTCCTACAAACGGCGGATTACCAACAATATAATCCAATTCTGACGGATTGACATAATCTTCCCAATTGATGCGCAATGCGTTGACACAGTGGATAGTATCAATATTGCAGAGCGGCAGTTCCGAAATGTTTTCGCCGAGGATTTGCTGCGTTTCGTGGAGCATTTGGTTTTGAGCAATCCACAAGGCGGTTTTGGCGGTATCGACGGCAAATTCGTTGATTTCAAAACCGTGGAATTGCGACAATGATACCCGTAGAGACGTTGCGTGCATCGTCTCTACGCCAGCCGTATGCAATTCGTATAGAATTTTGTTTTCCATCCGTCGCAATTCCATAAAACAGTATGTCAAAAAATTGCCCGATCCGCACGCAGGGTCGAGTATGCGGATTGAAGCCAATTCGTCTTGAAGTTTCAGCAATGCGTCGCGTTTTGTGTTGAGGTCGGGAATTTTGGTAGCGTCGCTTAGTCGGGAGCGCAAATCGCTGAGGAACAGCGGTGCAAGTGCCTTGTCGATATTTTCGGTGGTGGTGTAGTGCATACCGCCTTCGCGACGGTCTTTGCTCGAAAGCGTACTCTCAAACATCGCCCCGAAAATTGCGGGATTTATCGGACTCCAATCAAAACCAAGCGAAAATTTTTGCGTGATGTTGAAGGCGATTGTCTCTGTCAACTTCGGCAACTTGACATTAGCGGCAAAAAGCCCGCCATTGGTGTATGGAAATTCGTTGAGCCTAATGTCCTCGCTGTCGCGCTCCGATGGCGGCGTGTTGAGGGTCAGGAACAAGAGTTTCAAATGCAGGCGAAACTCGTCGCGGCTTTTATTGAAATTTTGGAGATAAAGTCCGAACATGTCTTTGCGGCTGAATACCAACGAATCTTCGGCGTAAAGGCAGAACACAAGCCTGACGCAAAAGACGTTGATATTGTGGAACAATTCGGGCGTAAGTTCTGTGTTTGAATATAGTTTGATGATGTCGTTGTATAGCGAGCCAATTTGGAGTGCGGCGGCTTTCGAGACTGCAATTTCGAGTGCCGAAACGGTTGATTCACTGTCTAAAAGGAATTTCAGGCGGTAATAGTTTTTTGAAATTCCGTCCTCGGTGAACGGGATTATGAACGGCGGCTCCAATGGCTTGTTGCGGTCGTGGATTTCTATAGTGCGGAAATTGCAGCAAATGATGTAACGCGCCTTTTCGCTCACGGGCAGCCAGTTGTCGTAACGCTCTGCCTGTTGAAATGGTGTAAGCGCAATGCCATCGCTCTGAGGTTCGGGTTTGTCGAGGGCGATGTGGCTACTCTTTTGCTCAATCAAAACTTTGGTGTGCGGTATGTAAGCGTCGATAAACTTGGTGCTGCCCGTTGTAGGGTCTTTCACCTGTTTTTCGTAAACGATAGTTTGCTCAACCTTGATGTTTGGGTCAAAACATTTTAGAATCGAGTTCCAAAACTGTTGAGTTTTGCCTTTTTCGTAGCCTTCTTGCGCGTTCCAAAATTTAGTTTGGACAATAAGTTTTTGGCGGATGTCTTTGTCTTCCATAATTAAAAATAGGTGTCCACAAAAATAGTAATTATTTCAAATGATGTAAAAAAATCCATTACAACCTTTTTTGTAAAACAAAAAAGATTTTCGTTTACGCATCTCACTTACCAATCATAAGAAAATCACGTTTTTTATTGTTATGTATTATTCGTAAAGACACATCAAATGTAAATTTCTCATTACCGCTTAATATTTTCTTAACCGACAAAAAAAAAAATTAATCCTATCCAAAAATATCTTTGTAACAACATTAAAATAGGATTTTAAGTTAAAATAATCAAAAAAAATGAAAAACAGCAGATTAAAAACCCGATGGCTTGTATTGATGACAGCAATGATTATAATATGCGTATCGGGACTTTTTGTAAGCGAACCAAGTTTTGAATGTGATTGGTCGATAATCAACGGCTCTGATGTAGCATGGATGGTAACAGCAACAATTTTTGTGTTGATGATGACACCCGGACTTTCGTTTTTCTATGGAGGAATGGTTGGCGCAAAAAACGTGATTTCTACAATGTTGCAAAGTTTTATTGCAATGGGACTTATATCGGTGTTATGGGTAGTATTTGGATTTAGTCTTTGCTTTGGAGAAGATATTGGCGGAATAATTGGCAACCCATTTACGTTTCTTATGTTTAAGAACGTAGGAGCCGACGTTTACACCACATCAGCAGGCAAAATACTTGGTGGAGCAACAATTCCACTTGTGCTATTTGCTATATTTCAAATGAAATTTGCCATTATAACACCCTCATTAATAACAGGTTCGTTTGCCGAGCGCGTAAGATTTTCTGGTTATCTATGGTTTATGATATTCTTTTTTGTGTTTATTTACTGTCCATTGGCACACATGACATGGCATCCCGACGGATTATTTATAAACATGGGTGTAGTTGACTTTGCAGGCGGAATCGTTGTACATGCCTCATCTGGCGTAGCAGCTCTCGCTGGTGCAATATTTCTTGGACGCAGACGCACCGAAAACCGCAATGCCGAACCCGCCAACATACCATTTGTTTTGCTTGGAGCAGCATTATTATGGCTTGGTTGGTTTGGATTCAACGCTGGAAGTTCGCTCCATGCAGATGGTACAGCCATAAAATCATTTTTAAAGACAAACACCGCCTCTGCAACAGCCATGATGACATGGATTTTCTTCGACTGTCTACGAGGTCGCAAACCTTCTGCTATGGGTGCAGCCGTAGGTTGTGTGGTTGGGCTTGTAGCAATAACTCCATCGGCCGCATACGTTACAGTAGGTCAAAGTTTTATGATTTCGTTTATTATAACCATTGTTTGCAACATTGCAGTATATTGGCGTAGCCACTCAAGCCTTGACGATGCCCTTGATGTTTTTCCAACACACGGCACAGGAGGCATTGTTGGTACAATTCTTACAGGTGTTTTTATACAAGAAGGATTGATTGCTGGCACTTGGGACGGTTTTTTGATTTTTCTTAATCATATAATTGCAATAATAATTGTTGGAATATATTCATTTGGAATGAGTTACTTTGGTTATTGGCTTGTTGATAAGTTTATCCCAATGCGCGTTTCTATAGAGAGCGAACGCGTTGGACTCGACTTTTCTCAACATAACGAACACTACGGACTTGCTCATATTGGCGAACGAGAACTTGCTGAATACGAAGAACATATACAAAATAAAAAGAACTAATAGTTTAGGTATTTACATAGTTGATACAACAATACTCAAATAAAAAAGTTTGTTAATAATGTTTTTTGTTTTACTTTTAGCCGATAATTGCATTAATTTTTATTTATAAACCAAAACAAGAAATGAAAAAATCATTATTATTTGCATCGGCACTCGCCTTGACATTATCGGCAAATGCGCAAACAGAACTAAAACCATCTGGCAGCAGTTCGTTCACCATCCCAGCCGAAATTTACGGTCAATTTGCCGAACATCTCGGACGTTGTATCTACAATGGCATTTGGGTTGGCAAAGACAGCAAAATAGCCAATCAAGACGGCTACCGTACCGATGTATTCAACGCACTTAAAGACCTACAAATTCCAGTATTAAGATGGCCAGGTGGTTGTTTTGCCGATACATACCATTGGAGAGATGGTATTGGACCAACAAAAAGCAGACCTGCTATTAAAAACGTATTTTGGGGCGGTACAATGGAAGACAACTCTTTCGGAACAGACGAGTTTTTTACTCTTTGCGAAAAACTTGGCTGTAAAACTTATCTTTCGGTAAACGTTGGTTCAGGTTCTGTAAAAGACATGAACGACTGGCTCGAATACATAACTGGAACAGAAGATTGTCCTAATGTTAATCTTCGTAAACAAAACGGTAGAGAAAAACCTTACAAAATAGACTATCTCGGCATTGGCAATGAATCATGGGGCTGTGGTGGCAACATGAGACCTGAATATTATGCCGATCTTTATCGTCAATATTCTGGCTATGCACATCTCTATAGCAACAATACTTATCCCAAAAGAGTAGCTTCTGGCTCTAACGACTACGACTACAATTGGACTGAAGTATTAATGAAAAGAGCTGGTAACAACATGGAACACATTTCGCTCCACTACTACGTTCTTCCAATTAGAGATTGGCAAAATAGCAAAGGACCCGACAGAGGATTTGGCGAAGATCAATATTTCTCGGTTATTCGCGATGGTTACAAAATGGACGAATTGGTAAACAAACACCTCGAAATAATTGCAAAATACAACAAAAATGTAAAACTCGATGTTGACGAATGGGGTATTTGGACCGACCAAGAACAAGGTTCTATCCCCGGACATCTCTATCAGCAAAATACATTGAGAGATGCTATTTTGGCAAGTACAACATTCGATATTTTTCACAAATATGCCAATCGCCTTGGAATGTGTAACATTGCTCAAGTGGTAAATGTACTTCAAGCAATGGTATTAACAAAAGACGACAAAATGATTTTAACGCCAACATATCACGTCTTTAAAATGTATGCCGTTCATCAAAATGCAGAGTACATTCCTCTTGAATTTAAATCACCAAAATATACATTTAACGGTGAGTCAATCAACGCATTAAGCGCAACACTATCGAAAAAAGATGGTGTTTATCATTTGACTGTTACAAACGTTGACCCAAAAAACAAACAAACTCTATCTCTTAACTTGTCTAACATTAATAGTTCAAAGGCCACTGTTGTTAAATCAGAAATAATTACTTCTGCCAAATTTAACGATTTTAACTCCTTTGAAAAACCAGATGTTATAAAGACAAAACCATTCACTGGCGCAACGATAAAAAAAGGGACTTTAAATATCGAACTTCCGCCTATGAGCATTGTAACTGTAGAGTTTAAATAATAATTTTACAAAAAACGCATTAAAAGAGAAGGACAAAAGGCTTTCTCTTTTTTTTTAAGTTTTGTTGTGCATAAAAATTACCATAAAAAAACACATTTAAAACAAAAACAGAAGAAACCCTTTTCAGCAAGAAATCCTATTAATCAAAATTAAAATAAGGTAATTCAATACCCCAAAAAAATTTTGATTTTTTCTAAAAAATAATAACTTTGCAAAAAAAGTAATTTTAATTATTTATAGTTATGGTAAAAAAATTATTATTTGGTTTTGGATTTTTGTGTTTGTTGAATTTTTCGTCAAAAGCCCAAGCGGTTGCTTCTGGTGATTTTGCTAATCTTGTTGACAAAACGAATATTCATGTTGTTTTTGATTATAGTAAAACAAAATTTTTTCATACGGACAAAAGTATGGAAGAATTGTTAGAGTCAAAACCGAAATTTTCTAAAATAAAAGAAACGCAAGAAAAATATTTTATTGGTTCAATTAATGACGATGTTA
>ERZ842401.6404-NODE-6404-length-12572-cov-7.432931_pt1 | contig 12572 bp, 14 predicted proteins | sample MGYA00521270_ERZ842401 | MGnify/ENA primary metagenome ERZ842401 (study PRJEB31892, sample SAMEA3878208) | bioreactor metagenome | biome: Moose rumen | place: Sweden | collected 2011-10 | study: EMG produced TPA metagenomics assembly of the PRJEB12797 data set... | reverse complement strand
TCCCGATTATAATAAATTTTGTCCTTTAGGTGCTAAAAGTTATTGCCCTAGGACACAGAGATTTCTTCAATGTCAATTTTAGGCTCTTGCCCCCGATATGTAAAGTGCAAAATTGCAAAAATAGGCCAATTATCAACGGTTTTAGGGAAAATAACACAAATTTAGGCTTCCTTGATAACAAAAAACAGGGAATACCTCGTCAAAGTCAACTGTGCGAAGCACCCGAAGGGCTTGCGGTTGACTTTTATGAGGTTCCCTGTATCATAAGCAAAGGAAGCTAAACATATAAAGGAAAGAGAAAAAGACTAGGAAAACCCCAGTCTTTTTCATATACCTTAGACCTATCTTATGCGTAGGCAGGTACTAAGGAAGAACTAACATCAGGATAAGATGGCTCTTTATTATCTGCCATAAACTCATATCCCTTAGCTGTACGCTTTAAAATGAAATACTCATCACCCAATATCTCATCAGGTGCAACCTGCGTTCTGTTTACTTCCTGTATCATTGTGTTAATTTCGTCAAGAAAATTCATTACTGTATTTTCTTTTGGAATGAGGATTAGTTCGTGAATCGATGAGGGTATTACGATTAAGTCCCCACTAAATGTGTCCATAAGAAGCTTTCTTGTTTTCTCCGCAAGTATTGAAAATGCCCCAAACAACTTTGTTTCATTTGTGAGAACATACAATTTAGCATTAGTATCAGGCTCTGGCAAATCCATACTTATTATGGAGCCAAGGCACTCATACAGTGTCTGAAGTACTGGAGTGTTCTGCTTGCTATCATTTTTGAGTGCAATTTCATAAAGCATCTGTGCAGTGAATCCCTTTATCTCTGCAATACTGTCTGTAATGAGAACTGACCCTTTTACATCTGATACATCCACTGCGTATCTGAATATTACAGAAAATCTCCCGTCAAACACCAATACTGAAGGAATATCTCGAAGAAGATACTCATTTCCTTCGGTTCTTACAAGCTCACCAAATATAGTGGAATCGTCAAGGCTTTCTAATGAGAAATCAGGTATCACTCCTTTAGTGTGATTATCATATGTGTGTGCTATTCCCCTTAAGATATCCTCATAATCATCTTCCTGGCAATACTCTTCATAGAAGTTCTCAAGGTATATGGTCGGAGCCACATTTGATTCTGTGCTTTTAATTGTTAGACCTGTCAGGCACAAACCATTATTCTTGTGGACTTTCGATACACTTACAGAAAGTTCTTCTGCATTGGGGATAAATCTAAGTACATCATCCCTAACATTTTTTACAAATTCATCAAAGTTCATCATAGTTTAGTTCCTCCTTTTTCATAGACTATAAAAGTCCAAACACCGTTTATAAGAAACGGAATTATTTGTTACCTTATATGCTATAAAAAAGGAGATTGGCTTATTCTTTTATTATGTTTTATCAAGCTACATTTTTCTTGTACGCTCTCCTAATTTTTATACAGTATGATTCTGAGATACCAAAATCCAAAGCCATCTGCTTATAATTATTTTCAGGGTGGCTTTTCATATAATCGAAGTACTTTGCATAGCTTTTGATACGCTCTGCCTGATTTCTTTTTAGCCTTTCTTCCCTACGCTTTTCCTTATCCTCCTTTTTAAGTGCTAACCGCCTGTCTTTCTCGGCATCAGTATATATGCCCTCAAGTTCCATAGTTTCAACTGCTGACATAAAAAGCATCTCGCCTATGGTTTCATCTTTTACCTTATAAACCTTCTCGCCTGAATATATTATCCCGTCAAGCTCCTTATCAGAAAGCGGGTCAGAAAGTGTACGGTTTAAGCGGTAGCTCATATTATGAATATAGGAAGTCTCGCATTTCATATTACGAAGATTATTTACATACAACCAGAAAAACGTATGTCTGCGTCCACTTAAATCGTCAAGATGCCACAAAAGCCATTTTTCTAAATCTCGCTTTCTTTGAGAACATAAACTTGAAATACCGTGATTGTCTATAATTACAGCTTTTTTCACTAACTCCTTTTTAGACCTTGTTATATCCGTACCTTCGACATCATTGATATTTATTACTATTTCAGGATTACTTATCTTTTCAGTTTTATATTGAACTTTATACTTTTTAACAACCGAGAGCAGATTAGACAGGCTTTGTGCTCCATTATCCTCTGTTTTATAACACCTTACCCTGATATTAACCTTATGATTTATACTAAATGGAATTCGCATAAAACGGTTAAGGTTATGACAAACCTTATCAGCTCCATAAAGCTCAATCAGGTCCTTTGTCATCCACTTATGTACATCTCTTAAAGATGACTTTCCATTATATAAAGCAAGATTTTCTGTGTGTTCCAATATAAAATATAAATGAAGACCTCTTCCGCTCATTGTTATATATTTTGGAGTAATCTCTTCATACACTGGATATTTTGACTTAAGCATTCCTTTTATTTTTGTTTCGCTCATATTGTAAATGGGGATTTTAGTATCTATCTCATCTATATCAACAAAATAACAGTTACTTGACGAAACAGCATTCTCTAAAGCACTGTTATTGTTCCTTCCTCTATATATAATATTGGGGCAAAGATATAAATTATAATCCTCATTATCCTTTGCGAGCCTGTATATCACAAACCATAAAGGAGCGGTACTCTCTCTTATGGGATGTAATTTTCTCAGTTGAAACTCTTTTCTGTAAACACCCTTTTCCTCGCATCCGTGAAATAGAAGAGCCACTATTCCCGATTCATAAAGCTTTTCATTTCGTTTGTTATCTTCAAATCTTGGTTTCCAAATATCATCCAAAAATTCCTTAAGCAAAAGTTCCTCTTCATTTGGAATATAATCCCTGTAAACTTCCTTGTATAAATCATTTATCTCTTTAATCTTTGACTTGATTTTGTCAATAAAACATATTTCTCCCATACCCAAAAACCTTCCTTTCATTTTTATAGGGTATGCTCGAAAAAAATCCATATAACAAAAAGGTGTCCTACTATGAGAACACCTTAATTGTCAGTTATGCGGCTTCTTCGCTGCTTTCTTCTGGCACATAGACCTCATTTAATATAAGGTCACAGCATTTCTGAGCTTTAGTACAGGCACTTGCGACAAAATAAACATCACTTTCCTTAATTTTTGAAAGCCATCCGTCAATGTACGCAACTGAGTTTTCAAAACTATCAGGAACTTCAATTCCTAGTCTTCCCATAATCATTGCACTTGTAAGCTCAGCGATGAGCTCTTCTTGGCTGTATGATTCTGAGCCAAAGTCACCCGACATATCACGCCCTAATGCTTTTCCTGTACTGTGAGCGAGTTCGTGGAATACAGAAGAATAGTATTCATATTCTGACTTGAACTGGGAAATCTTAGGTACTGTAACCTTATGAGCCTTTGGATAGTAACAGCATTTGTTTCCACCAGTCTTTTCCTCAAACACAAGGTTAGACCTTTCACAGTAATCCTTTATGATGGCATTGGCCTTTTCCATCTCCTCTGAAAGAACAGGCTTTACAGTATCTTTCTCAAACATCTGGGGAAGCCCTTCAATATCATCAATATTGAAAGCCCTGTAAAACCTGATAAGTGGAACAACCTTAGACTGTATTTCCTGTCCATTTTCAGTTTCAACCTCTTCTGCAATTCTGTCGAATTTGTAAAAGTAGATTGTATCTTGTTTTGTTCCCTTTGGTATAATGAATTTCTTTTCTGGGTGCTTAATAGCAAGTTCCTTAAGCTGCCTGTATGTGATGTACTGTCCGTCTAAAAGGAGCTTGTTGATACCCCTGTATTCTCTTCCAGTAACAGCATTACAACACTTGCCCTGCCAAGACTTTACCCAATGGAAAACCTCACCATTTTTCTTTGCCTCTGTAAGCCTTTCGATAACTCTGTTTTTGATAACCTCATAAATTGCTTTGTTTCCTCCTGCCATAGTTCTTCCTTTCTGCTGATAAAACATCAGACTTAAATCCGTACCTATAAGAAGTACATTTACTATTGTCTATATATGTTATTCAGATTAGGGAAAAACATAAAAATAAAAAGTCTGAGCAGCAGGAAGCAATAAATTGTTGTTCAACAATTTATAAAAGATATGCTGTATTTTCGGCATTTTTGAGACTTCAAAATCACTTACTATTTTCCAATATTTTGTTGTTCAGCAACTTATTGATTTATTTTATATTTTGGGGAATCAGCGGAATTGTTCTTCCTATAAAGTCAATCTTATCTTTAAATGAAATGCCTGACTCATTTTTAACAGAGAAAGTGTCAGTGGAGATTATAAGTCCACAAGGTTTTAAATACCCATTTTGCATATCCATACTTTTTATAATAATCATCATTTCATTTTCTGTATCAAAGGGGAGTGAAACTGTATCAAATATAAACCCCCACCTGTTTTTAAGTGTATATCGTATCAACTCATTTATTAAAGCATCACAGGAAGCCTCATCCCTACTTTTTCTGCACTCCCTATATTTTTTATTTAACTCCTTGACCATACAAAGCTCCTTTATATTTTTATAATCAAATCCGATTCATCAAGTAAGAACCAGTCTATATCTTTAAGGTCAATCTGATAGCCTAACGAAGCCCCAGCAGTAACATAATCCATAGCTTCTATATCTGGTTTTATAGGTATAAAGCAGTATGTCTTAGCAAGGACATCTACAGCCACGATATAAACCTTGTGAGTCTTAGCAAATTCCATAAGGTAGTTAAGCTTTCCATCTCTTACAAATAGCGTGGAATTTAAAACAAAGTTTCCATTAAAAGTACTTATAACCTCATAATAATTTGAGCCAGCTACCTCTTTTAAATCAGGAAGATATGAGCTGTACTCCGTAATAAGTTTATCCTTATCAGAACCATTAAGCCTGACTTTTCCCTTCCATTTATCTAAAAGTCTATGTTCGATAACCCTAGAACATATAAGTTGATTTACTACATCCACCTTTTCACGCCCTTTTAGTTGGGTCTGAAAATATTGTGATGAATCAATAAGTCCTCTTATGTATGCTGTAAGTCTTTTTTCTTCTATGGCAATCCTGTAATCAATTCCAAGTTTCTTTTCAACGTAATCAGTTATATTCTCACCAATGAAAGCCTCAATAGCCCTCATTTTCTGAAGCTCCATTACTTCTTTCCTTTTCATCTATATAATCCCCTTCCATTTCTTTTTTTACATTCTGGAAAAATATATATCTTTCCTTTAGTCCGTCCGATGCCCTGTGTATTGTGCAAATATCATTTAATAGATTAGCGAAAAATGCTGTCTCCCTGCTTTCAAGTAGTTTCTTTATCAAAGCAGGCATAACTCTTTCTATTTGCTCCTGCTGGTCTGTGCTGTAAGTATAAATTCTGACATCAACCGAAATATAGGGAGAAAGCCTTTTTATAAATTGCAATCCCATAGACATCTTCTTATGAAGTGAAAACAGGTCAAAGTATTCCTCATTGGTCTGCATAATGGAAAGCACTATTTCGTTTTCATTCTTAGCCCAGAGAAAAATCCCGTTCTGTATAAGTCTTTGCAATGTAAGTATTTTTATCTCATAATCATTTTCAGCCCCGTCATAGGATTTAAGAACCGCAAACGAAAAATCACTTTCAAGCTCATCCTTTTCTTTCCTTACGCCCTGTATTGCATAATCTAGCTCTGCAAGTGCGACTAATGCTTCCCCAAGTTCCTTTTCATCAGTCTTTTTCCTATATGCATTTTTATTGATAATGCTCCGCCTTTCATTCTGGAATATCGAAAGACAACGGTTGCAACTGTCCAATTTCTTTTCTTTCGTGATAAGGTCTGTATTCCCTTTTATTCCTGTACGCAGCTTATCTACTCCAAACTTAAGCATCGAAGTCCTCCATTTCCATAAAAGCTTAAGCTCCTGGTATGGCTTTCTGTTATCATCTGAAATCATATCCTTTAGCAGATAAAAAGTATTAAAATTAGGCTGTTTCAATGCATCCCTCTTTATTATCTGCATATACTCGTGATAGCTCTCCGTAGACTTGATGCCTTCAAAGCCTTTATGGATAAATAAAAGCTCTGAAAACTTTGTAGCATTCCAAACTACATATTTATCATTTCTAACAAACAGTTCCTTTTCATCATCTGTAAAGTCTGCATCCATAAGGAACTGTTCCTTTTCTTCTTTACCCATTGTAAGAAAGTCTCTGTAAACTATCTGCTTAAGATACTGCTTGCACAGATAATAATTTCGCTCATATTTATCTGTACCCCAAAATTTGTTCCACAAGTCATTAAGCCTTTCATAAAAAACATATTCTGAGGCTGCATAAGACATACACTTATGTTTAAGTAATGCTGACTCTCCAAATACATCCATTTCCTGACAATTAACTTCCAAACCCTCTGGTATATAATCAGGATGCATTTTTATCTGACTTACTCCCTCTTTGGTTAGCCCCAAAAGGATTCCGTATGCATTCTTATTCTTTATAATATATCCGTCATTTATAAGGTCCTTTATGGCACGTTCTACGCTCTGTATTTCCGAAGAAAAAGAAAGCATCATTTTTATATCTGAGGCATACATACCCCCGACAAGATATATCGCTTTTACGATAGTTTCCTGTATTTCTGATAACTTTGTATTATGCCTGTGAAGCACAGGAAGATTACCGCAGTGCACGATAGCAGCCTTTTCAGCTTCGAGAGCATCTTCTTTATTTTTAACTAAATCCTGTATAAGTTTCCCCATCTGATAACTCCTTTCTAGCAAAAGTACAAAACCTGTTCGCCTGTTAAAATTTCATAAACCTGATGCCTGAACAGTTCTTCATTACCGTAATTTTCCGTAACGATTTCAACTCCAATGGTAAATTCCATATCAGTTCCAGAGAGCATCTTTTCGAGTTTTTCTTCGTTCTGTATCATAAGGGAGTGCTCCCTGCCATCCGTTGAATCGGAAATGCTCCTTATATTGTCAAGAAGCTCTACCGCCTCATCTCTTGTAATACTCACTTCAAGGTCTGAGGTGAATGCAGGATTATCGCTGTCTATTACTCTTTGCTTCATAGTGATAGTTTCAAGGTCTTTCCTTGCATCCATTCTTTCCCTATGACTTGTACTGGATTCATAGCGATTATTACAATCTCTGTACTGGCTGTGTATGCTATTTTTTAATATCCTAAGGCCTTGAGAATACTGGGGAGAGTTTTTAAAGGACTCCATACGTGATTTAATTTCGTTTTGTCCTGTAAAGCGTCCATCCGATACAACGCTTTTAGGTATAACCTGAGTCATAGTTTTGCTCATAATCCTGCTATGCTTATTGGAACAGCCATTGTTATAGCTTTTACCTGTAATTTCTGATGTAAGCTTTTTAAGCTTTGATGTTGATTTATATACTCCACTCCCCTTAACAGTCTCAGTGATATAGCCTAAATTTATCATCCTGTACATTATTTCTTTGTTGCCGACTGAAAGAATAGTATCTCTCTCAACTTTGCCCTCTGATATAGAAAACAGATTTATCACATCCATTTGTTTTGGATTCCTGATATTTAATTTTTGTACTTTTGCTTTATTATTTTTCCTTTTCATCTCCTTAATGCTTGAGGTAAATTATCGGCACTCCAGTCTTCGGTTTCGGTTCTGCAAAGCAGAATTTTTTGCGAGCCTGCGAGCGAAAAAAGAAACTTGTCCGCAGGACAACCCGAAGGGCGAAGCGAGCCTTTCAGAGTGTCCCCTTGGAAGACACGAAGAAAGGCGAGTGCCGATAATTTACACACACTTTCCTTTTATTATTTTTGCTTTTCTTCCTTTAAAATTTCTTTGTCTTTACCTTTATTCCTGCCACATTCTATTTCGCAATAATGAAGATAAAAAAATTAAGGTAGCTTACGAGTTTTAGCATACCTGTCTACTTGAAACCTTATATGAGAAAGGTCCGTATCTAATAAGTCATAGTCCACAAATCTAAGCAAATAGGACCTGATACGCTGCACTTCACTTGTATGGACACCACTGCGAAGCAACTGAGCCTCTACATAGTTGCCCAAGAAGATATATACATTTGGCATAAAGGCATCACTTGTTAAATATTCCAATGCTGCATACTCTAAAGCCATACCGAGAGTCGCTTGCCCCTTCCTGCATTCCTCTAAATACATATCAGCAAAAAATTCAAGTTCATAACTGTAAGAATATAGCAGCTCCTTATGCTCTTTTATTACCTCCTTTGCAGCTTTTAGGCAGGCTTCCATTACAGTTCCTTCTTTTTCATCCAGCATTTTGTCAAACATACAACGGACTATATAATCATCTGGAAGAAGTCCATCATTATAATATTTTTCCATTTTCCCAAATCTCCTTTTTTTAAATTTGCTCACTTATCGTGAACATAATAGATACTACTGAAATGTGTCTATTGTTATTACTAAAAAGTGTTCTATCAAAAGGTCTATGGATGAACAAAAAATAAGCCCCGATTGGATTTCTCCAACCGAGGCAGTGTTTAAATTTGGGGTCATACCCCTTCCCCATAAAGGGGCGTTGATAGTTACCTATTATTTTGTAGCCCAAGTATAACCTGGCCCCATTAAGATTTTTTTAGGTACCAAATCATCTTGAACAACGCCTATGAGAGTTGCATTTTTTTCAAGTTCATCTGGACTGATTCGACTTAATTTTATGAATTCCTTTGCACAGTCATACGTTGTGTACCCATTCTCAAGATGAAGATTGAAAATTTTCCACAACTCATATCTCACTTCAAATGGAACCCATAATATACGCATTGCAGTAATTTTCCCAGTCATTGTATCTGATTGAAACATTTTGACAAAAGCTTGTGTCTCGCCAGCTACGCAACCCCATCTTCCATCTGGATAAATAAAAGCATCAGGAATCATATTGAAACTCAAAGCACCTCTCACAAGTAATGCATACATTTTTTCCGAAATCCGATATTTATAAAATTTAACACTTTCATTCTCAAAATCGTAAATCTCACTATCATTCACACAAGGGATATGCTGATTAATTGTAATATCTCCACTTATTCCTAAATTTAATCCAATATAGCATCCACCAACACCAGTTATATCTGAAATTCCCTTTATGCAAGGAATATCTTTTGTTAAGGTGCCTTTTATTATCTCAATATCATCTTCTGCTTCATATTCTCCATATATTAGTAAATCGTTATCTAAAAAACTGATTATGTTGTCAATATTGTTAATCATTCTTCTAATCTCCTTTATATTCATATTTTTGGCGTACTTTAATAAGCATAGTGCCATCCTATGTTTGTATTTTTTTATATTCAGTTTTTCAATATTAAATTGGAAAGTTCAAACCGATAGGTTTCATACGTGGATTATAAGAGATTTGAACAATTATAATTGGTTACTCTTTATCGAATCTGGCAACCAATTCATCAAGTGCATAAAGCACCTGCTCTGGGACATCTCCCATATAGCTTGCTTGGTGTCCTATAAGAAGCATTGCTACACAAGTCATCTGCACTACATCGTGGTCACTAAAATTGTGTACCTCTTCTTCCGTAAGCCTTGATATGGCAGATAGGCTGTTGTATTTTTCATTGGACAATCGCATCAGCTCTCTTGCCTCCTTATTAAGTTATTTCCTGACGGGGATTACCGATAAGAACAAATCGGATGATTACGATACGTTGGAAATAAGAAATTCGTTCTTATGTTTATATTATATAATGTAAATTTTTAAATTCCAAGTGTTTTGAGAAAAAATTTTCAAAATTTTTCAAATTATTCCGATAATTTGTTGAACAACAATTTATTGACTCCCAAAGCCTTATTTTTCCATTGTTTTGTTGTACAACAATTTATTGATAAAGCACAATTGAAGTAATAATTTCTATCAAGACGCATATGGTATAGAGTAATAATTAGAAGTTATGTTCTTCTTACACAAAATTTAATCTTCCTTTCAAAAAAGCTCCCTGCGTTTTGCAGAGAGCTTTTTTAGTACCTTATCAAATTAAAATCTTGCTGCTGTTGTGATAATTTCATTTACAGCATCAAATATAGAGTAATGGAACTGTTCTTCTGGACACTTTTCTAATGCAGTCATAAAACCAGTTTTGCCTATTACTCTTGGGATTTCATCTTCCTGAAAACCTCGTCTTTTCATTTCTGTATATATATCTTGTAAATATTCGTCTTTTTTCTCTTGTGTGATAACCATACAGGACACCTCCCTTTATATATTGCGGTATGAATACTTCTTTATATAGGATATTGCTTCATCAGTATGAAATGCATACTGCATTGAGTAATCTGGATTAAATATATTTTCTATTGAATCAAGCATCTTTCCTTCCTTCTTAAGAAGAACTGCAACATCCATTATATCCACATCAGCAATTCTGCCAACTGTTATCTGATAACGTGCATCAAGGTTATTGTCTTTGAATGCAACTCTATCAATATACTTGTTACCATTACGATTATTAATAATGAACCTTCCCCATCTAATGTCATCTGAGAATCTCTCAATAATAGCCGATGCCGATTCCTCATCAAACATTGCAGTAACAACAGCTGGCTTAGAATTACGAACTATAGCTTTTCGTACAGCCCAACGTCTTGCTGTTTCTATACTGTCTGTAAGATAAAAACCAGGTCCAAAATCAACTTCTGCGGAACCTACATTTACATCCGCTTTCTGTGCTTCACATATTGCCTTTGCACTATTTATATCGGTTCCGTGATAAAGAGGCTTTAATGCCATTTAGGTATCTCCATTCTTACATTTCAAATAGAGAAAGCCTCCTTATAGCTTTTCGCCATTCAAAAAGTACTTGTGTTTGGTTATATTATAACATCTGAGTCAAGTTTACAAAAGTCCTTTTTAGCCTGCTTCCTGATGCTTTAGCCGTTAGAAATCGCATAAAAGCTTTGGCAGCTATAGTTTCTTAAGATTTAGCTTTTATGCTGCTTTCAGCGGACGATTTAAAAATAATCCTACTTTTTATAAGCATATTATATGTATATAAGAGTATATTACAGTTGTTAATGCCACTAGTAATGAGAGGTATGTACTTACCTATTCGTTAGCTATCTCTAGCTTTATGAGGTCTTCTATACCACAGTCCAGCACATCACAGATTCTGGCAATGGTAGCCAAATCAATTCTTGTCACATCATTACGACATATTTTATTGATTTGAGTATGTGTGATTTTCCCATCATAGCTTAGTTTGGTTTTACTGCAATTCTTCTCCTTAAGCAGATTATCCAAATTGAAATATGCTTTAATAACTCGCATAGCCTACCTCCATATGGGATATTGTAATGTTTATCCATCCCGATTTTCAGTTCGCAGATAAGCTATCGTTATATATCTATGGAAGATGTTCCATAGCACGTCCTTGTATAATTATTTTTATCGTGATATAATTGAGCTAATTAAATGAGCAAACCTAAATGGCAGCATACAAGGAGCTTTGAGTTATGAGAAGACAAGTACTTATATCAGTAGTTTTAATTATATCTATGCTTACATTATCCGCTTGTGGGGATAATGCAAGTACCAATGTAGAGGAAGTTAGTCTTGACTCAGCTACCGCTGAAGCTGTTGTTGATACTGCTAAGGATGTAACTGAAAAAACTGAAACAGAAGTAAAAGATACTGTAGTATCTGATAATAAGGAATCTAATGAAAATAGTACCGTAGCAAATACCACAGAAACAAGCATTGAAACTTCTAAAAACGCAGAAGCTACAACTGCAGTTGCAACTGACAGTGGTGAATTCAATGAACCTGCAGTAATTCAAACTAGCACTACTGATTATAGTAAGTACGGTCAAGTTGTTCACGGTTGGACAGGTAATGGACGTGGTCCTGAGTATCTAATTAGAGATGATTTTGATTACTCAGATGTTGCAGGTGAGTTGGCGTGGACAGGAGATTTTTGGACAGCAAGTAATGGTGTTGTTCTAAAAGTTATCCCTGCTGATGGTATCTATGAAAGAATAGTAGTTGGGGATGTTGCAGGAATCGATAACGAACCTAATAGCCCTTATAGAATTGCTGCAAATGAGGCAATGGGTAGAAAAGTATATCAAACTATGAGCGAAACCATTCCTCTTACTAGCACTAAGAAGACTTCCATTAATACTTCAGATGCAGACCTTGTAGCGTTTAAAAATGCTTATGATGCAAACTATGGTTTATCTCATAATGCAGGAGCCGTAAATAGTTCATTAGCACTTTTCGTTGATGGTGTAGCCGATGTTGATGAACTTGGTGCTAATTGGTGGTCTATTAGAAGAAGTGGTGACAGTTGGAAACTTACTATTAATGCTACTTTGGATAATTGGAGATGGAGCGGTGTTCATCAGATTCTTAGATACTTAAGTCCTGATGGAGATGCTTTGTATCAACTCTTCTATGAAGATGGATACAGTGGTAGAATGGATGTTATGCCAACCTATGATGATTGGTATTCTTACGGAAATAGCCAAGTTATGACACCTGATGAGACAGGTAAAGGCACAGCGACTTGGTATTTCAAATAAAATTCTCTCTTTTCTTTCTTTAAGTATTACTGCTGAAAGCAGCAT
>ERZ842401.6402-NODE-6402-length-12576-cov-5.133695_pt1 | contig 12576 bp, 11 predicted proteins | sample MGYA00521270_ERZ842401 | MGnify/ENA primary metagenome ERZ842401 (study PRJEB31892, sample SAMEA3878208) | bioreactor metagenome | biome: Moose rumen | place: Sweden | collected 2011-10 | study: EMG produced TPA metagenomics assembly of the PRJEB12797 data set... | reverse complement strand
ACGTGTGTGTGGCAAAAAATGTACATTTCGTTTTTCTCCCTTGACAAATTGTCGCTTTTTTTTGTACATTTCGTTTTGCGGATTATACGAGAACCCCAAGACCGGCTACGAGTGCCTCTAAGCCCCGGCTGGACGCTGGAAAAAAGCGAGCCGCGACCCTTTTCGGGCCGCGGCTTTTCTTTTGGCTCTGTCCGCAGCCCGGCCTATCTCTTCCTCATCGGCCATTCCTGCGGATGGAGGGTGTAGGTGGTGCCGTTGTGCAGGAGCGTGAGCGCCGTGTCGTCCACGGTGTACGTGGCATATCGGGTCGGCAATTCATAGTCGGCGGGAATGCCGATCTGCAGCGCGATAGTGCCGCTGCCGTCCTCATAGGTGTAGGGACCCACCCATGCTGAGCCGTTGCGGTTTATGGTGGCATTGTGGTCGGTAAATCTCACCGAGACATGGTGCACGGCTTCGTCCAGGCTCAGTTCGCCCTCCCAGAAGGTGTGGGCTATAGGGGGCGGAGGGGCGGGATGGGTGAATGTGAGGCTTTCGCCGCCCAGGAGCAGGGTGAGCCGGTCGCCGTCGACGGTGAAGGTGGCCGTGTCCCGACAGGCACCGGTGTCGGAGTGGTGGAAAATGATGACGCCCTGGCTGTCGGCATAGCTGTAGAAACCGGCGCGTATGCTTTGCCGGGACGGGGTGGCCCCCTGCCAGGCGTAGCGTCCAACGGTGTAGGTGCATCCCGAGGAGGTGAATTCCAGCTCGTGCAGGGTGTGGGTGGACAATGTGCTGCCCACGGTGCAAATCCAGCGGGAGCCCGCCACGGTTTCGTTGTCCTGCGGCACGGTGCCGTTGTCCTTTTCGCAGCAGACCGCCACTGTGGCCAGACAGGCCACCAGCGCCCAGGCTGTTGCTTTTCTCATTGTCGATGGTTTCATACTTGCGGTGTTGTTGTTGTCGATTGGCTTCTCTGTCCTGCCCGGGACGGGGCTCACGGGCAGGGGCATGGATTACGCTGCAAATATACGAAAAAAAAATCCAGACTGTCCGTCCCCGTTTCAAGTGCCCCGCCACGCAAGTCCCCGATCCTTTCCAATACCCTCATTTCTACAATAGTATTACAATAGTTCTACAATAGTTCTACAATGCGCTATTGTAATACTATTGTAGAACTATTGTAATACTATTGTCGAAGTGCCGTACCTATGGCGTAGCTGTGGGGGAGGTGAAAGGTGGGGCGGGGAGGGATGGCGGCTGTTGCGGCAGGCCGCTTCTTATGAAAAAATGGAGGGGCGGGCAATAATCGGCGGCGGCGGCCGTTAGCGTGTGTGAATGGATGCAGTAAAATTGAATGGTATGAAAAAGAGGGTTTTGTTTTGGTCGGCGGCAGTGCTGCTGGTTGCGGGGCTGACGGTCTATGCCTGCGGCAAGGAGAAAGTCAATGCGGATGGCGGCATGCAGGGCTGCGGCGAGGCGCGGAGCGGCCTGGTGGTCGATACCGCCGGTGTCGATGCCATCGACACTGTGGCACAAGATTGGACTGGCCTCTCCACACGGGATTTGGTCAAGACCCGCTGCCGGTCGCTCGACCCATTCGGGAAAGTGTGGGTCGGGCGCGACACGGTCAGGGTGGCGGTCGATGCCAATGGGTCGCTCTTTGTGTCGCATTTGCACAAGGAGGTGAATTGCGGGAATGATTCGGTGGTGGCGAAAGTGTCGGTGGAGAAGGACACGATAGTGGTGCTTGAGTATGAGTATACCCGTATACATGCTGATTGTACGTGCAACACCGATGTGTATTTCCATGTGGACGGGATTCCGCAGGGTCGCTATGCGGTGAAGGTGTGCAATAGGCGTGGCGATGTTTATTACAGGGGGAGCGTGAAAATCGGGGGAAGATGAAAAAGGTTGCATTTGTGTTGTCCCGGGTTTCCCTTGGCTGGATTGCACAGCCCCGGGCGGTGAGTGTGAATGGTGGCAATGATTGAGTAAGGAAGACGTTATAGACATGGACAGGAGTAGTCGGGATATGCGTGTGAAACAGATAATAGTGATAGCGGCGGTGCTGGCAGCGGCGGCGGGTGCGTTCATGGCCTGCGGCAAGGAGAAGGTGCAACTGAATGTGGAGAGAGTGGCAGAGGGGAGAGGGGACGTGGTGGCAGATTGGACGAAAATGCGTGTAACGGACTTGGTTTACAATGATGGGTGTTACCACATGGGGCCGCCCAGTGATAACCCCGACGACTATTGGTGCGATGGCAGGGACACGGTTGAGTTGTCTGTCGGGAACGGGAAACTGCATGTTGTCCACCGCCATATCAATGTCAATTGCCTGTTCAAGTCAATGGTGGCAAAGGTGATTCATTTTAACGACACCATAGTCATCAGGGACTTTGAGCAGGTTGATGCCTGGACGACGACCTGTTCCTGTTTTACGGACATGAAGTTTTGTGTGGAGGGTATTCCGCGCGGGCATTACACGGTGCAGGTGCTTTCAGAATCGGGAGCCATCGTGTATCACACAGAGGAGATTGATATATAGAAGAGTGGGTTGTAGAAACTGCAATAATTCAACAATAGAGATGAAACGGATTATGACAATGGCGGCGGCGGTGCTGCTGGCGGCGACGGGGATGTCGCAGCAGGTGGCTTCGCGTGCCAAGGCAATGCGGATGATGAATTTCAGTCGTCCGGAGTATCAAATCAAGGACATCAAGGTGTATACCGACACGATGACGGTCTACTCGCTGGCCAACTATGTGGTCTATCCGCTGGGCGAGTGGAACTCGGTGGAGCAGTATATCACCGGCAACCAGCTGAGCTGGTATCGCGATGTGGGCTACAAGAACTACTACGACTCGATGGAGGTGAGCGTGAACCGTGTGCGGCGCGGCGACGACAGCTACGTGGACATGTACTATTCCATCTGGACAAAGAAGGTGGAGCTGCTCGGAGGCTACATTGCCGACCCGGAGGTGGAGCTGGTGAACGGGCTGCGGGTGGGAATGTCGAAGGACGACGTGTTCAAGGTCTTCTTCAAGCGCTACCCGAAGTCGTACACGGCCGACGTGGCGGTGCTGAAGGTGATGAGCGGAGCCGGCGAGGTGGCGGAGATATACACCTTCCGCGGGCAGAAACTGCGGCACATCAAGGTGGAGACTTCGTACAAGTACTATTAAAGAGCGGCGGTGAAGCGGACGGCGTTGTTTTTCGGGTCGTTCAACCCGGTGCATGTGGGGCATCTGATCATAGCCAACACCATGCTGCAGCAGGACGATGTGGACGAGGTGTGGCTGGTGGTGAGCCCGCAGAACCCGCTCAAGGAGCGTGCCGCACTGCTGGCCGACCACCACAGGCTGCAGATGGTGCGCCGTGCGGTGGAGGACACCTGCGGGCTGCGAGCCTGCGACATCGAGATGCACCTGCCGCTGCCGAGCTACACGGTGGTAACGCTGGCAGCCCTCGGCGAGAAATATCCCGGGCGCGAGTTCAGCCTGATTATGGGGAGCGACAACCTGGCCACCCTGCCGCGCTGGCGCAACTATGAGTACATACTCGAACACTACCGCCTGCACGTCTACCCGAGGCCCGGCTTCGAGGCCGCCACGGCCGGAGGGGCGGCACGCCTGTGGAGCCATCCGAATGTGAGGGTGGCGGAGGTGCCGGTGATGGAGATTTCGAGCAGCTATATCCGCCGCCAGGTAGCCCAGGGGCACGACGTGCGCTATCTGCTCACCGAGCCGGTATACCGCTACCTGACGGAGATGCATTTCTATGAGAAAGGCCAGCCCGGCGGGCCGGCCAAGGAGGAACAACAATGAGCAAAGCACTGAAAACAGCCCTCTGGGTGGTGGGTGGCCTGATTGCCCTGGTGGCATTGCTGTCGGCCCTGGCAGGGCCTGTGGCCAAAGGATATGTCAACGCCCACGGCGAGCAACTGACAGGCAGGAAGGTGGAGGTGGCACATGTGGGGGTGAACCTCTTCAGCGGGCGGGTGCGGGTGCGTGGGCTGGAAATGTATGAGGACGACGGAATCGAGGTGTTTGCCGGATTCGACACCCTCGATGTGTCGGCACGCCTGCTGCTGTTGCCCTTCAAGACGCTGCACATCGGACATCTCACCCTTGCCGGCCTGCATGCGCAGGTGGTGCAGGAGGGCGAGAGGTTCAACTTCACCAGCCTGGTGGAGCATTTCTCGTCGGACGACACAACGGAGGCGCAGGACACCACGCCTTCGGAGTGGGTGCTGAAATTCCACAACATACGCCTCAGCCATGCCCGGCTGGACTATGAAGACCGCGTGGCAGGCAAGAGCCTGGGGGTGCCCGATGTCAACCTGCGGGTGCCGGGTTTCGTCATTGGTGGCGATGCTGCCGGCGAAGGCGGCCTCAACATAGGGTTCGACAAAGGCGGTCGCCTCAACATCGACGCCGACTACGACTCGCGTGGGCGCACCTTCGGAGTGAATGTGGCGCTGGCTGATTTCAATGTGGAGAACCTGGAGCCCTACCTGGCCGATTTGCTGGTGTGCGAAAGCCTTGCAGGCAGGGTGCAGGCACGGCTGGAAGCCCGCGGCAGCGTGGACGCAGTGATGCAGAGCCGCATAGGCGGACGGGTGGCCGTGGAGAAGGTGGATCTGGCTGACGGAGACGGCAGCGTGGCCTCATTCGACAGCCTGACGGTGGAGATTGCCAACATCAACCTCGACAGCCGAGAGTTCACTCTCGGCGAGGTGCGCCTCGGCGGCCTGGCGGCTCGCTATGAGCAGTGGCCTGCCTACAGCAACATCGGACGGCTGTTCCCCCCGAAGGAGGGTGCGAACGTTACGCTGCAGACCTCGGTGGCTCCGGTCGAGAAGGAGAAACAGCAACCGGCCGCGGAGGCGCAGAAGCCTTTGCGCCTGACGGTGGCGCAGGTGAGGCTGACCGACGGGAAATTCACCTATATCGACCACACATTGCCCGACGAGTTCAACTTTCCCATCACGGGAATCGCCCTCAGCGCCGACCAGCTGAGCCTCGGCGGCGACAACAATGCGCGGTTGCGGGCGTCGCTTCCCGGTGGCGGACGGCTGGCGCTGCGGTGGAACGGCGGACTTGACCACTGGAAACAGCATCAGCGTGTGATGCTCAGTGTGGAGGGACTTGACATGACACGCCTCAGCCCGTGGACCGTGGCCTACACAGGCCAGCCCATCGAAGAGGGCATCTTCGGCCTCACCACGAAGCTCCACATAGACAACAGCCAACTTGATAACCAGAACAAGATAGACATCTATAAAGCGCGTGTGGGCAGCCGCCGCAAGGATGTGGAACCCGAGATGCGGGTGCCGCTCAAGGCGGCCCTCTATGTTCTCAAGGACAAGGACGAGAAGATACTGATAGACCTGCCGGTGCAGGGCAATGTGGACAGCCCGGAGTTCAACTATATGAAGCTTGTGTGGAAAACGTTGGGCAATCTGCTGGTAAAAGTGGCCACATCGCCGGCCAGAGCCATAGGCAATGCCCTTGGAATAGGTGGCGAAAATCTGGAATTTATGGGTGTGGACGCGCAGCAGCACGGCCTCACCTCGGAGCAATACCACACGCTGGCCAACCTGGCGGCAGTGGTCAAGGCCAACAGCCTGCTGACGGTGGTGCTGGAACAGCGCATGCCTGCAGCCGAGAACGACAGCGTGGCCATGCGCTATGCACGGCTCAACCACCAGGTGGAGGCCTATATGCGCGAACAGGGAGTTGGAGAGACCCAACTCCGCATCACCGCCGCGCAGGTGCAATCTGGCGAACAGACAGGCTATGCCATAGGCAGCGAGTTGAAAATGGAAGATTAGAAACACGAACAAGCACAACTATGCAAGAAGACGACATATTCAACCAACAGGCAAGTGCAGCCGACTACAACGACGAGTCGATTGTGCACCTTGAAGACATGGAGCACATCAGGCTGCGTCCAGGAATGTACATAGGTAAGCTGGGCGACGGTTCTTCGCACGACGACGGCATCTATGTGCTCATCAAAGAAGTGATAGACAACTCAATTGATGAATTCACCTCGGGCTACGGCAAGAAAGTGGAGCTGAAGATAAACTTTGCGGAGCGAAGGGTATCCATTCGCGACTATGGACGGGGCATACCTTTGGGCAAATTGGTCGAAGCAGTGTCGAAACTGAACACGGGAGCCAAGTATGACAGCAAGGTGTTCCAGAAGTCGGTGGGACTGAACGGTGTGGGTACGAAGGCGGTGAATGCGCTGTCGTCGTATTTCAAAGTGGTGTCTTATCGCGAAGGCAAGTGCCGCTGTGCAGAGTTTGCCGAAGGGCAGTTGAAAGCGGACAGCGGCATCATGGCCGGTAATGGGGAAGAAAATGGCACAATGGTGGAGTTTGTTCCCGATGCCAAACTGTTCGGCAACTATCATTTCATCAGCGAATATGTGGAACGGCGCATCTGGAACTATGCCTACCTGAACAGGGGTTTGACGCTCTACTACAACGACAAGCGTTACTACTCGAAAAACGGACTGCTTGACTTGCTGGAGCATAACCTTTCGGCCGAACCGATATATCCTGTGATACACATCAAAGAAGGCGATTTTGAGGCGGCTTTTACCCACATCAACGGGCAGTCGAACGACTATTATTACTCGTTTGTCAATGGACAGCACACCACCGAGGGCGGTACCCACCAGAGCGCTTTCCGCGAGGCTTATGCCAGGGTAGTGAAGGAGTTCATCAAGAAAGATTTTGCCCCGGAAGTAATCAGGGGCGGCCTGGTGTGTGCATTGTGTGTGCGGATACAGGAACCTGTGTTTGAGGCACAGACCAAGACCAAACTGGGTTCAACGCACATGGCACCTCCCGATAAGGACGGCAACTATGACAGTCCGCTGCTGAAAACCTATGTGCTTGATATTTTACGCAACCACCTGGACAACTATCTCCACATGCATGCCGACACCGCCGATGCATTGTTGGCCAAAATCAATGCCAACGAAAAGGAGCGTAAGGAGATTGCGGGCATTAAGAAAGTGGCACGCGAAGCGGGGAAAAAAGCCAGCTTGAACAACCGCAAGTTGAGAGATTGCCATGTGCACTATAACACCAATCATGCCAGGCGGCTGGAAAGCACCATCTTCATTACCGAGGGCGATTCGGCATCGGGTTCAATCACAAAGAGTCGCGATGTGGAAACCCAGGCGGTGTTCTCATTGAGGGGGAAACCGAAGAACACCTACTCGATATCGAAAGTGGATGTATATAAGAACGACGAGCTCAACTTGCTGCACAATGCGTTGGATATTGATGAGTCGCTCGATAACCTTCGGTACAACAATGTGGTGATTGCCACTGATGCCGATGTGGACGGGATGCACATCAGGCTGCTGCTGCTGACCTTTTTCTTGCGGTTCTATCCCGAGCTGGTATCGTCGGGGCACGTATACATACTGCAGACACCGCTGTTCAGGGTGAGAAACAGACAGAAGACGACCTACTGCTACACCGATGAGGAACGTGTGGATGCCATCAAAGCAACCCCCTCGGCGGAGATAACAAGGTTTAAGGGTTTGGGGGAAATCAGCCCGGACGAATTCAAGAATTTCATAGGCAAAGATATGCGGCTCGATCCTGTGCTGCTACACAAGGACTTCGACATTCCACAGGTTTTGGGGTTCTACATGGGAGAAAACACCCCTGAACGCAGGGAGTTTATCATGAAAAATTTGAGGGTAGAGGATGACGAATCAATAGTGGTGGCATGAAAAAAATAGGAAAGTTGTATTTTTTTTGCTAATATTGCACCAAATTTTATGACTATGGCAACTACCCACAAACACAAAAAGAACTTGATTGTCAGCTATAAGAATTTATCTGGCGACCTAAAAGAATTGTTCAATGAAGCCTATCCCGAAGGCCACAGCGACTATATCACAAAGTTTGTCAAGCCCAATGGCGAGGCAATCTATGTGGTGCCTTTTGAAACGGAAGATACCGCCTATATGGTCAAGTTTGACATGAAGGTGGACACTCTTGGGGAAGACTTGGACAAAGCATTGTTTGACGACGACGGCGATCTCGAAAGTGGTGGCAAGGACGATGAGTTCGCCCCATTGAGTGAGGCCCTCGATAAAGAAGAGGAAACCGTATCCCATAGAGAACAGCATCTGCGGCATGGCGATTTCGAGGATGTTCTTTCCAATGAGGAGAAAAAGCAAGCTGCGGCCATGGGGGTGGACAAAGAGGGGCTGAAAGAAGCCTTTGATGGGATGGACGATGCCGAGGAGGCAGAAAATGTGTATGATGAAAGCGAAGAGGATGATGATGTGGACGACTTTGAGCCGAGTGATGACGACCTGCGGGGAATAGAGGACGAGTTTCGCGATGCGGAAAACCCGCCATTGGATACAGTGATTGCCGAAGCGGAGGCTAAAGTAGAGAAAGCCATGTCGGCTCCAGCCAAGACTGCGGCCAAGCCAAAAGCACAGCCGAAAAAAGCGACGGTCGCAAGTAAGGCGGCTGCACCCAAGAGCAGCACGGCCAAGCCGACATCGGGGAAAAATGCATCGGGAAAGAGTGTCCCGAGCAAAAACACGTCGGCATGCAAGAACTCGGCAAGCAAAAGTGCGACAAGCAAGAAGAAATAAACAATAAAAAAACGACAAGAGATTATGAAACATGTTGTAAAAGTAATGGGGCTTGCATTGTTAATGTCGGGCCTATGTGGCATGGCGAATGCCCAGTTCCGCCAGTCGGTGTATCTCAACCTTAATGTACCAACAGGAGGTTTTGCCTCGTCGTTGAATACTTCGTCGGTAGTTCCGCCGCTCGGCTTGGAAAATATTGGGAAAGAGGCTTCGATTGGATTTGGTGCCGGTTACAGGGCAAGCTATCGCTTCGATGTGGGAGTGGGTATGGTGGCTCCGTTTGCCCAGGCCGATTTGTTCTGGAACTCCATCGACGGCGACCTTCGTGACCGCTATGCCAATCTTCATGGCAGCGCACCTACCTATTTCAATGTGCCGATACTGGTCGGTGTAAGCTATCTCTACGACGAGCTGTGGAACGACATCACCCCCTATGGAGAATTCGGTCTCGGCACCGACCTGTTGCGAATCACCTCCGAAAGCGTGAAGCCGACAACGGGCAAAATAGATCAGCGTTCCTACAAGATGTCCACAAGTTTTGCCTGGATGCTTGGCGTGGGTGCCTATTTTGGCCGCCATGTCAGCGCGGGTCTCTACTACTATGGGTTGGGCAAACACTACATTGACTACACCTCGAAGTATCAAAACCAGCAGACGGCTTATGAAGCCCAGACAGGTGAACGCGCCAATCGCACGGTGGGAAGTTTCACCTTGCGGCTGGGCTTCCATTTCTAATGCCGACAAGCGTCCTGAACAAGCAATCACTAAACAATGTATATGATGAAAAAAGGACTCTTCTATGCCGCCCTCGTGCTGGCAATGGGATGTGTGGCCCTGACCGGATGCAAGGGCAAGGAGGCTGCCGACGACAACCAGCTCTACTCCTCAAGCAAGCCTTATACGCGCTGGTGGTGGTTCTCGTCGAACATCGACACCAACGACGTGCGCGACCAGCTTGTCTGGCTGAAAGACCATGAGTTTGGCGGAGTGGAAATCGCCTGGATATACCCCATCTTCCTCGATTCGGCCACAGCGCATCCCGAGTTTCTCTCACCCGAGTGGAGCCGCCCGGTCGAGGTGGCCAAGCGGGTGGCCGATTCGCTCGGACTGGGCTGCGATTTCACCTATGGAACCCTCTGGCCCTTCAGCGACCTCAATCTGCCCGACGGCGACCAGTCGCGCAACTACTTTGACTCGGGACGGATTGCCGAGCGCCAGTTCACTTGGGACTTCCCCAAGCGTGCGCGCGTGATCAATCACCTCAACAAAGATGTCTTCTACCGTTATGCGGCCAAGATGAACAAGGGGCTTGCCAATGCCTACAAGGGCAGCAAGAGCGGCCTGTTTGTCGATTCGTGGGAGGTGGAAACCGAGTATCTCTGGACTCCGGGCTTCGGCGAAACCTTTATCAAGGAGCACGGCTACGACCTCGAACCCTACATGCGCGACAGCAGCATCTACAAGGATGAGAATGCCGACGTAAAATACGACTACATGAGCACTCTGTCGGAATATGTGATGAAGGAGTTCTACGGTCCCTTCGCCGACAACGCTCGCAGTGTCGGTGCCTTCTCGCGCTCGCAGTGCGCCGGTGCGCCTACCGACCTGCTGACGGCCTACACTCTTGTCGATGTGCCCGAGACCGAGGCCATACTCTATGAACCCAGTTTCAGCAAAATCGCCGCCTCGGCAGCCGCATTGAGCGGCAAGCCGGTGGTTACGGCCGAAACCTTCACTTGCGCCTATGGCTGGACTGGCCTCTTCTACAAGAAAGGCCGCGGCCACAGCCCCCACCAGGGCAAGGAGCAGATAGCCGACCTCAAGCTGATATGCGACGGCCTCTTTGCCAACGGCACCAACCAGATTGTCTGGCACGGGTTCCCCTTCAACAAAGTGGGCGACACCAGCCAGTTCTTCTACACCACCTGCCAAATCAGCACCAGCGACCTCAACAACCTCACTGGCGACAATCTCACCCAGTTCAACAAGTATATGACCACCGTCTCGAAATATATGCGCCGTGGCGTCAACTATAGCGACCTGGCTGTGTATATGCCCCTTGAGGATTCGTGGATGGTGAACAAATACCCCGACTCCGTGCTGCAGCACATGCTCGGCGGTCCCTGGCAATTCGAGATGCGCTACATCCGCACCCCCGAATCGCTCAAGGGCATGCACCCTCTCTGGGTCAATGGCCACTACCTTGCTTCCGCCTCGGTCGATAACGGCGTGATGCACTGCGGCGAAGCTGACTTCAAGGGTCTTTATGTCGATGTGGAGCATGTGGACTATAGTGCGCTGAAGTCCATCCTCCGCCTGGCCAAGGAGGGTCTGCCCGTTTGCATGGTGCGCGACCCCGTCGAACCCGGCAAGGTGAAGCACGACGACTATGCTTCTATGCTCGCAGAGCTGCACACCCTACCCAATGTCGCGACCGATGCCTCTGCCTTTGCTGGGAAGCCCCTGGTGGAGGGCGAGAACCTGCCCGATTTCTGGTGCCGTCAGGATGGCGAGACCTGCTACATATTCTTTGCCAACCCCCTGACGCAGACCATCCGCTACCCGCTCGACTACTGCTATGCCTTCACCGACAAGGGTAGCCACCGCGACGTGGTCATCAACCACCACGGCAAGTCTGACAAGATAAGCCTCGACTTCGCTCCGACCGAGTCGCTCCTCTTCGAAGTCAGTGCCTCGGGAGTGAAGAAAATCGACCTCGGCTTCACACCGCAGAAGATGAACGGCTACGTCGAGAAATAAGCGCCGGCCCCTTCCCGGGCGCGCAATTCCGAACCGGAACCCCGCAGCCGCTGCGGGGTTCTCTTTTTCTGTCTGCACGGGTGCCCTGCGCTCTGCGCCTGCAACCCGCGGTGCAGGAACGCTGGAGTCAGCCCGCCGTAGGGCATGGATATCGCCCTCCGCGGGACGCAACCCGGACTGACACGCATCGCCCTTTGCATAAATTTGGTTAAATTCCGGACTGCATAAAACAGCTATATTCCTGTGGACCAGTGTTTTTGCACAAATTAGGGGAGGCGAATCCAACAGGCTGGCACTCAAGCACATGGCCGTATCATCTTCTTCCCAACTTCTTCCCAATTTCTCTTCAACTTTTTTCCATCATCGCCTTTGGCAAAAGATGGCCGATAGTTGGTGGGAGGATTCACGGGCAATGGGCAAAGGGTGGGGCTGGGAAGGTGCGGGGAGATTCGCCTTTGGAATTGAATGGGTCGGGCACAGGAAGCGAGGACGGATGATAAAATTTTCTGAAAAAAAGAGACGTTTTATTTGGCGGAATGAAAAGAATGCGTATCTTTGCAGTGTACTAATTCACTAATACACCAAAACAGTTGCCGATGTATGAGGACGTTAGGATGTAGATTGTGGCTGGCGGCAGGGCTGGCAATGACTTTTTCGGGCTTGCTGCGGGCACAAGACATACGTGTTGAAGGCAGTGTGCGCGATGCCGCCACGGGGGAACGGATGCCTTTTGCCAATGTGGCGCTGATGCGTCCGGCCGACACCGTGTTTCTGCGCGGTGCCACCACCGACGGTGAGGGGCGTTTTGTGATAGACGGGGTGGACAGCGGGGCCTACCTCCTGCAGGCTTCGTTTGTGGGCTATGCCACCTTTGCCGAGCCGTGCCGCCTTGTGCGCGACACGGCGGGGGTGGACATCGGGACGAAGCAGGACATTTACAAGCTGCTTGAAGAAGTGAGGGATATGGGGAGATCCGTAATACTTTATTCGACGGAAGATAACGAGATGGAAATTTGCGACCGTGTTTATGTCATGAGGGACGGACAAATTACGAAAGAATTATCGGGCGAAGATATTAACGTCCCGAACATAGTAGCAGCGTCATTCATAGACACGGGCAAAAAAAATCTTTCGGAGAAAAAACGAGGAGCTTTCAGCCGTCTTCTAGATCGGAAGAGCGTCGTGTAGGGA
>ERZ842401.6401-NODE-6401-length-12577-cov-3.560214_pt1 | contig 12577 bp, 12 predicted proteins | sample MGYA00521270_ERZ842401 | MGnify/ENA primary metagenome ERZ842401 (study PRJEB31892, sample SAMEA3878208) | bioreactor metagenome | biome: Moose rumen | place: Sweden | collected 2011-10 | study: EMG produced TPA metagenomics assembly of the PRJEB12797 data set... | reverse complement strand
CCATGGAAGAACTTGGCGCAGTGATGCAATATAAATTGCCGATAAAAATTGTGTTGCTCAACAATAGTTATCTCGGCATGATACGTCAACTTCAAGAGTTGTATTATGGCAGTAGGTATTATTTTGGACAAATGGATAATCCCGATTTTATAAAAATAGCAGAGGCATATAGAATACCAACAAAACGTATTCAGTGGCAAAACGAACTTATTCCCGCTGTAAATGAAATGCTATCCACCCCAGGCGCATATTTTCTTGAATGTGTGGTAGAAACCACCGAAAACGTATATCCTGTGATACCTGCTGGTGCTGCCGTAGATGAACAGATTCTTATTTAACTGATATTTGAAAAAGGCAAGGGATAATTGATATAAAATGAAACATAAATACACATTACTTATATATACAGAAAACCATATCGGTTTGCTTAACAGAATTTCTATAATTTTTACGCGACACAAGGTTAATATAGAAACACTTAATACTTCGGCATCGATGCATGGCGATATACATTCGTTCGTAATTACTATATACACCACCGCCGACAAAGCCGAACATTTACGAAAGATTATAGAAAAACAAGTTGAGGTACTCAAGGCATTACTCTATGAAGATAGCCAAATTATAGCACAAGAGGTGGCTTTATATAAAGTGTCGATGCGTAGCATTGGCAAAAACAACATTATTGAGCAGATGGTTAGAAACTCAAATGCAAGAATTTTGGCCGTTAACCCAGATTTTATTGTTATTGAAAAAACAGGAAACCAATCTGAAACACAGGCATTTTTAGAAGAACTTTCGGTATATGATGTTAGAGAATTTATCCGCAGCGGACGTGTTATTGTAACCAAACCTATGAGAATGTTGGACGACATTCTGCGAGAAATGGAACAAGAAGAAGAAACCAATTAATATTTTCAATAAAATGTATTTTCCAAACATAGAAGACATTGTAAGGGCAAATATAAAGCTTAAAAGTTTTATAGACCAAACGCCCTTAATGCTCAATCATAATTTGAGCAACAAATTTGGAGCAAACGTTTGGCTCAAACGAGAAGACCTTCAGATTGTACGTTCTTACAAAATAAGAGGCGCATATAATAAGATTTCGAGCCTTAGCGACGAAGAACGTGAACGAGGTGTAGTGTGTGCATCGGCAGGCAATCATGCACAAGGCGTGGCATTTTCGTGTAACGCAATGAAAATTCATGGCAAAATATTTATGCCTGTTACAACTCCTGGACAAAAGGTTAAACAGGTAAAAATGTTTGGCAAGGAATACACCGAAATAGTACTTGTTGGCGACACATTTGACGAAGCATTTAACGAAGCCGTTAAAGACTGCAAAGAAAACAACATGGTTTTTGTGCCGCCTTTTAACGACGAAAAAGTTATAGAAGGACAAGGAACTGTTGCCCTTGAACTTTTGGAGCAAACCGACACCAAAATCGACTACATATTTGTGCCCATAGGTGGTGGAGGTCTTGCCTCTGGTGTAGGCGCATACATAAAACGTCTTAGTCCCGACACCAAGGTTATAGGTGTAGAACCTTCTGGCGCACCAACAATGAAAACTGCAGTGGAACAAGACCATGTTGTAACGCTTCAACATATTAATAAATTTGTTGACGGTGCTGCAGTACAAACAGCAGGAGAATTGACATTTGAAATATGCAAGCAAGTAATAGACGACTTTGTCCTTGTTCCCGAAGGCAAGGTTTGCACCGAGATATTGCGGCTATACAACGAAGATGCTGTTGTGGCAGAACCAGCAGGAGCACTTTCTTTAGCTGCCCTCGATTTCTACAAAGACAAAATAAAGGGCAAAAATGTAGTTTGTATTGTATCTGGTGGCAACAACGACCTTACTCGCATTGAAGAAACCAAGGAACGCTCGTTGCTATACGAGGGTTACAAACATTATTTTTTGATAGAATTTGCCCAACGAGCTGGCGCACTCAAAGACTTTGTGCTTGAAGTAATGGGACCCGATGATGATATTGCTTTATTTGAGTATAGCAAAAAAAATTCACGTGGCAAAGGCCCTGCGCTGGTGGGAATTGAGGTAAAGAATCCCGACGACATCAACCGTTTAAAAGCAAATATGGATCGCAAAGGACTAACATACCAATATCTTAACGATAGGTCAGACTTGTTTCAATATTTAATTTAAACATTTTTGGTAATTAATTTTTTAATTACTACTTTTGGGCATTGATAAAATAAGAAAACTTTTTTACAAAAACATATAAAAAATGGCAAAAATCAATTTTGGCGGAGTAACTGAAAACGTTGTTACCCGCGAAGAATTTCCTCTGGAAAAAGCAAAAGAAGTTTTGAAAAACGACGTTATCGCAGTTCTTGGCTACGGCATACAAGGTCCTGGACAGTCGATGAATCTCCGCGACAATGGTTTTAACGTAATTGTTGGACAACGTCCTGGTAAAACCTACGATAAAGCTGTTGCAGACGGCTGGGTACCTGGCAAAACTCTTTTTTCAATTGAAGAAGCTTGCGAAAAAGCCACAGTAATCGAAGTGCTTTTGTCTGATGCTGCTCAGATTGAAGTATGGCCTACAATAAAGAAACACCTCACAAAAGGCAAAACCCTTTATTTCTCGCACGGATTTGCAGTAACTTACAAAGAACGCACAAACATAGTTCCTCCAGAAGACGTTGACGTTGTATTGGTAGCACCAAAAGGTTCAGGAACATCATTGCGTCGTCTTTTTGTACAAGGCAGAGGTATCAACTGCTCTTACGCAGTGTTCCAAGATGCAACAGGCAAAGCATTGGAACGTACAATAGCTCTTGGCGTTGGAATTGGTGCTGGTTATCTATTTGAAACTACATTCAAAAAAGAAGTTTATTCAGACCTCACTGGCGAACGTGGTTCGCTTATGGGTGCAATACAAGGTTTGTTGTTGGCACAATACGAAGTTTTGCGTGAAAACGGACACTCTCCTTCAGAAGCTTTCAACGAAACGGTTGAAGAACTTACCCAAAGCCTTGGTCCATTGTTTGGTGAAAACGGTATGGATTGGATGTACGCTAACTGCTCAACAACAGCTCAACGCGGAGCATTGGATTGGGCTCCAAGATTCCACGATGCAGTTAAACCTGTGATGGAATGGCTTTACTATTCGGTTAAAACTGGCAACGAAGCTCAAATTTCTATTGATGCTAACTCTAAACCAGATTATCGTCAAGGTCTTGAAAATGAACTTAAAGCAATGCGCGAAAGCGAAATGTGGCAAACTGGTGCTCAAGTTAGAAAACTTAGACCAGAAAACAACTAATATTTCGTTGATTTAAATATAAGACGAGACTATATTTTATATGGTCTCGTTTTTTTTAGAATAATTAATGTTGATTTTGTAACGGTTGTCTGTTAGCGAAAAATGTTCAAAACCAGGTGATTGATAATCAAAATCACCATCTTTTTTAAGTTTTTTGGGTTTATCTTTTGCAAAAATAAAAGCACAAACAAATCCTGACACACCACCAAACAAGTGAGATTCCCACGATATATGGCCATCGGTAGGCAATACGCCCCACACCATGCCACCATAAAGTAGCACTACCAACAGAGAAATTGCTGCCGCTCCATTTTTATGAGATACTATCCCACCAAAAAATATAAATGATGCTAATGCGTAAATTATTCCGCTTGCGCCAATATGAAAACTTTCTCGTCCAAAAAGCCAAACCGAAAAACCTGTTAGAAAATATAATGCAGAAAAAATTATTATATAATTTCGTTTGTAAAGCACCGTAAGTAACCACATTAACACTGGTAATGCAGAAATATTAGAGAGCAAATGATTAATATCTCCATGTATAAAAGGAGAAAACAATATACCTGGTAATCCAAATATCCGCCGTGGGAATATTCCGCAAGGCGCAAAATCGAAATTAAAAACATTTTCTAATACATAGACAAATAATACCGTAACGGTATATGCAATGGGAAAAACCAGCGATGTCTTCATTTTTTTATAAAAAAAATCCGCAAATGCTTTACCATTGCGGATTTTTGTTTTAACTATTTATGCTAATTTATTTTGCATTAATGCCACCAATTTGTAGAGTAGCCTTAATATAGTCATAGTCGCTATCTCCTACCACTGCTATCTGATAATCAATACTAATGGTAGAATTGTTGTTAGTAATTGAGCCTAATCCCTCTTTTATATCGAAGTTTCCGTATATACCAGAAAAAGAAAGTGTTGACCCCGAAACTATAACATCAACATCAATATTGCTGTTGTGAAAGTTTGAAATCTTGATTTTTTTTCCTGTTTGTGTTTGCGTTATTGTAACATCAAAAGCTGAGCTACAATCGCCATCATCGGTTCTCCATGCCCATTTACCTTCTAATTCTGAGAGGTTTACGTTTGCTTCGGCAGCATCATCAGTACATGAATTGATTGTTGTGGCAAACAATACAAGCATTGTAGCCACCAATAGGTTAAAAAGTTTGTTTTTCATAGTTAAATAGTGTTTGTTAAACATTCAATAGGTTTTCAAAAATAGGCAACAAGGATTTTAAATCATCCTGTGTGTCCCAAAAAATATCAGAGAGATTTTCTCTATCATTAATTTGACTATTTGGTTGACAATCTATCTGCGAAATATCGAAGTTTTTTAATTCGCCTACTTCAAAATCATCGTCAAAATCATTGTTGCTAAAAACAATATCGTCAATCATTATTTATTTCAATAGATAATTTTTGTTTACAAAAATAGTGGAACGCATTTGCAATTCCACTATTTTTTTATTTTAAGCGTTAATCGATTCTTCAATTTGGTTTGCGAGTTCGTCGTCAATAAGAATTCTACCACAATATTCACAAACGATGATTTTTTTTCTCGAAGCAACATCCAATTGTCTTTGAGGCGGAATCTTATTGTAGCAACCACCGCAAGCATCACGTTTAACAGGAACAACTGCCAATCCATTTTTTGCACCGCCACGTATGCGTTTGTAAGCAGTTAACAATCTTGGTTCAATTTTTTCTTCAAGTTTTTCGCGTCTTGCTTCAAGTGCTTCCTCGTCTTTTTTTGTATCGGCTATAATAGAATCGAGTTCCGACTTGCTACGTTCAAGGTCTTTGGAACGATCGTCATGACGACTTTGCGATTCTTCCATTATAGTTTTTTTTGCAGCATATTGCGCTTCGTATTCGCGTATTTTCTTTTCTGATAGATTAATGTCAAGATTTTGAAACTCTATTTCTTTTGCTATCGAGTCGTATTCGCGATTGTTGCGCACTTTATTTTGCTGAGACTCATATTTTTTTATAAGTTCCTTAGCATTAATAATGTCGTTTTTCTTTTTTGCAATTTCTTGTTGCAGTTTTTCTGTTTCAGCCTTTATATTTGATATTCTGGTTTCCAATCCCACGAGTTCGTCTTCAAGGTCTTGAACTTCAAGAGGTAACTCCCCCCTCAACCGACGTATTTCATCGGTTTTGGAGTCGATGGTTTGCAAAGAATATAGTGCTGTTAGCCTTTCTTCCACCGATACTTCTACGGTTTCAACCGCTTTTTTGGTTTTTACTGCTGTCATATTTTTTTATAAATAATTTATTGGATTCGTATTTTGTTCCGAAATTCGGACTTCAAAATTACAAAATTTTTTTGTAAGTATATCACAAAAAATTTGTTTTATTCCAATTTCGCTTTCATAATGCCCTATATCAACAATTGTTATTTTGCTGTCGGCATCAAAATATTTATGGTAAGTAAAATCGCCAGAAATAAAAACATCCGCGCCTTTATTAACAGCTTTGTTTACAAGGAAACTACCACTTCCGCTACAAAGTGCAATTGTTTTAACCTCTGGTTTTAATATTTTGGTGTGTTTAATGCAACCACAATTGAATACTTTTTTAACTTTTTTTAAGAAATCTATTGTGTTTTCTGGTTTATCAAGCCAACCTATTGCACCGCTTCCGTTATAATTGTCAGGGTTTTCGAGTTTTACAATATCAATAGCGGGTTCTTCGTATGGATGCGACGAAACTATTGCTTTTATTATTTGACCTATTTGGTTTGATTCACATATTGTTTCTATTTTTATTTCGTCTTCAAAATGTAGTTTCCCTATTGTGCCAACGAATGGTTTTGCACCTTCTTGAGGATTGAAACTACCTTTGCCATTAATATTGAAACTGCTATTGCTGTAATTGCCAATATGTCCGCCTCCTGCTAAAAAAATTACTTGTCGTACATTGTCGGCATGTGCTTGGGGTACATAAACTGCAATTTTGTATAAACGGTTTTCGGCAGGTTGTAACACTTTATAATTTTTTATACCAAGCTTTTGACACATCATTAGGCTTGTACCCAATGGTGAGTTGTCGCAGTTGGTATGGGCGGAATATACTGATATAGAGTTTTTTATACATTGCATAACTATGCGTTCCACCGCATTTTTTCCAGTTATTTTTTTTAAACCATTGCCAAAAATTAGTGGATGATGCGATATAATGAGATTGCATTTTTTTTCAATAGCCTCATTTACAACATCTTCTGTTACATCAAGGGTTACAAGTGCTGCTTTTATGTTTTTATCGCCGCCAAACACCTGCATACCAGCGTTGTCGTAAGATTCTTGCAATGATAATGGAAATACTCTCTCTAATTCCGAAATTATTTCTTCGAGTTTCATTTTTGTTACGCAATATTTTTATTCCAAGTAATTTGTAAGCATATCAGGCAATTCTGATGCTCTAAATGCTTTGGCAATTATTTTTCCGTGTCCGTCAATTAAAAAATTGGCAGGTATTGCACTGACGTTAAATTTTTTTGCTGCTGCACTATTTACTCCCGTATGTTCGCATACGTGTATCCAACTTGATATTTTTTGATTTATGATAGCATCGCGCCACTTTTTGCTGTCTAAGTCAAGCGAAATGCTATAAATTTCAAATCCAACCCCATAAATATAGTTTTTGTCTTTATAGTTGTCGTATATTTTTGAGAGTATTTGGTTATCTGCTTGGCATGGTCTACATTCCGAAGTCCAAAATTGTACAAGTAACATCTTACCTTGCAACGAACTTAGAGTAAACTCAATATCATCTTCGTTGGTGGCATAAACCTCTGGTGCTTGCTGCCCAATTGTACATTTTTCAACTCGATAGTTAGTTGCTCCAATCCCCCTATTTTGTGCGTTGCATATCAATGATACGTTGAGCATCATGGCAAGCAACAATATTTTATAAGCATCCATCGCTAATTTTTTCTAAAAAACAATCTCCTATTTCTTAAACGATGTTTTTATTATTTTATTTTGCGTTATGCTATGTATTTTTTGCTTTTGTTTAATATTTTTATTTAAAAATGTTCGTAATTGTTATCCAACGAGTTGTGATGGTCATCGCCTCCGTCAAGTTTTATATTAACTCCTTGTTTATGTCCATTTTTTAAACCACCAACTTCTTTTAACTTTGAGGTATGAGAGGATATCTCGTCGATTACCTCAGCATTTTCTTTAATAGTAGTTACTGGTGAAGGAGGTACTTTTCCGTCAGAAAACAAAAGATTTTTTAGTTTAATTATTTCCTTCGTATGACTTTCTATTTGCTCAACAATTTCTTTGCGCGATACGTCCGATTCTTTTGGCGAAAGTTTAAAAAACTCAATAGATTCGTTTAGAGTTTCCAACATGTGTACAAGATTAATAGTATAAATTGCCATATTATCAGCTGACTCAGCGTTCGATTGTGTTATGCCCACAAGTTGTTGTATTGAACGATTTATGCTCGCAATGCCGTTGAGTTGTTCTGTACAAGCGTTAGCAATGTCTGACACCATTTGAGCATTATTACGAATTTTTGGAGTTATTTTGTCAATAAGTTCGGCAGACCGTTCTGTTATCTGAAGGCTTTTTGCACTCCATTCGTTAATTTGCGTTGATGCTTTTTGACAATGCTCTGCCAACTTTCTAATTTCGGAAGCCACTACGGCAAAACCTTTACCATTTTCGCCTGCGCGAGCAGCTTCTACTGCTGCATTAATGGCGAGAAGGTCGGTGCGTGAAGTTATTTCGTTAATTACTTCTATCTTTGAAATAACATTTTGCAAAGCGGCCAATGTGCTTGCCGACGATTTGGCTACTGTGAGTATATCCGTTGATATGTTTCCTGAATTATTCTTAGTTTGCGTAGCATTGCTTGTGTTTTGCTCAATGGAGGTGGTCATTTGCTCCAATGCAGCCGAAATTTCTTCTACTGTAGCGGCTTGTGTTCTTGCTCCTGATGAAATATTTTCTACACAATCGCGTAAAAAAGAACTTGTTTGACTTATTTCATCACTGCTATCGCGTATTGATTGTACAGCGGCCGATACATGCTTTTGCATAACCTTTATATTGTTGTTGAGTATTCCCATTTCATCGTGAGATGTAACATTTTCGGTTTCACGAGTATAGAGTTTACCTTCTGAAAAATCGGTAGAAAAAGCATTAAGCGATTTTAACGGAGGAAGTATTATTCGAGATGTTACAGCTCTAATTAATAAGAAAATTATTAAAATGGTTAGCAAACCTGTAAAAATAAGAACCCACACTATTTTTTTTACTTTGAAAAGGTCTTTTTCTGGAGTTAATACCCCAAGCCCCCATTCGTAGTTTGGCAAAAAGCAATAGAAAATAACCATATCAATATTATTAGGGTCTATACAACTGCCAATTCCACTGCCGTGTGGATTTTTTGATACTCTTTCTGCAAATTTATCAAGCCCTATATAGCCTATCTTAGCGGATTCAAAAAAATTGAACGTCATTACTCTATCTGCGCGGTGGTATGATAGAATGGTCATTTTTTCGTTTACTAATGTACCATAACCAATGCCGTTGATTTTTGTGTTGATTACAAAATTGTTGATTTTCTCGGTTGGAAATGTGGCTGACAAGATAGCTTCTACATTGCCATTTTTTCCAACAATAGGTTCTGCAACAGTAAAATACAATCCTTGAGGTAATAATGGAGATTGATGTGGTTCTGTTAGGGATATTTTTTTACCCCTTTGCATAATGTCAATAAAAAATTTTTCTTTTGTTACATCGGTAGTGTCTTTTCCTATTAAAGTATTGTATGATTTGCCATCTGCAAAGGTAAACCTAATAAACGAATAGTCATCGGGATGTTCGTTTACGTAGTCTTTGCAAACCTTCATGGCCGTTGATATGTCCATATTTGCACGCACAACACTACGACCAAGCCACTGTAATCCATGCACATAAATACTGAGTCTATTATCAAGATTGCTTGCCTGAATTTCAACAGCTTGTATAGCCATGCTATAAATACCATCGCGAGAGTTTTTTAATACCAGACGGTAAATAATAACATCCATTGTTCCGATAAGCAACAATACTGCTGGAACAATTATTCTAAAATATTTGCTCCAAATTGTTGTTATTTTTGTTGTTTTATTTTTTTTTGCCATTTTTATTTTGTATCATTTTTTGCCAACATGCCGTTAAGTTTTTCAATTTCAGCGACATGCATCTCTATTTGGCGTGCAATCTCCTCTTGTTTATGTTTAGAATCATCTTCGGTCTTAAAGTATTTTATATTGCGTTGCAAATGTTCTGCATATTGAGAAAATCTTTCTGCTCTTAAGGCAAGTTCATCAGCTTGCTCACTATTTTCTTGAGAAATTTGTGCCAATTGTTGTACAGAATTGCTAATTTGCTCTGCTCCATTTCGTTGTTCTTCGCATGCAAAAGCAATATCTGCCACCATAATGGAGTTTTCTTTTATTCTTGGTGTAATCTGTTCTATCATATTTGCCGAACGCTCACTAATTTTAATGTTTTCGCTACTTGCAATGTCAATTTCTTCTGAAGCGGCACGGCTTTTTTCGGCAAGTTTTCGTATTTCTGAAGCTACAACAGCAAAACCCTTGCCGTTTTCGCCCGCCCGTGCAGCTTCTACTGCTGCATTGATGGCGAGTAGATCAGTACGTGAGGCTATTTCGTTTATAACTTTTATTTTTTCTGTAATTGTTCGTGTACTTTGTAAGGTTTTGATACTTGCATCGGCTACAGCTTTTATATCTTTTGCCACTTGTTCGCTACGTATTTTTGCATTATTGGCGTTTTCGGCATTTTGACTTATTGATGACGCCATCTGTTCTATTGTTGAAGAAATTTGTTCTATAGTAGCTGCTTGGTCGTTTGCTCCTCTTGATATTTGTTCCGAACTTATGTTGAGGTCGTTTCCGTTGGTAACTATATTTTCGGCTTCGTTACTTATACTTTTGGTTATAACACCTATTTTCCCTGCCATTGTACGTATTGCTTTAAAAAGTGTTCCAACTTCGTCCTGCCGATTGGTTTGTATTTTTAGTGATGCATAAAGTCGACCTTCTGAAAAATCCTCTTCAACCGCTACAAGTTCGGCAAGTGGTTTTATGACATGTTTTTTTAGTTTCCGCATAAGATGTAATACAAAAATTATAATACAAAGTGGTACAAAAATGACAAATAATGTTCTAATAAAATGCTGCGTAGCCATAAGTTGGTTTACGGCTAACGTTGTGCCTAAACACCAATCTGTATGAGGTATATGATGCCATACCACAAGATGTTCGTTACCTTCGGGGTCAATGATAAAGCCATTTCCGTTTTCTTTTCCCGAAATAATATCTTCTCCAATTGCTTTAAGTCCTTTGTAACTTATGGAATCGTCTGTAAAACGAGCTCTAAGCACATAATCTTCAAAATCAACATTGGTTAAAATAAGTGCATCCTTTCGTCTTACAGAAAATCCATTGCCAAGACCGTTGATGAATATTCCTCCTATAATATCCCTTATTTTTTCAATGTTAAGGGCAACACTCATAGCACCCAAAACCTTGCCTCCTTGCCCTCTCATTGGTACAGAAACAAATAACTTCATAGTTTTGGTTATAGAGTCTATTATAGGTTCAGAAATATGATATGGATAGTTTTCATAAAGTACTTCGTGACAAATTTTTGAATTTGGGCTTAGACTTAGAACACTGTCTATTTCAGAGTCGTATATCTCTCTGTCAGGATAAACAATGCGAGCATTTTTTAGAAGTATGTTTCTTGATGTAACTTTTTTAAGTTCCAATATACGTTCTTTTCTTGACATAAGTTGTATTGATGGGCTACCAGCCACACTTTGTAACATAGATACTATTCCAAAGATTTTTTCTCCAACGTATCCCGAATATGCTTTTACAATTTCTTCTGATGTATCAATAACAAGTTTTTGATTATTACGTGAAATCAAAGCATATAAAAAAATACAAGTTGACCCAAGCAACATAAGCGTAAGTGGCAATACCTCGCCCAATATATTTACCAATAGCGATTTATTACGTATTTCTTTTAATTTTTTTAAGTTCATTTTGTTTGACTTTTCAAGAAAATACTAAAAAATGTTTTGGCTTTAAAAGTATATCTTTTTTTTATTTACAACAACAATCTAAGAAAATAATCTTTCTAATTTTTGTTTTTTTTAATTATTGTTCCCAATAATTGAAAAATATGCAATTTTTTTTCAATTTGCCAACTATAAAATAATGTCTAATTTTGCAATAAAAAATTAAGATGAAACTATCACTTGCATACTCCACATGCCCAAACGATACATACATTTTTGAGGCAATTGCAGAAAAAAAAATCAACCTCAATGGTCTTGACTTTGATATTTCTATGTCTGATATAGATGTTCTTAACAACAACGCATTAACAGCAGATGCACCCGACATAACAAAAATAAGCGCAAACGCATACGCTGCTGGATTGTGGAAAGATTATGTAATACTAAACTCTGGTGCAGCACTTGGACACGCTAACGGACCAGTACTTGTGGCAAAACAACAATTTGCATTGGAGAATTTACCATTAAAAACAATACTTATACCCGGTGTAAACACCACCGCAAATCTGTTACTTTCTATTTTTTTTCCTAATGCAAAAAACAAAAAAACAATGCTTTTTTCTGAAATAGAACCTAACATAATTTCAGAAAAATATGATTGTGGTTTACTTATCCACGAGGGACGTTTTACATATCAAAGCCGTGGATTAAAAAAAATTGTTGATTTTGGTGAACTTTGGGAACAGAAAACCCAAATGCCAATTCCACTTGGATTTATAGTAGCAAAGAGAAGTTTGTCAAAAGATATTATAAAACAAGTTGACAATCTTATAATGCAAAGTATAGAATTTGCACAAAACAACACCGCACAAGCAATGCCATACATACGCACATACGCACAAGAAATGGAAGAACAGGTTATGCTAAACCACATTGCTCTTTATGTAAACAACTACACTCATCACCTTGGCAAAAAAGGTTGTAACGCAATAGAATATTTTTTCAAAAAAGCATTTGATGCAGGATTGTTACCACAAATGCCTCAAAATTGTTTTTTGTAATATTTTCTATTCTTACCTTTTAATTTTCAAAAAAAATGGATGGATCAATTGAGTCTGTCCATTTTTTTTGCAAAATTCTGTAGCAAATTATCTCAGCAATATCTTCTAAGCAAACAAAATTTTCAGGCAAAGTATTAATATTTTAAC
>ERZ842401.6400-NODE-6400-length-12577-cov-5.533781_pt1 | contig 12577 bp, 7 predicted proteins | sample MGYA00521270_ERZ842401 | MGnify/ENA primary metagenome ERZ842401 (study PRJEB31892, sample SAMEA3878208) | bioreactor metagenome | biome: Moose rumen | place: Sweden | collected 2011-10 | study: EMG produced TPA metagenomics assembly of the PRJEB12797 data set... | reverse complement strand
GAAGTTTGATTGGAGACGACCAAAGCGATTTAAGTTTACTTAAATCTTTTGTTCTGTTACAATAGTTATCGAAAGTGGTGATAAGATGAACAAAGTTATATTAGTAGATGGTAATAATCTTCTTTTTAGAAGTTTTTATGCAACTAGTTATACTGGAAATATTATGAGAAATTCTAAAGGGTTTCCTACTAATGCTATATATGGTTTTATAAATATGATTAATAAAATTGTAGAAGAAGAAAAGCCTTCTTTTATACTTGTTGCTTTTGATAAAGGGAAAACATTTAGACATGAAAAATATGATGATTATAAAGCAGGACGTGCTGCTATGCCTGAAGACTTAAAACTTCAATTTCCTGTTGCTAAAGAAATACTTGATGCTATGGGAATATTTCATTATGAAATAGATAATTATGAAGCAGATGATATAATTGGTACTTTATCAAGAATAGCTACTGAAAGAGAAGATTTTATTGGAACAATTGTAAGTAGTGATAAAGATTTACTACAGTTAATTAATGATGAAATTGATGTTAAACTTTTAAAACAAAATGATCATATTAGAATGACTAAAGAAAAGTTTAGAGAAATATATGAAACGGATCCTATTCATATGATTGATTTAAAGGCACTTATGGGAGATCCTAGTGATAATATTCCTGGAGTTAAAGGAATAGGTGAAAAGACTGCTATTAAGTTAATAAGTGAATACGAGACTATTCAAAACTTATATGATCATATAGATGATATTAAAGGTAAAACAAAAGAAAAATTACTTGAAGGTAAAGATTCATGCTTTATGAGTTACGATATAGCAACAATCTATAAAGAAGTACCAATTGATTTTGATTTAGAAGATACTGCTTATAAGGGTATTAATGAAGATAGCTTTTCTAAAATGCTTACTGAACTTGAATTTCATTCTTTACTTAGAAAATTTAATTTAAGTGAGAATAAGGGTGAAGAAAAAATAGAAGTTAAGACTTACGAAATAAAAGATATTAAAGAGTTTGATAAGAATAAAGACTTTAGCTATTACTTAGAACTTTCTGATTATAATTATCATAATGCTGAAATAATTGGAATATCACTTTGTGATGGAGAGTATTCTTATTTTATTGATAAAGATGAAGTTAAAGATTATTTAGATATATTTACATCTAATACTAATAAGTTTACTTATGACTTAAAAAAGAGTTATGTATTTTTTAAGAAAAATTTTGGTGTAGAAATTAAAAATACTTCTTTTGATACAATGATTGGTCTTTATTTACTTGATTATACAGTTAAAGATGATATTAGTTTTGTTTCTAAATCATTTGGATATGATATCCCTTTGTATGAAGATTTTTATGGTACTGAAAAGAGAAAGAAAGAAGTAGATAATGATTCTTTAAGAAAAGTTATTTGTGATAAAGCCTCATTTATTTTTGATAGTAGAATAGATATTCTAAAAGATATAGAAAAATATAATGAGACTGATTTATTCTTAGATATTGAGCTTCCACTTGCTTATGTACTTGCTGATATGGAAATCGAAGGAATATCAGTTAAACGTGAAGTATTAGATGAGATGGGAGAAGAGTTAAAACTTGAAATAGAAAGACTTGAAAAAGAAATATACTTTTTAGCAGATACTGAGTTTAATATTATGTCTCCTAAACAACTTGGTGAAATATTATTTGAAAAAATGGAAATTAAGTATCCAAAGAGAAAGGCAGGAGATAAAAGTTTTTCAACTAGTAAAGAGATACTTGATAAATTAGTAGATGTTCATCCAATAATTAATAAAATACTTGAATATAGAGCAATTACTAAACTTTATACAACATATATTGAAGGTTTAAAACCTGAAATTAAATCTGATGGAAAGATTCATACAATCTTTAATCAAACATTAACTCGTACTGGTAGACTTTCTAGTGTTAGTCCTAATCTTCAAAATATACCTGTTAGGGATGAACTTGGAAAGAAAATTAGAAAAGCTTTTGTTGCTGAAGAAGATAGTGTCTTATTATCAAGTGATTATTCTCAAATTGAACTTAGAATGTTTGCTCATGTTAGTGGAGTTGAAAAGTTAAGAGAAGCATTTCTTAATGATATAGATATTCATACTAAGACAGCCAGTGATATATTCCATGTTGATATAGATAAAGTAGATAAGAATATGAGAAGAAGTGCTAAGGCAGTTAACTTTGGTATACTTTATGGTATTAGTAGTTTTGGACTTTCTGAAGATTTACATATTCCTGTTAAAGAAGCTAAAAGTTTTTTAGATAATTATTTAGAAACATATTCAGGAGTTAAAGAATATATGGACTCTGAAAAAGCTAAAGCATATAGTAATGGATATGTTTTAACTATTATGAATAGAAGACGTAATTTAGAAGAGTTAAAATCTAAAAACTATATTATACGTTCTCAGGGTGAAAGAATGGCACTTAATACTCCAATTCAAGGAAGTAGTGCTGATATACTTAAAAAAGCTATGGTTGATATATTTAATGAATTTAATAAACGTGGTTTAAAAAGTAAAATGTTAATACAAGTACACGATGAACTTATATTTAATGTTTTAAATAGTGAACTTGATGAAGTTAAAGAAATAGTTAAAGATAAGATGGAAAATGTTTATAAACTATCAGTTCCTTTAAAAGTAGATATTGAAACTGGTGTTAACTGGTATGATGCAAAATAATAAAAAAAGAAAGAAATTTTGAATAAATATATTTCTTTTTTTTCTTTTGTGTAGTATAATTTATCTTGTCAAAAAAAGAATGGAGTGAAATTATGAGAAAAACAAAAATGATTTGTGGAATCGGTCCAGCTACTCATGACTGGGAAGTTTTCAAAAAATTAGTTCAAAATGGTTTAAATGTTGTTCGTGTTAATTTCTCACATGCAACAATGGAAGAAAGAGCAAGAGATGAAGAACTTGCTAAAATGGCTCGTGAACAATTAGGAAAAGATGTAGCTATTTTATTCGATACTAAAGGACCAGATCTTAGAACTGGAATGTTTGAAAATAACTTAATTGAGTTTAAAGCAGGAAACACAATTAGAATAGTAAAAGAAGAAGTAGAAGGAAATGCTGAAAGAATTTGTTTCAATTATCCTCAAGTTATTGATAACTTAAAAGTTGGAACTCAAATTTTATTAAATGATGGATTTGTAAGACTTGATGTTATTTCTGTAGAAAAAGATGGAGTTACTTGTAAAATACTTGATGATGCGCCTCTTAAGAGTCGTCGTGGAGTTAATATTCCAGGTGTAGAACTTAATATTCCATTTGTCTCTGAAGATGATGAAGCTGATATTAAATATGCTTGTGAACATGATGGAGATTTCCTTGGAATTTCATTTGTTTCAAGTGCTGCTGATGTAGAAGCTGCAAGAAGTTTACTTAAGAAATATGGTAGAGAAGATATGCCAATTCTTTCTAAGATTGAAACTAAGAAAGCAATTGAAAATATTGATGAAATCATTGAAGCTACTGATGGTGTAATCGTTGCTCGTGGTGATTTAAGTGTTGAAGTACCATTTATTAAAGTACCAGTACTTCAAAAAGAAATCATGGCTAAATGTCGTGAAAAAGGTAAATTCTGTATTGTTGCAACAGAAATGCTTAAGAGTATGTGTAAGAACTCTAGACCAACAAAAGCTGAACTTACAGATATAGCTACAGCTGTATTTGATGGAACAGATGCTGTATGGCTAAGTGACGAAACTACAATTGGTGATCATCCAGATCTTGCTTCTCAATATTTAGGAGAAGTTGCTGATGAAGCTGAAGCTGCTTATGATTTATATGGAACTTACTATGATGTAGAAGAATCTAGTGATATGACTGACATGATAGCTCGTAGCGTTGTTACTGCTGCAGAAGATTTAAATGTAAAAGTAATCGTTGCTGCTACTATGACAGGATTTACTGCTAGAAAGATTAGTAACTTAAAACCAGCTGCACCAATTCTTGCTGCAGTACCTAATGAAAGAGTTTGCCGTAGTTTAGTACTTAACTGGGGTGTATATCCAGTAGTTACTGGTGAATATTCTACTACAGATGAATTAGTAGCAGATGCAATTAAACGTGCTAAAGAATTTGCTAACCTTAAGAAAGGTGATAAAATCATTGTTACTGGAGGTTTCCCTAACACAGGAGCTAAAACTACAAACTTCATGAAAATTGAAGAAATTAAATAAATTATTTAAAACTTCACATTTAGTGAAGTTTTTCTTTTTAAATATGTTATAATCATAATAGAGGAGGATAATATGAAAAAGATATTGTTTGGATTTTCATTATGTTTATTTGTTTTAGTACTATTTACAGGATGTTTTTCAAAAAAAGTTATAACAGCAGAACAATTTAAATCTAAGATGGAAGAAAAAGGACTTTTAGTAAAAGATAAAACTGAAGAGTTTTCTAAAACAAATTATATTAATAAAGTTTATTCTGCTATTGATATTGATAATACTTATGAGATAGAATTCTATGAAATGAAAGATAACTCTAACGCTAAGTCTACATTTAATGATAAAAAAGAAGCTATAGAATCTTCTAATAAAGTAGTTTCAACTAAGTTTGAAAATAATGGAACAAATTATAATAAACTTGTTATTACTACAAGTGATAAGTATATAATAATTACAAGAGTAAAAAATACATTTTTATCTGTAAATGTAGAAAAAAAATATAAGTCAATTATAAAAGATTATGTTGATTATTTAGGCTATTAAAATCATCAATTTGATGGTTTTTTCTTTTTGTCTTATAAGTTGACTTTTATATGATATTTTATTATAATTTATAATGCTATTCATATTATAGTTATATATAATATTGGGAAGGAGAATTATGATAAAATTATTTAAGAATTTAGAAAAAAAAGATTATCTTATTATATTACTTGTTGCTATTTTAGTTATATTTTCAGTTTTTTTAGATTTAAGAATGCCTGAATATATGAGTGATATTACTAGACTTGTTCAGACTGATAATAGTACTATGTCTGAGATATTAAAAGCTGGTAGTTTTATGCTTTTATGTGCAGTAAGCAGTTTAATATGCACTATAGTAGTTGGATATTTTACTTCGCTTTTATCTGCAAGATTTTCTAGAAATATTAGACAAAGAATATTTGAAAAAACTATTTCTTTTGGAGTAAGTGAAATTAAGAAGTTTTCTACTGCTAGTTTAATTACTCGTACAACTAATGATGTTACACAAATAGAAATGCTTCTTGCTATGGGACTTCAACTATTAATTAAAGCACCTATAATGGCTGTATGGGCTTTATTAAAAATAGTAGGTAAGAGTGCTGAACTTAGTATGGTTACTGCTATTGGAGTAGTTATCATTGTATGTACTAATTTACTAATTATTAAGATTGTTTCACCAAGATTTACTAAGATTCAAAAATTAACAGATAAAATAAATGGAGTAGCAAGAGAAAATATTACTGGTATTAGAGTAATACATGCTTTTAACGCTGAAAAATTTGAAGAAGATAGATTTGAAGATGTTAATTCTGATCTTACTGGAATTCATTTAAAAATCACTAAAACTTTTGCTTTAATGGATCCAATAATGAATTTTGTTATGCATTTTCAACATTTAGGAATATATATAGTAGGAGCATATCTTATTGTAAATAGTGGTATGGTTCAAAAAATTAATATATTTAGTGATATGGTTGTATTTTCAAGCTATGGAATGCAAGTTATTATATCATTTTTAATGCTTACGATGATATTCATGGTTTTACCTAGAGCAAAGGTTTCTGCTGAACGTATTAATGAGGTTCTTGAAAGTGATATTTCAGTTATATCTGGTAATTTTACTGGTAAGACTTTAGAATCTGGTACTGTTGAATTTAAAAATGTTAGTTTTAAATATCCAGATGCTGATGAGTATTTACTTAAAAATATTAGTTTTAAAGTAAAAAAAGGAGAAGTAGTTGCTTTTATTGGATCTACTGGTAGTGGTAAATCAACTTTAATTAATTTAGTTCCTAGACTATATGATGCTACTGATGGTGAAGTTTTAGTAGATGGTAAAAATGTTCGAGAATATGATTTACATGAATTAAATAATCGTATTGGGTATGTTCCTCAGAAAGCAGTTATGTTTACTGGGACTGTCGAAGAAAATATTGCTTATGGAAATAATGGTAAAAAGAAAATAACACTTAAAGATGTAAAAAAAGCAATTGATGTTGCACAAGGTACTGATTTTGTACTTAAGATGGATGAACAATATAAATCTCATATTGCAAGAGGTGGTACTAATGTTAGTGGTGGTCAAAAACAAAGACTTTCAATAGCAAGAGCTATTGCTCGTAATCCTGAAATATATATATTCGATGATTCATTTAGTGCTTTAGATTATCAAACAGATGCTAGACTTAGAAGTGAACTAAAAAAATATACTAAAGAAGCTACTAGTTTAATAGTTGCTCAAAGAATTGGTACTATTATGAATGCTGATAAAATAATTGTTTTAGACAAAGGTGAATGTGTTGGTATTGGTACTCATAAAGAATTATTAAAGTCTTGCGAAATATATAAAGAAATAGCTTTATCGCAACTTAGTGAGGAGGAGTTAAAAAATGCCTAGACATGGAATGAAAGGACCTGAAAAGGTTAAAGATTTTAAAGGAACATTGGTACGTATTTTTAAAAGTTTAGAAAAATGGAAATATGTTTTAGTTATATCATGTGTTCTAGCTATGTTTGCATCTATACTTTCTACAGTTGCTCCTAATAAGCTTGCTGATGTTACTGATGTTATAAGTGAAAGTATTAAACCTGATGTAGAAGCTATGAAAGATATTTCTGAATCCGTTTCTAAAAACATTGCATCTAATTATCATACTTCTAATCCTTCTGATTTATTTATAGAATTTAATAAACTTAGTTGGGAAGAAAAAGTTAATATATTAAATGATATTGAAATTAATGATGTTAAAATTTCAGCAGAAGATCAAATTAAGTATTTAGAAATTATCAATAGTTTAAGTAAAGATTCAGATAATAATGAATTAATTAAAAAACTTGATCAGATGCCTAAATCTATTAAGAAAATTATAGAACCAAAACTTGATTCTAAAGAATTAAAAAAGAGATCTATTATTTTAGGGGTTATTTATCTTTTAAATTCTATTTTTGGATATGTAGTTGGTATTTTAATGGCTTATGTTGGAATAGGTTATTCTAAACGTTTAAGAACTGATATTAGTAGTAAAATTAATAGACTTCCTCTTAAATATTTTGATACACATGAAACTGGTGATTTGCTTTCTCGTGTTACTAATGATGTTGATTCTATAGGAATTAATATGAGTAACAATATTACTTCTTTTGTTACTAATTTTACACTTTTCTTTGGTTCAATTATTATGATGTTTGTAACTAACTGGGTTATGGCTTTAACAGCTATCTTTGCATCTGTTTTTGGATTCTTTGGTTCAGGATTAATACTTAAAAAGTCACAAAAATATTTTATAGATCGCCAAAGTGAATTGGGAAAATTAAATGGGCATATTGAAGAAATATATTCAGGACATAATGTTGTTAAAGCATATAATGGTGAAGAAGCTGCTTTAGATGAATTTAATAAAATAAATAATAATTTATATGATTGCAATCTTAAAAGTCAGTTTTTATCTGGTATAATGCAACCACTTATGAATTTTATTGGTAACTTTGGTTATGTTGCTGTATGTGTGGTTGGTGCTCTTCTTGTTATGAATGGTAAAACATCTTTTGGTGTAATAGTTGCGTTTATGATTTATGTTAGATTGTTTACTAATCCACTTTCTAGACTTGCTCAAGCAGCTACTACAATGCAATCAATTGCTGCAGCTGCTGAGAGAGTTTATGAATTTATGGATGAGGAAGAATTGTCTGATGAGAAGAATATTACTACTTCATTATCTAAAGAAAAGGCAAAAGGTAATATTGAATTTAAGAATGTTAAATTTGGATATAATCCTGAAAAAACTATTATAAAGGATTTCAGTGCTAAAATTAAAAGTGGTCAAAAGATTGCAATAGTAGGACCAACTGGAGCTGGTAAAACTACAATCGTTAATTTACTTATGAAATTTTATGAAATAAATTCTGGGGATATTATTATAGATGGAAAATCTATTCATGATTTAACAAGAGAGAATATTCATGACTTATTTGTTATGGTATTACAAGATACATGGCTTTTTGATGGAACTATAAGAGATAATATAAAATTTAATAAGAAAAATGTTAGTGATGAAAAAATATTTGATACATGTAAAACTGTTGGAATTGATCATTTTATAAAAACACTTCCAGGTGGGCTTAAATCTCTAGTTAATGATAATGAAGCTATTTCATCAGGTCAAAAACAATTACTAACTATAGCACGTGGTATGATTGAAGATGCTCCTTTCTTAATTTTAGATGAAGCAACTAGTAATGTTGATACTAGAACTGAAGAATTAGTTCAAAAAGCAATGGATAAACTTTGTGAAGGAAAAACAAGTTTTATTATAGCTCATAGGCTTTCAACTATTAAAAATGCTGATTTAATACTAGTTATGAATGACGGAAATATAATAGAACAAGGTACTCATGAAGAACTTCTTAATAAAAAAGGTTTTTATGCTGATTTATATAATTCTCAGTTTGAACTTTAAAGATAGATTTTCTATCTTTTTTTCTTTTTGAAAAAATGTTATTATTTATATATGTATTTAGAGGTGGTTTAATTGAAAGTAGTTGTTATTGGTGGAGGAGCTAGTGGTGTAATTACTGCTTTAAAAGCTAGTCGTAAGAATGAAGTTATTCTTTTAGATGGAGAAGAGAAAATACTTAAGAAGGTACTCTTAACTGGAAATGGTAAGTGTAATTATTGGAATAGTGATATTAAATATAGTAAGTACCATTCTTATAATAGTGATTTACTTAAAGATATTTTTACTAGTAGTAATATAGATAATACTTATAAATATTTAGAAGATATTGGTTTTTATCCTGTTATAAAAAATGGATATTATTATCCTTTTTCTAATCAAGCTTTTAGTGTTAGGGAAATGTTTTTAACGGAACTTAAAAAAAGAAGAGTAAAAGTTATTACTAATAGTAAAGTACTTGATGTCATAAAAGAAAAAAACTCTTTTAAAGTTATTACAAGTGATCAAGAATATGTTTGTGATAAAGTTGTAATTTCTTGTGGATCTAAATCTTATCCTAAAACTGGTAGTGATGGATCTGGTTATACATTAGCTCAAAAGCTTGGCCATAATGTTTCAAGGCTTTCTTCAGCGCTTGCTCCAATTAGAATGAATGAAAAATATTTAAAAGATTGGAATGGTGTAAGGTGTAATGCTAGTTTAAATTTAAATATAGATGGTGAAGTATATACTGAGTCTGGGGATTTACAACTTACTGATTATGGTATTAGTGGTATATGTGTATTTAATTTATCTTCTATTATTGAAAGAGCTATTTTAGATAAGAAGAATGTTAAACTGTCAATTAACTTTTTACCTTTTACAGAGAATCCAATGTCTTTTATTACCGAAAGATATAATAGTTTAATTGATTTAACTCTTGAAGAAATGTTTGAAAGTATTTTTAATTATAAACTTTCTCATGTTTTATTTAAAGTATCAGGCATTAATAAGGATTCTAGATGGAATAAGTTAAGTTATGAAGATAAGTTAAGACTTATAGATACTTTTACTAATTTTAACGTTAATATTTTAGAAGTTATATTTGATAAAGGACAAGTTACTTCAGGTGGAGTTTTACTTTCAGAGATAGATATCAATACTTTTGAATCTAAGAAAGTTGAAGGCCTTTATTTTACTGGTGAAATTCTTGATGTTGATGGTATTTGTGGAGGTTTTAATTTAGCTTTTGCTTTTATATCTGGGTTTATAGTAGGTGATAGTTTAAATGCTTAATTTAAAACAAATAAAAATTAGAGTAGAAGATGATTGTTTAGAAGAAATTAAAAATTCTATTTCCAAAAAAATTAAAATAGATAGTTCTCAAATTGATGATTTAACTATTATAAAAAGAAGTATTGATGCTAGAGATAAAAAACAAATATATTTTATTTATGAGTGTAATTTTAGTGTTAAAAATGAAGAAAAGATTTTGAAAAATAATAGAAAAAATTCTAATTTATCTATATCTAAAAGCCTTTCGTATAATTTTCAAAAGACTGGTACTTTAGAGTTAAATAAAAATATCGTTATTGTAGGATGTGGTCCTGCAGGACTTTTCTGTAGTTATGTTCTTTTAGAAAATGGTTATAAACCTATTATTATTGAACGTGGTAAAGAAATTGATGAAAGAGTTATTGATGTAGAAGAGTTTTGGAATAATAATAAACTTGATACTGAATCTAATGTATTATTTGGAGAAGGTGGTGCTGGTACTTTTTCTGATGGTAAACTTAATACTTTGGTTAAAGATGAGTTTAATAGAGGAAGACATGCTTTTGAAATATTTGTAGAAAATGGTGCACCGAGTGAAATAATGTATGATTTTAAACCTCATATTGGAACTGATAAGTTAAGAGAAGTTATAAAAAATATGAGAGAAAAAATTATTTCTATGGGAGGAAAAATTCTTTTTAATACTAAATTAACAGATATAATTGTAGAAGAAAATAAGGTTACTAAAATTGAAGTTAATGATGATCAGTTCATTGATTGTGAAGCTCTTGTTTTAGCAATTGGTCATAGTGCTAGAGATACTTTTAAAATGCTTCATGAAAAAGGAATTGTTATGCAAAATAAACCTTTTGCTGTAGGAGTTAGAGTAGAGCATTCTCAAAATATGATAAATGAAAGTCAGTATGGAGAAAAATATAAAAATATTTTAGGACCTGCTAATTATAAGTTAACTTATCAAACAAAAGAAAGACGTGGAGTATACTCATTTTGTATGTGTCCTGGTGGATATGTAGTTAACTCATCTAGTGAAGAAGGTATGCTTTCTATTAATGGTATGAGTAATTATAAAAGAGATAGTGGATTTAGTAATAGTGCTATTATTGTTACAGTAAATGAAAAAGATTATGGTTCTAGACTTTTTGATGGAGTTAAGTTTCAAAGAGAACTCGAGAAGAAAGCTTATGAACTAGGAAAAGGAAAAATACCTGTTCAAACACTTGATGGTTTTTATAAAAATAAAGTTTTACCTTTTGGAGATATTAAACCTTGTACTAAAGGAAGTTTTACTCTTTCTAACTTAAATGATATTCTTCCAGAATGTATTTCTTCTTCTATAAAAGAAGCTATGCCAGAGTTTGATAAAAAAATAAAAGGGTTTAATAATGGTGATACACTTTTATTTGGTGTAGAAACAAGAACTTCTTCACCAGTAAAAATATTAAGAGATGAAAATTTTAATTCTAATATAACTGGTATTTATCCATGTGGTGAAGGATGTGGTTATGCTGGTGGAATTACTTCTGCTGCAATAGATGGAATTAAAGTTGCTGAACAAATTGGAAAACTATATAAAAATTAGTTTTCTTTTTTTTGTAAATAAATGTAAATAAAATATTATTCTTAAAATTAAATTGATTAATTAGTATTGTTTGTGTTAAAATTAATAATAGGAGAGGTGTAGATATATGAAAATGAAGGATTTAAAAAAGAAAAGACTTAAAAAAAGTATTATTTTAACTGCTTTAATGTTTGTAGTTCTTGGTATTGGAGTTGGTTATGCTTATTTAAGAGATACTCTTACTATTGAAGATAATGCTAAGATGTCTATGACATGGAACGTATACTTTGATAATGTTCAGAAAGTAGGAAATAGTATTGATCCTAAGACTACACCAGTAATTAATAAAACTAGTTTTTCAACTACACTTCAATTTACTGATGCATCACAAGTTTATGAAACAAAGTTTGATGTAAAAAATGATGGAAGCTTAAATGCTTCAGTTAATAGTTTTACTTCTAATCCACTTCCAAGTGAACTCCAAAGTTATTTTGATGTAAGTTTTACTTATTATGATGGAACTAATATTTCAAATGGTAATCTTATTTCTTCTAATAAAACTGATTCATTTAGGATTAGGATTTCTTTAAAGAATGGAGTAGATATTTCTGAACTTCCTGAAAGTATTCCTGTTACAGTTAATGTCAATTATGGTAAAGCTTCTCAAACTGATGTTGAAAGAAATATCCCTGTGATTAAAGTTTTAAGCGGTATGAAGGGTAATTTAAAGCCTGGAGATCAAATAAAAATAGGAGATACTGAAGAATTTTATGTTGTAAGTAGCGATGCAACAAAAACAGTATTAGTTGCAAAATATAATCTACTTGTAGGTAATGAGTCACATGATCATGGCTCTACAATTACTCCAATAAATCCATCAACTACTCAAGGATATGGACTACAAAGTGTCAATGCAGTGGGTTATAATTGGAATATAGATGAATGGAAAGGTATGGTAGCTTTCTCAAGTACAATCTACTGGGGTGATGGAGCTACATTATTAAGTCCATATAATGCAAACGGAGCAAGTTATGGTGGAAATCCAAAACCATTTGTATATAATAGTTCA
>ERZ842401.6398-NODE-6398-length-12580-cov-7.900758_pt1 | contig 12580 bp, 20 predicted proteins | sample MGYA00521270_ERZ842401 | MGnify/ENA primary metagenome ERZ842401 (study PRJEB31892, sample SAMEA3878208) | bioreactor metagenome | biome: Moose rumen | place: Sweden | collected 2011-10 | study: EMG produced TPA metagenomics assembly of the PRJEB12797 data set... | reverse complement strand
TCCGGGTAAGATTGCAACTCTAAATACGCTGAAAGCCACAAGGGATAAACTCATCAAACAGCAACAGTCTATCCGAACACGCTACTACTCTGCCCGTGACAAAGAGAAAGAACTCTATACCATTAAGCGTAATGTTGATATTATGCTTGAAGACCGAAGCCATGAGCGTAATAGAGATAGGTCAGTTTCACATGAGCGATAAGAAGGGCGCATTACTCCATGCGCCTTAATACTCAATTACATATAATGAATCCGAGACTCATCAAACCTATCTTGTTGACTTCATTCTTCTGCAGGATACCTATCTGATTTAGCAATCAACCACGCCGTTATATGCATAGCTTGGTGAAACTTTCCTGTTTTTATAAGTTTATCAATTGTCTTGCCCCACTGTCAGTGAAGCTGTTCTGTAATTATCGGGCAGCGGTATTTTAAAACCGACTGTCCCCGGTGTTGCCGACGGGAATACGAACTCTACATCACCCATACCGTTGCGATCTGATATTTGTCTTGTATATTTTTTCAGCTCCTTGACCGAAATACCCAGCTTAGGCTTTATCTCAAAAAGGGCAGCATTTTCTTCGTAGATGATATCTATGTTTACGATCTCAGCATCAATGCCGTCCGACTGAAAATAAAGTGTAAGCTTTTCTGTGAGGTCTTTAAGGATACAGGGGATATCTCTGCGGTATTCATTCAAAGCATTGAGCTTGACCGCCGCATCATGCTCGGTGATCTCATTATTGGCAGCAGGTGCAGATGAACGCTCAGTGCGTACTCGCTTTTTTGCGAGCATATTGTATAAAACATCTCTGTCCCACAGCTCAACATTATTTACCTCTGCAAGACGTCTGGCAGGCTGGGTAAAATCGCTGTTTGTCATTACTGCTGCATTGGTGCAGCCGTAATATGCCAGTCCGCCGACGACCTCTTGTATAGGCTTATTGTCCAGCCTGTGCTCATATCTTTTGCATTGAACTCCGTATTTTCTGCCTTCTTTTTCGGCGAGTATATCAATGCCGAAATCGCCCGAGCCTTTTGTGACTCTGACATTTTTAAAACCGTTGGCTTTCAATATATCAGCGCAGGCATTTTCAAAGCTGTGACCGTCCATTTCATCCAGCTTTGCAATAGTATGCTTATGCTTATTATCCGATGAAAGTATGGTAAGATAAAGAGCAAAATATGTAACAGAAACAACAGCAAAGATCACTTTGTATCTATCGCCTGTACTTTTATCCGCAAACAGCCCCGGACGGTCTGATGCATAAAGGATAAGAGCCGAAAATGTGCTTATCACAATAAAGCTGCCCAAGGTCGCCCTTAGCACCTTATTATCAAAAATATAAACTATGAGCTTAAAAGCGTAGTACAGCACCGTAAACGGGAACAGGATCAGAAGCAGGAAAAATGGCAGCTCGGCAACAGACCTGGTTTTTTTCTTAGACATTACTGAAATCACAGCTCCTTGATGACTTTCTTTACCACTCCAAGTATCCTTAGATCTTCTATTTCGGGACCTTTAAAAACTCTTGGCGCATATTCGGGGTTGAATGATATAAGCTCGGCGGTCTCTTTATCATGATCGTAGACTATTTTTTTAACTACCACGCTGTTTTCATCACCTATCATGATAACAGCCACCTGACCGCTTTCAGCCCAGTCCTGCCGAAGCACCTGTATACTGTCTCCGTCCTCTATCTTCGGATACATTGAATTACCTTTGACATTTATGATTATGGTGTTGGAAGCTTCATTATCACCCACTATATAAATGGGCATATAATCAATGATATGGTCATCGGCATAAGCGCCAAAGCCTGCAGCAACACTGTCGAAAACAGGTATCATTCTGATATTGTTTTCAGGAAGGATAACTGCGTTTGGCTCAATTCTCTCGTCAGCGGTCTTCCAGCCCATCAGATATGCCGGTGTAACATTTAAAACGGCAGCCAGTGGCTCAAGGACTGTTGTGGGGAGCTTCTCTATCTCATTGCTCTCATAACGGTATATGGTAGCTCGGTTTTTGCCCAGCTTTTCGGCTAGTTCATCAACGGTCAGCCCAAGCTCTTTTCGTCTTGAACGTATTCTTTCTCCTATAGTCATATCCTTCAACTCCTTTGCTGTATTCTGCTTTGATACTAGTATATCACATTTTTCGCAAAAATGCAATAGCTTTTTTGAAATTTTCAAAAAAATTCTAAAAAAATGCGAAAAAGGTATTGACAAAGCAAAAATATTGTGATATTATATATTCAAACAAATCGCATTTATGCGACAGAAATGAGGTGATAAAATGCTCGACGTTCAAAAACTCAAAGGTAAGATCGTAGAGAAGGGTAAGACTATAGAAATTGTTTCCGCAGAGCTTGGTATCAATCCTGCGACGTTTTATCGCAAACTAAAGAACAACTCCTTTGAGATAGGTGAAGCGGACAGGCTTGTTGAGGTCCTTTCGCTGACAGGCGATGAAGCATCAGCTATTTTTTTTAGTCAAACAGTCGCATAAATGCGACTTGAAGATCTGAAAGCGAGGTGACACTATGAACCCAACGACCGAAATACCCAAAATAAAAGTGATCTCCACAGCAAAAGCCTGTGAGATACTTGCGGAGCACGGCATGAAAACCACCCAGAACAAGCTGGGTCTGGGGCTGCAGCAGAGGGTGTACCCCTTTGGCGTGGCGATAAAAATGACCGAGTGGGTGTATGAGATCTATGAAAATCTTCTCCTGGACTGGATAAGGGAGAGGAGCACGACCGAAAGTGAGGTGACAACATGAAAAACGACGAACTCGAAGCAGGCATCACGCTTATGGTCTGGCTGACAGTGACCTTTGCAGGGCTGTTCAAGGGCGGTGCTGCAGGGTATCTCACGGCGGTGTTTGCCACCATACTGCTGGTGCTGATACTGGTGCAGAGCAGCCGCCTGGAGCGCAAGGACGAGCTTATCAAGCGTGACAGGGAACGGCTGAGAAAGGAGTGTAACAGAGAATGAGAGAGCTGATACTTACAAACGCCGCCAAAGCGCTGTTCATAGTGGTGCTGCTGGGACTTGTCCTGCTGGTGACAGTGCTGACCATGGCGGTGCTCATGGCTGATAACTACGAGGAAGCAGAGGAATTTTTTGATAAGGAGGATAAAAAAGATGTCTGACAAAAAGAATGAGCCTGCCCCTGCGCCAACAGTGACAAGCTCAAAAAGTAAATACTTACAGGAATATAATAACACACAAAAAATCAGTTGTCAAGCCCTGGAGTCCGCGCGAAAAAAGCTGCTGGCTATCTATGAGACGCTGACTCCCGAAGAGACAAGAGCCTGGGAGCTGGGCGAGGTGTATGCCGATATCGTCAGAGGGCTTGTTTGGGGGTGCGAGGAATGACTATGACCGAAAAATTCAAAGCTGACCTCAAGGCTGTAAAGCTCACAGGGCATGAAAAAGCTGTGCAGCCTGCTGTGGAAGCAGCACTTGCAGACTTCTGCCGTCAGAACGCAGAGTTTGAGCAGGCAGTATTGCAGGGCGAAAGCTTCGCCGACTGCCTGAAAGCCTGCGTCAAAGGCGTTCAGGGCAGCATATCCGATCTGGAGGTATATAAACGTGCGGTGGCATTTTACTTCCCGACAGCAAAGGTCCATATGGCGCTGACCTTAGATCTGGGTGACGGTGGATCATCGAATACACCTGCAGAGAAGCCCATAACCGTGAGCAGCAAGGTCGAGCTGAGCCTTGATGAGCTGCTGGACTTTTAGTCAGGAGGGCGATATGAGAAAAGAGCGAAAGGAGAGTCTGCTGTGTGTGTTTCCGCCCGTTCCGAGGGAGCTCATGGAGAAGATGCAGAAGAAGGGCTCTAACAATTATGCTGTGTTTCTCACACGTGGGCGCGAGCTGTTCGTGAGGTGCTTCCACCACTATTCAAGGGGCGGCAAGGATGCTCTTGCAGAACGTCAGAGATACGTTTTTGCTAAGGACGGCTACGTGCGTTACGGTTCGGATGACGGCATCAAGTGGGCGATACGCACCAAGTTTACCGAGCCGAGATTTGCCAAGACGAGCTACGGCTATAGCTTTGACAACAGCTATTCGGTGCTTGGATATGATGCAATAAAAAACAGCGATATGCGTTATTCACAGGCAGACAGGTATCATGGAGATCTGCTTATGAGCTACCTTGCATTGTACATCAGGCACCCGAATGTCGAGTATCTTATGAAGCAGGGCTACAGCGGGCTCATCAGCAGCGAATATTATGGTTATTGGGGCACACAGGAACGGTTGACCGTTGACAGGAATATAAACTGGAAAACAAACGACATGCTGAAAATGCTGGGGCTGAACAGGGCTGAGTTCAAGGCGCTGAAAGGCAGAGAAGAACTGTACCTCAGCTTCATTCACTGGCGCACTGCATACCCTGACCTGAAAACGCAGGAGCTTATGATGTTCACACAGATCGTCGGCTGCTGCTGCGAAACGCTGGACAATGTGTTCAAGGTGACAGGGCGGGACCCTGTAAAGCTGGTCAGATGGCTGTACAGGCAGAACTGTGAGGATATAAACGACTACAAGGACTACCTCGACCAGTGCAGACGGCTGAAATATGATATGAGTGACCGCACGGTATTGTTCCCGAGAGATCTCGGTGCAAAGCATGAGGAGCTGACTCTTATTGAAGAAGCTATTGAAAATGAGCGCAAAGAAAAGGAAAACGCAGAGCTTACCAAAATAATGATGAAATTTTACGGGGAGCGTGAGAAGCTGAGCTTTGCATATGACGGGCTGATCATAAGGCAGCCGGAGTCAGTGCAGGAAATAGTCAGCGAGGGTGCAAGGCTCGGTCACTGCGTTGCGGGCTACGCCGAGCGCCATGCAAAGGGCGTGCTCCATATCATGTTTCTGCGCAGGGCAGATCGCTCCGATGAACCGTACTACACTGTCGAAGTCAGCAAAGAGCTGGACATAGTGCAGTGCAGGGGGTACAAAAACAACGTTGAGAGCAGGGGCGGCAAGCCCAAGCCCGAGAAGATCAGAATTTTTGAAAAAGCATATCAGGAATATCTTGACAGGCTTAAAACACAGAAAGCGAGGAAAACCGCATGAATGAGCTTACAAGCACTGAAAACTATGACCGTGCCGTGCTGCTTAGCCGAAGAATATCGGCGAATGTCAGGGCGGCGCAGGAAAGCCTTTTTGAGATCTGCAAGGATCTGAAGGAGATACGTGACGGCAGGCTGTATATATCACTGGGATATGAGACATTTGAAGACTACTGCATAAAGGAGCATGAGCTGAGTTATAAGCAAGCCTGCAAGTACATCGCAGTGGCAGAACGCTTCCCCGACGGTATCTCCCCGGGGAGACTGGGGATATCCAAGCTGTATCTTATCTCGACCCTCAGTGATGAGGAAAAAACAGAGATAGAGCAGAGGGTAGATGTGGAAGCAGTCTCCAAATCTCAGCTGGAAAAAGCTATCGCCGAGCTGAAAGCCGAGAACAAGCGGCTGGAGGAGGAAAAGCAGGTGACCTTTGAGAAGCTGGAAAAGCTCAGGACTAAGAACAGTGATGTCTCGCAGGCTAAGGAGCGCATTGAATATCTTCAGGGCAAGCTTAAAGAGCAGCAAAAGCTCACTGAAAAAGAGTCGAAGCAGCGTGAAGATGCAGCACGCAGGGCGAGCATAGCAGAGACCGACAGGGACAGTCTGAAAGCCCATGCTGCTCAGCTGGAGGACAGGATAAAGGAGCTTTGCTCACAAAAGCCGCAGACAGAGACGGTCACAGTCACCGAAACGGTGGAGGTCAGGGACGATATAGACGAGTTCAGAGCCCATTTTGCCAATGCCCTGGACAGCGTAGCAAGGCTGGTATCTTTTGTCAAGCAGCATGAGGACAGCAAAAACTTTGAGCTCTTTGAGAGCAAGCTGAGAGCTCTGGCGGAAAAGATAGGAGGATAAAAAATGACCCTGAAGACCCTAAAACTAACGAACTTTGAAGGAATAAAAAGCCTCACGATAAAGCCCGGGGGCAAAAGCATGAGCATATACGGTGACAACGGTACGGGCAAGACCACCATAGCAAACGCCCAGGCTTGGCTGCTGTTTGATAAGGACAGCGATCTTACACCGAATTTCACCCCAAAAATGAGGGACGAGAACGGCGAGGAGATACATAATACAGAGTGCTCGGTGGCGGCAGTGTATGAGATAAACGGCGCCGACGTCACCCTGGAAAAGACCATGACCGAGAACTGGAAAAAGAAAAGAGGCAGCACCAAGGCTGTGTTCTCTGGGCATAATGTGACCTACCACATCGACGGCGTGCCGAAGAAGGAAAAGGAGTATAACGAATTTTTAAACAGCATAGCGGATATGCAGACGCTTATGCTGCTGACCATGCCCCGGTATTTCCCCGAGGTGCTGGATATCAAAAAGCGAAGAGCTATGCTTATGAGCCTTACGCCCGATCTGACCGACTTCGATGTTATCGGCTCATGTAAAGAGCTGGAGCCGCTGCTGCACCTGATGCTGAAACCGGGCAGCACCCAGCTATGGTACAGTATCGACGAGTTTCGGGAGATATGCCGCTCGGAGGCTTCAAAGGCAAACGCCGAGCTCAAAGAGATACCCGGCAGGATAGACGAAGCCGCAAGAGCCCTCTGTGACATGAGCGGTGAGGAAATACAGTCGCTTGAGCTTCAGCTAAAGGAGCTGAATGCAAAAAAGACCTCGCTGCAAATGTCGGCAGTGAGCTCGCAAAGCGACAGGATATTGGAGATACGTTCTGATATATCAAGCAAGAGCGCCGAGCTGGAGGAGAAAAGAGCAGCCTGGTCGAAAAAGAACAGCACCGCCAACGAAGCGGTAATGCAGCGCCTTGACAGCCTTATGAGGGAGCTTGCAGAGCTAAGGCAAAAAAAGTGCGATCTTAGCGTTCTTATTGCCGACAGTGAGCGTAAGCTTAGCGAGCTTGACCGTCAGCGCAGCAGGCAGCTGGAAAGGTGGGAGCAGGTGAGTCTGAGATCGTGGCAGGGCGATACGGTGTGCCCCGTGTGCCACCGACCTGTCCCACAGGAGCAGATAGCTCAGGCTAAGGCGGAGTTTGAAGCTAAACGTGCAGCAGAGCTTGAAGAGCTCAACGCATACGGCAGAGAGCACTGCTCAAAGGCAATGATAGCAGAGCTAAAGGGCTGTATCGAGGATCACCTGAAAAACAGCGAGCAGCTTGATGTGAAGATGACCGAAGCTGCAAAAGCTGTGGATAACGCAAAAGCGCAGCTTGTCACCACAGAGCCCTTTGAGAGCACAGACGAATACAAACAGGCGATGAATGAGATAGAGGGTCTCAAAGCTCAGATAACGGTGCTTGAAAAGGGCGATAAGGACAGGAACAAAAAGCTTTATGAGGAGATAGCAGTGCTTGATAATGAGATAGCCGATATCGGCGTGAAGCTCGCAGGCAGGGAGAACGATAAAAGGGCGAGAGAGCGCATAGCCGAGCTGGAAAGCAGGCAGAAGCAGCTGGGAGAGGTGTACGCCAAAGCGCTGCAGGGCACAGAGCTCTGTGAGCTGTTTTGCCGCACCAAGGCAAGGCTGCTGACCGAGAAGATAAACCTGAAATTTAATAATGTGAGGTTTCGTCTGTTTCGCACCCAGATAAACGGCGGCATTGCAGACGATTGTGAGGTAATGGCGCTGACGACCTCGGGCTATATACCCTACAGCACCGCCAACAATGCAGCCGGGATAAATGCAGGGCTGGAGATAATACGCACCTTCGGACGTGAAAAGGGCATATCGGCGCCTGTGTTCGTGGACAATGCCGAGAGCGTCACACGGCTTTCGGCAGATGGGCTGCAGGTCATAAGACTGGCAGTAAGCGATAAGGATAAAAAATTAAGATTTGAAACGGAGGAATAAAAATGACCAATGATAAGCTCGCACCTGTGGATAAATTCAAAATGGTGCTCAACTCGGACGACATAAAGGCAAGGCTCAAAAACAGCCTTAAAAACAACTGGACCCAGTTTGCAACAAGTATGCTGGACCTTTACAGCGGCGACAGCTATCTGCAAAAGTGCGACCCCCAGGCAGTGGCTCTGGAATGTGTAAAGGCAGCGACGCTGAACCTGCCAATCTCAAAAACGCTGGGCTTTGCCTACGTTGTGCCCTACAAGAATGTGCCGACCTTCACCATAGGCTACAAGGGACTGATACAGCTGGCGCAGCGCACAGGGCAGTATGAGACCATAAATGCCGATGTGGTATATGAGGGTCAGCTTAAGGGGCATGACCTGATATCGGGCAGGATAGACCTGAGCGGCGAAAGAAAGAGCGATGATATCATCGGCTACTTTGCATATTTCAGGCTCACAAACGGCTTTGAGAAAACACTGTATATGTCAAAGTCAGATGTGACTGCATGGAGGGACAGGTATTCGCCCTCTGCAAGATCAGGCTACAGCCCGTGGAATACCGAGTTTGATAAAATGGCGCTGAAGACCTGCCTGCGGCGGCTTATCTCCACCTACGGCATTATGACCACCGAGATGAGCGAGGCGCTGCACAAGGATAATTCTGAGACAGCTGTGCAGCAGAGAGCCGAGCAGAGGGTGCAGGCAAATGCAAATTCAACGGTGATAGACCTTGATGCGCAGACAGGCGAGGTAAAAGAGATACAGCTCAGTGAACAGCCTGCCGCAGCTGCGCCCGACTTCTGATGGACATAGACGTATACGCATCAGGCTCATCGGGCAACTGCTACCGCATAAGCGACGGCACAACGGCGCTGCTTATCGAATGCGGCATACCCTGCAGGCAGATACTCAGGCACATAGGCTTTGACCTGTCAGGCATTGCGGGAGTGCTGGTGAGCCATGAGCACACAGACCACGCAAGGGCAGCTAAGGAGCTGGCGCTGCTGGGGGCAGATATCTACAGCTCACGGGGCACGTTTAAAAGCCTGTCGCTGTGCGGTCGGCGTTTCAGAGAGGTAAAGGCTTCGCAGAAATTCAGCATAGGCAGCTTTGAGATTTACCCCTTTGAGGTGCAGCACGACGCAGCCGAACCTCTGGGCTTTGTGATAACAAGCAGCGTTACCAAAGAAAGGCTCATGTTCTTCACCGATACATACTACGTAAAATATGTTTTCAAAAACATAAACATCATCATGGGGGAGGTCAACTACAGCCTTGACACACTGTCTGAGGAGACGGACCCTGCCAGAAGAAAAAGGCTTTTTGAGAGCCACATGAGCTTAGAGCATTTTCTTGAGTTTTTAAGGGCGAGCGACCTTTCAAGGGTGAGTAAAATATATCTTCTGCACCTGTCAGATGACAACAGCGACGCTGAGATGTTCAGGCGTGAGGTCATGAAGGTGTCGGGGGCAGAGGTAATAATATGCTGAGCATTATACACAAAATGCGAAAGTGTAATTTGTGCAGACAAATGATTTATCTTTTGCTTTGGACATATTTCATTAAAAGTTGCACGTTTTCGTGCAACAGGCAAGCAGAAAAAAGCTGTAAGTAGAAGCAGTTTATCATTAAAGCAAGGGCAAAGTCGGGAGCAGATCCTCTTGCCTCTTGCTTCTGAAAAGGAGGTGCATATATGCTTAACAAAGTAATAATAATGGGCAGGCTCACAAGGGAGCCTGAGCTTAAACAGACGGCTAACGGGCAGAGCGTGCTCAGGTTCACCGTGGCGGTGGACAGATACTCAAGGACCGAGGAGAAGGCGGCTGATTTTCTCAGCTGCGTCGCCTGGGGTCAGAGGGCTGAGTTTATCTCAAACTACTTCGGCAAGGGCAGAATGATAGCCCTTGAAGGCAGCCTGAGATCGGGCGCTTACGATGATAAAAACGGTGTGAGACACTACACCACCGACATCTGGGTGGACAACGTAAGCTTCACGGGTGAGCCGAGACAGCAGGGCGGTAATTATCAGAATACAGCGCCGCAGAACGGCGGCTCGGGCGGCATGGGGGCGATGTATTACCCCGGCACAGAGCAGCCGCCTGAGAGTGCGAATGCTCAGCAGGCAGCTGCCGCAGAGCTGGGAGATCTGAGTGATTTTGAAGAGGTGCTCAGTGACGGCACAGTGCCCTTTTAGAGGTAAGATCCGGATTTAAGATTTAAGAGGTAAAGCATGGCAAGACCGATAAAGGAAGATCTTGACTACTTTCCCTTTGATGTTGATTTTTTCTCGGATAAAAAAATAAAGCGCCTGAGGGCGAGCTACGGAAATGACGGGATATGCGTGTACATATATATCCTCTGCATGATATACGGCGACAAGGGATATTACACCGAATACGATGAAGATCTGATACTTGACATATCGGACGAGCTGAACATTTCCGAGAACCTTACAAGGCAGATAGCAGACTACTTGCTGAGTCGGTCACTGTTTGATGACACACTTGCTCAGTCGGTCAAGGTGCTGTCTTCCACATCGGTACAAAGACGGTATCAGGAAGCCAAAAGAGGCTTGAAGAGAGACGTCTTTGTAAAAGCTAAGATATGGCTTCTGAAAAAAGCCGAAACGCTTAGCTTTATTAAAGTGCGCCCTGATGACGGTTTATCTCGGAATAATGAGAGTTTTTCCGAGATAAATGACAATAAATCCGAGAAAAACGATACAAAGGAAAGAAGAGAAAAGAAAAGCAAAGAAAATAAAAGTAAAGTAAATGTGTCAGACGGTGAGGCTCTGCTTACAGATGAGCAGCGGCAGGAGCTGGTCGGTCTGTCGTCTGTCGGGTCTGTCGACACATACACGGGTAAAATTATTGAATGGCAGAAACGCTCGGGTAAGCAGTGCAGAAGCCCCTACAACACCATCAGGGCGTGGATAGAGCAGGACCGTCGGAAGCAGAAGAACGATAAAAAGCCGGGGGACAGCAGCTATGACCTTGATGAGTTTGAGAGGTTTGCGCTGAATTTCAGGCTGTCGGAAAGAGCAGAAAGTGAGGATAAGAAATGACACTGACATTTGCCGTAAGGGGCAAGCCGCAGGGCAAGGGCAGACCCAGGTTCACAAGGTCGGGCAGGGCATACACCCCGAAGAAAACGGCTGATTATGAGGAGCTTATCCGAAGCTGCTACAGGCTTCAGTGCAGGGATAAAAAGCTCCCCGAGGGAGTGCCGCTGAGGCTCAGGATAACGGCATACTTCCCCATACCGAAGAACACGCCTAAGGCAGAGCGCAGGGCTATGGCGGAGGGCTCGATAAAGCCTGCAAAGAAGCCTGACGGCGACAACATCGAAAAGGCAGTTGCCGACGCTCTCAACGGCACAGCCTACGGCGATGACCGCATGATAGTCTCGGCATCGTGGGAGAAGCTCTACGCAGCCGATGAGGAGCACGCGGGGCTGATAGTTACCATAGAGAGCATAGAGAGCGAGGAGCTGTCATGAAGATATACATAGACGAGCTCAGGCTTTACACCATGATGAAAAAGCAGGGCATAAAGAGCTATAAGCAGCTGGCAGAGGAGTCGGGGCTGAGCGTGAACACCCTGTGGTGTGCGCTGAACAAAAAGCACGCCTCGCTGAACACGGTGTATCTGCTCTCTGACAGGCTGGGGTGCAGGATGGAGGATATTATTTTTGTGGAGTGGGGGGAGTGAGATGAGTGTGACTGCAATTGAGTCGATAGATCTGCGGATAGAAGAGCTGGAGGAGAGAATAAGACACGACGAAAAGGTCGTATCGAACATCGAGGGGACGATCATTGCACACAGAAGTGAGGTCGGTTATCTTAAAGAGCTGAGAGACAGGCTCGAAGCAGAGGTGGGTGATAAAAATGAGTAAACAATATAGAGTGGTTTTTAGTCAATACGGTACAAAATTACCCACAGAAGCAAATCTGTATAAAGTTATAGTAAATGACGGAAGAATACTGTATGTTGACGGTTATTATTATGACCCAATGAAAGAGAATCGATGGAGAACAGACGAAGAACATTACGAAGCTGTAAAAAATCTGATAGGTGATAGAGAAAATGTTAAGATAGAGATACCGGCTCATGCAGCTTCGTTGATATGTTGTTTTAAAAGGCACGGATATGAGGTAATAGTTAATAGAGGTGATATAAATGCGTGAAAACATAGGGCTTTTCAAAGCCAAACGGAAAGATAATGAAAAGTGGGTGGAGGGCTATTACCTCTGCCTGCACCACCAGCAGCTTGATGATACGGATTTACATATCATCGTTGACGAGCATGGAGAGTATCACCTTGTGGATAGTGAGACGGTGGGAGAGTTCACAGGTCTGACGGATAAGAACGGCAAGAAGATTTTTGAGTGGGATATTTTAAAATCATTTGGGAAACGGGAGATAATTTCCGTTGTTGAATACGGAGCATTCAGACCTGAATTTTTCTATGATTGTGCCAAAAATATGGGATATGACATCGAAAATAAGATTTATGGACTGTTTGCGAAAAGTGATGGTTGCGAGATGATGTTTGCAGAAGATATGCATTTAGCAGAAGTCATCGGCAACAAGTTCGACAACCCCGAGCTGCTTGGAAGGGAGTGATCCCCACGGAAATACTTGAATATCTGAGAGAGCTTTTGAGTAAAAGGAGGC
>ERZ842401.6397-NODE-6397-length-12580-cov-25.377884_pt1 | contig 12580 bp, 11 predicted proteins | sample MGYA00521270_ERZ842401 | MGnify/ENA primary metagenome ERZ842401 (study PRJEB31892, sample SAMEA3878208) | bioreactor metagenome | biome: Moose rumen | place: Sweden | collected 2011-10 | study: EMG produced TPA metagenomics assembly of the PRJEB12797 data set... | reverse complement strand
GACAGCTTTTGAATGAGCTTCGTTTTCTCTTCCAGTTTTTCAATATTCATTTTTCCCCTCCTCATTTTCCAAATCAGCAACCAGTTTTTCCATATTATTCACCACCTTGGAATCAGATTCGCCAAGCCTGTATCTAAAGTCATTCCACATAGAACCTCCGTAACAATTAGAATGAACTCTGCCACTTATGTACTCATAGCTTCGGTCTACCAAACCAGCGGCTTCAGCCCACTGCCATATTCGTTTGAGTGGCAAAATCGGCGTATCGCGAACTGTTGAAAGCGAAAGATCAAAGCCGTATTGCTTGTTTCGCCATTCAATTTCCTGCTTATAGATTTGTTCAGCCCTTGTTTTATCGCCTGCCGAATATTTTTGAAGTTCAGGATAATCTTTGTATTCGGCGCGTTTCAAGGCTTCTTTTCGCCCTTCATATAAACGCTGACTTTCGCGAATCGGCTTATACAAGTCAAAAACAGCGGTAACAAACCTATCCACAGCACGCCCCGCACTATAGATAAAGCGAAATGCCTTTTCGTAATACTCAACGACATTTTTAAGCAAAGCCTTTTTGTCGCTAGCCTTAAAAGAGCGATATTCAAGCAAACCGTGATAATAATTGTAGTAAAAATCGCCCGTTCCGCGCCCGAACTCATCGCGCATAATTTCGATTTGCTTGAGAGCAAGTTCCTTGTCTGAAAAATCAACACTAACTGCGCAATCATAGCTGAAACGCTGAATCGATTTGTAAAGGCGGTCATCTTTTTGCTCGCTGTACCAAAAATAAACAGGATAGCGAACAAAGGGCTGATAGCATACGCACGTATCATAGCGGTTGAAGTTGTTTTTCTCAAAACTTTGGTGCAAAAGATAATCAAAGCCGCTTTCGATACTTCGTTTTTTGTATTCGTCTGGGTGATAAAACGTATAGCGCAAAATTCCTTCTACGATTTCGGAGAAAATGCTCTCCGTGCGCTCGGCAAAATAAGGAGAAACAGCCTTGATAAAATTGCACAAAAGATAGTAATTGAGATAATCTTCACGATACTTTTTGACTGCATGAGGAAAAAGCTCTTTCGGGAAAAGGTCGTCGCGCTCCAAAATCTCATTTAGCACATACGCACTTGTTGCTGGAGTGTTTTTTAGGTCATCTCCCTTGTGCTTTGTGTCAGTGAAATTCGCAAGCTCTTTGAAACTCTCTGTAATAGAAAGACCCTCTTTTTTTGCTGCCGTCTTGAGTGCGATATTCGCGCTTTTCATTGAAGGACGATACACCCCGCCCTTTTTCTCAAAATAGCGAGAAGCAAAACGCTTGGCTCTTGTAAAATCCCGTATATCTTCCTTTTGGTTTTCCTTATCATAATCGCTTCGTGTATTTGAAACATAAGAGGCAATATAAGATGAAAGCGAGTATTCAAGGATTTTTGTTTGAGGCAGATTGTAAGGAACAAGCGTACTGATGTTCGTTCTAAGCAGCGTGAAAAATCCGTACAAAAAGCGATAAAAAAGCGCAACCGAAGAATGAATAAAGGGGCTTTGCGCCATAAGTCCTGAATACTTGTATTTGTCGAGCAAAGTGTTTTCGTGTCTTACAGAATAAACATCGTTGACGCGGAAAATATCGCTCAAAACAGTCGCCACTGTTTTCGGTATGCTGTACGAAATGCTACCCAAAATATCTCTGAAATCAGAAAGATTCAGAGGTTTGAAAGAAGTTTTGCCGTCATACTTTTGTTTTGACTCGCAAGTGTTTTCGTCAAAATACCATTCGTCGATTCGTTCGGGGAGCTTGTCAACTCTGAAAGATTCATTTTGAAGCGAAGAAAGAATACCGCACCAATTACGATGTCGCCATTGAGGATAATCGTTTTTGTCGCGCTTTTTACAAGTTGCTTTTTCTCTTATTGTTTTTAGTGCATTTTCAATAAAATCAAACGACATTTTATAGCGAGAATAACTATAGCCACGCCAGTTTTCTTCATCATTGTCATCAAGTATTTTCAGAGATTCGAGAGACTCAAGTGCAATGTCAATGCAGGAAACAAAGCCTGAATATTCAAAAACGCCCGTGAGTTGTGCTACAAAATCATTGAATGCGTGAGAGTTGTAGGAATTTGAAAGCAATTCGTTTTGAAAGCGAACAAAGTTCTTTGTCTTTTGCTCTTCTTTCATACAAAAAGCCTTGTCGTTCACAAGAGAGCGCATAAAAGAAAACCATCGTTTTCCATTGAGATTTTCGCTGTATTTTTTAAGCCCATCACGAAGTGCAGAAGTTATTGAACGAATAGATTCATAAACCAACTTCTCATTTTTAGAAAGTTTCTCTCTTTCAACCAATAAATGAGGCTTTTCTGCTGTATTGTCAGAAATTAAATTATTAAGCGATTTTTCACAAGCATCAAAAATCTCATCAACTTCATCATAAAAATCCTTTTGATAGCAAATAGCTTCGAGTGCTAAATCAATGTCTTCAATACTTGCTATTCGCTCTACTTTTTGCGTACAAGATGAAAGAGAATTGGCGATTTCGATTAGAGCGTTTATGAACGGAACAAAGAACGAATTGAAATCTTTTGTGCCGTAATAACTCGCTTTCTGCACGAGCGCGCTTGCACCTTCATTTCTGAACGCAAGGAAAAATTCATTGTCGCTGTCATTGGCAAACTCTTTTTCGATGACTGGCAAAAAATCAGGGGAACGCAAAATCTCAAGATTTTGTACGAACTGCTCGTTCTTGATTTGTCCATTATCATAATAAGAGGATTTTCGCTCATTATATGCACACTTTCTGAAAACATTTGCCAACTTTTCTCGTTTTGTACTTTCTTCTTTTGTGCGCTCATAGTCAGCAATACGAGCACACAAATGCGAATAGAAACCAAAGAGATAATGCACAGCGTCGCAAAAATCAGCGAATGTATCGAAAACATCGCTCTTGAACTCTTTTTTCAGAGCTTCCAAATCAGTCGGGTTATCGATGAGTTCATTGATTTGAAAAGGATAAGTAAAATCAAGAACCCTGTAACGAAGCAAATGCAAATGTTCTTCTGCAATCTTTGAAAGCTCTTCAATTCCCTCATTTTCTAAGTGGTATTTCAAACGGAGCGGAAAAACTTGATATGAGAAAATTTGATACACGCTTTTGATGAACTCATCTTCAGAAAGAGTGTCTGGGATTTCAGCGAAATCGAGACTGTTAAAATACATTATCCAGTCCGTACTTTGTGCTTTGTCGTCGGGAACAGTATTTTTCTTTTCTTCTCCCCACACAGATACGCTATAGTTTCGCTCGTCGCTTTTCTTGAGGAAATCTTTTATACCATTGTCGGTTTGCTGTGCCATAAAAAGAGATTGTCCGCTAGGGATAATTCGTTTGACGATATATTCAACAATGTCGCGGTTACGGCGTTCAAAATGCACAAAAAGCTCGCGGTTTATGGTGCGGTCGTTTCCAGAAAGCAAATTCTGATACTTCGTCGGCGATTCATCTTCGCGAAAAGAAAGAGGAGCGCCTTTTGCAAAAAATGAAATACCGATTGTATCGGCTTCAAGTTTGGTAATTTCTTCAATCGTGAGGTTTCTTGCCTCGTCTTGTATCGTTTTCATACACTTAACATTATATGCAGAATATCAAAATTGAAATAGGTGAATTTTTCATCATATTTTTGTGGAAAAAATATATTGCTGTTTCAAAATGAATGATAAAAAACTCCTATTTTGGCAAAGTGAAAATTTGATTGTATTCTGATTTTCAAAAGAGAAAGTATTTTCTCTTAACTACATTTTTAGGAGGGAACTATGAAAGGTTCTAACTACACTCAACAGCAACTCGATGATTATGCTAATCAGCACAATCCAAACAGCGACGCATACCAAGCATTGCTTGACAATCGCTCTAACCAACTCAATCCAAACAACGAAGCATATTGGTCTTCTCGTGGCTTGGATTATCAAAATCCTGATTGGGATTAACCTATGAAACAAATACTAAGCATAAAATCTGACAACTCATTGCGCAGATTGTGCTTAGTATATAAAAGGAGGAACTGAATGGAAGTTAAAGAAAGAACCGAAGTGAAAAACAAACTCAAAAGCGTGTTTCGCTCGTACCGAAAAATGAACGCAAGCACAGAAAGCCGGTTGTCAGAACTCGGAATCTTAGTTACCCGCCAGCGAAATCACATCATACTTTCCGTGGGAAACGGACGGCATATTCCGATTGCCTGCACGGGAAGCGACAAACGAGAAGGTCTAAACATCGCCACAAAAATAATGAAAGCAATGCTGTAAAATCTTTAAGGAGGACTTTATGACTGGAAAAACATTGAACTGGCATTTCACCACCGCGTGCAATTTCGACTGCCGCTATTGCTTCATTGCGCCGTGCCGCTCGCTCGGTCTTGCTGAATACAAAACCGCACTTAAGAAAATCGCACCGCACTTTTCGCGCGTGAACTTCGTGGGCGGAGAACCGACCGTGTCGCCACACCTTTTGCCGCTTATGCGCCTTGCACGCTCGCTTTCGCTTGATTGCACCATCGTAACGAACGGCTACAACGTAATCCGCGACAAAGCCCTTTTTGCCGAAATCGCCTCCCTGTGTTCCTGTATCGGCATCAGCGTTGATTCACTCAACGACGAAACAAACGCCAAAATCGGACGCGCGCATAAAGGCGAAATCATCACGAGAAGCGAATACGTCGATTTATGCCACGCAATCAAAAACAGCGGAACACGGCTCAAGATAAATACCGTCGTAAGCTCACTCAACAAAGACGAAGATTTTTCAGACTTTTACCGCGAAATAAATCCCGACCGCATAAAACTTTTCCAAGTCTTAAAGCCAGAACGCTGCCTAAAACACTGCTATGATAATTTTTTGATTAGCCAAGCGGAATTCGCCGCATTTGTCGCACGACACGGAGAGTTTTCAAGCAAAATCGTTGCCGAAAACAACGACGCAATGACCAGCGCATATTATATGCTCGACGCAGAATGTTGCTTCATCGACGAAAAGCACGGCGGAAAAAGCCCGTCGATTGCTAGAAGCGATATTTCTGCAGAATACGCGCTCACCTTTGCCGATGTTGACGCGGAAAAATACAATTTTCGATACACCGCCTGATTGCGTATTCGGCGGGCGGTGATTAAAAAAGAGACTCGTGCCGAAAAAAAATATATCTCCTGCTCACGCACGCGCACATCGACCACTGCGGCGCATTGCCCTTGCTTTATAATCGGGGATTTTCGGGCAAAGTCTACGCGACAGACGCAACGATTGAACTTGCAACGATTATGCTTGCCGACATCGCAAAAACAACGCAGTTTTTTGAAAAAGACGACATCGACAAAATCCGCTGGGAGAGCGTGGACAGCATAGAAGCGGGACGAATCCAAGGTCGGTATTTTGGGATTTTTCCGAATATCCGCGCGTGCTTTATGCGCTCGTCGCATATTTTGGGTGCGACCGGCATTTATGTGCAGTGGTTCAAGAACGTTGCCGAAGAGGGCGACGAAATCGACAAAAATGACATCAACAACTTCAAGACGATTTTCTTTTCGGGAGATGTCGGGCGCAATTTTGACGGCATAAACGACGAATCCACGTTTTTGAAGCCGAATTTCTATCCATTTACCACCGCCGCAAAAGAATTTTTTGTGCTGGAATCCACCTATGGAAACCGACTCCATACCGAAAATACCGATTACTGCGCAAAAATCGCATTTTTGGAACAGACGCTGAAAAAGGCACTCGCCGGCAACGGTTACGCCGTCATTCCTGCATTTGCGCTCGACCGAACGCAGACCGTCCTTGCCGACGTGTACGATGTGCTGCAATCGAAAAAGATAATCGAAGAAAAGGCGATTGACAGAAACGCAATCAACGAGGAAATCAAGAAAATCAAAAACGATTCGTCGATTGACAAAAAAGAGCGAAAAGCAAAAATAGTGGAATTGCAGGCAATGCTGAGCAACAAAAAGACGATTAAGGTTCATTCCGTGTCGCCGCTCGGAAACTTGATAAACAAAGTCTATGCGAAAAATCTCGGAACTGAATCCAAAGTGATGGACGCAAAGGGGAAAATCCGCTTCCGCTATCTCAACAAAACGCCGTTCATTCCGCCAGAATACCAAAACGAGCAGAACCAGAACGCTGCCGACACCGTTTCCGATGAAGCCGTGCAGAAACGCGCTTCGTGCCTCATTTCGCTCAAATCAGACAAAGAGAGCGCGAACGATTTTTGTTTTCAAAGCGATGTGATGTTTGAACAAAAAAAGGTCGGCGCGAAAATCCTGCCCAAAAGTGCGGGGACATTTGCGTTGCCGCAGTCCATCATCGTGGGCGCAAGCGGAATGTGCGACCGTGGTTTTATCAAGGACGCTGTTGAAAAGGCACTCGCCGACGAAAACGCCACGATTATCCTCACGGGCTACACCCCAAAAGGCAGCGCGGGCGAGGTGATAAAGCGGTTTGCGAACGGCGCGCAAAAAGCGGGATTCACGAAGCAGGAGCTGTTCAACAAAAAAGTGCCGTCGATGAAAATTCGGCTGTTTGAAATCAAAGCCAACATCGTAGATATGTCGGATTTCTACAGCGCACACGCCGACCAAGCAGAACTGCTGACCTATCTTTTCGACAATCCCGAAAAGCCGCGGACGACTCCCGTACAGGTATTTTTGAACCACGGCTCTATTGCGGGCGGTCTTGCCCTTGCCGAAAAAATCGACGCATTCAACGCGCGGCTCGGCGAAAACACACCGAAAGCGGTGGTAACCTCTCCGTTTTGCAATGCGTTCGACCTCACCGGCGAGCGTGCAGAATTGCTCGTAAGCGCGGAGAACATCGCCGAGCACGAAAAACTGGTTGCAGAATCCCGAAACGTGTTGAATCTGCCTGCCGAAACAGTTTTTGCTGAAGAGCCGATTGAAGAAATGCCGCCAAACAGCACGGCGGAAACGGACGAAATGGACAAACTCATTCGGGAAAAGATTTTTCACGGAAAGGATTTTTTGCTTGCTGGTTTTGATATTTTGCCTTTGGCGTTGGAGCGAATTCGGGAAATCGCACGCAGAATCGACATAAGCGAGGAAGAAAATCAAAAGAAAATTCACAATGCGATTTTTGCCCTCCGCTCCGAATGGCAAAAAGAAACAAAACACAATCCTATGCTTTTTTCGTCGCCCAAAACGGTATCGTTGGAAAAAAAACTCGCTTCGACAACGCTTTTTACGGCAGAAAATCTCACCGTCGCGCTTGGCGATTGCGATATTTCCGCCGTTGCGCCAGAGATTCTGCGGCTCGATGAAATATACCAAAAGCGCGCTGCTGACGAGTTGCTTTGTAAAATGCCGTACACGCTCAGCATTCCCAAAAAAATCGACACGCTCTGTCGCAATTTGCTTTCGTCTCTCATACAGACCGAGCGGGAATCGATTGTCCGTGAGTTTGTGAACCAGCGGCTAAACGGCTTTAATCCATTTCCCGCCCCGCTTTCGAGCGAAGAAAAAATCACCTCGCAAACAAAAGCACGAATGCGCTGATAACGACGCCCCCCGAACCGCAGTTGTGGAACAGCGCGCCGCTCACCGTGTTCAGCACGCCCGTTATGCGCTTCCGCGTCTTTTTTGCAATGCGGAACAAATACACAATCGCGTCCACATTGTCGCGTACAATCACCGCGTCCGCCGACTCTGCGAGCGCAATCATTCTCTGCAATGAGCTGTCGCGCGCCGTCTTTGTCGCCTCAATCAAAATCACGCCACTTTCGTTTATCGTGCCGCTCATCACTTCGTCGCCTGCCCTCAAGCTCCTCTCCTTCTAGGCGCGGGGTGTTTTGTTGGGGCATCATCGTGCTTTGCCGTTTTTTGTCATTTGGGGGCGGGGGGTCGGTTTTGCAAAACGCCGCGCGAGCTCCGTATTTTGCGAAAACACGCTTGCTTTTGGCAAAAAAAGTTCCGTATCGACCAAAAACAGACTGCATTGTGCAATAAATTCACAATATTTACAAAAAATATTTTTGCGTCTGTGAAACATTTCACAATAGCGGGCAAAAACACGCTGCTTTTCATCAATCGAGGACTTTTTCGGGTAAAAACACTCGTGCGATTACTCAAAAAAGTTCTCGCGCGCCCAAAAGCAAAAATGCGTCTGGTCAATTTTGTGCTCAATCGGGCAAAAGCAGAAAAATTCCCCGCTCTTTCTCGGAGAGGGGCAGGGGGTGAGGTGGGGAACGTCAAAAAAAAGCGGATAGAAATCATGATAATCCTTTTGCGGCTCAAAAAAACGGCGGTACAATGAAATTACACTGCAATGAAAAAGGGAGGTCATTATGACTGATGATAAAAACAAAAAATTGTCGCCGCTGACGTATCTATCGTATGGGCTGGCGTATGGCTCGGGATTTCAGATTATGCACGGCATTGTCGGTTCGTATTTGATGGTGTTTTTGACCGACACGTTCGGGGTGCCAGCCGCAGCGGTGGGCGCGATTATGCTGCTCGCTTCGGTGTGGGACGCGATAAACGACCCGCTGATGGGCGTGCTTGCCGACAAGACCAAGACGCGCTTTGGTCGCTATCGTCCGTATTTGCTCATCGTGCCGTTTTTGCTGGCGGTGGTTGATGTGTGTCTGTTTTTGAGCCCGAATCTGTCGAATCACGGGAAAATCGTGTGGACTGCCGTGTTTTATGTGCTCTACGGAATGCTTCGGACGGCATTTGAAATCCCGTGCAACGCGCTTATCAATGCGATTACCAACAAAGAAAACGAACGGCAGAAACTGATTTCTACTTACACTTTCACGATGGGCATTTTTACGACTATCACCACGTCGTTTGCGCTCACGTTTGTAACGCTGTTCGGCGGCGAGAATACTGCAAAAGGCTACGTCATCGTTATGGCAATCGCGGGGTTGTGCACGATTGCTTCAAGTCTTGCGTGCTTTTTTGCCACAAAGGAACGCTTCGTTGCGCCCGTTGCAAACCACGCGTTGATTGAACAGCTCAAGAAACTGGTGCACGTCAAAGGGCTTGTGGTGGCGGTGGTCATTTGGCTTGCGGGCTATGTGGGCTACAACATTATGATGGCATCTTCGGTGTATTATGTGCTGTATTGCTTGTGCCGCCCCGATTTGATTTCTGGTTATATGCTCACGGTTTCCATTTGCGGCTTGCTCGGTATTTCGATTTTTATCCCCGTGTTTATGCGCATTTTCGGCTCGGTCAAACGCTGTTTTGCAGTGTCGCAGGTCGGCACGTTTGTGTGCAATGCGCTGTGCATTTTCTTGGGCTCGTCTGTGCCTGCAATCTTCGTGTTTTCGGGGCTGGGCTGTCTGTTTGCCACGATGTTTATGGTGTTTGGCGCGATGTTTATGACCGAAATGGCAGACGCGGCGTATGCAGAAACGGGCATTATGATGAACGGCACGATTGCCGCGCTCAAGGGCTTTACGAACAAATGTGGAATGGCGCTTTCTAACGGCATTATCGGCGGCACGCTTGCGGCGACGGGCTATATCGCGAACGCAATCGGACACGAGCCGATTGAGACAATCCGCGGCATTACGGCGGTGCGTTTTGCGATTCCTGCGGTGATGGCGTTGGTTATCGTTATCGCAATCCGCTTCTATCCGATTACCGAGGAGATGAAAAAGGCATTCCGTGCCAAAGCGGCGGCGGCAGGCGAGGGCAGTGCGGGCGGTTTTGAAAAGGAGGCGGTCAATGCGTCTTGCTGAAATCAATCTGCGCGACCCGTTTGTGCTCGAAGACGGCGGCGTGTATTATCTGTACGGCACGCGGAGCGAAACGGCGTGGACAGACGCGGACGGTTTTGACGTGTATGTGAGCGGCGACCTTGAAAACTGGAGCGAGCCGAAAGAAATCTTTCACAATGACGGCAGTTTTTGGGCGACGCGCGCGTATTGGGCGCCTGAGTGCATTCGGTATGACGGCGCATATTATCTGATTGCCACGTTCGGCGGCGACGGGCGCAAAAAGGGAATCCAATTTCTCAAAAGCGACTCCCCCGACGGCACGTTTACGCCCGTAACGCCGTTTCCCGTCACGCGCGCTGATTGGGAGTGCTTGGACGGCACTTTTTTTGAAAGCGCAGACGGTGAGCCGTATTTGATTTTTAGCCACAGCGTGCCTGAAGAGGTGCGCGGGGCGTTGTGTGCGGCAAAACTGAAGCGCGATTTTACCGGATTTGCCGAAGAACCTCGCGTTTTGTTCTATGCCGATGAAGCGCCGTGGACGCGCCCTGTGCCGTTCGCAAAGACCGAGTTCGGCATTGACTGCGCGGCGTATCTTTCTGACGGTCCGTATATTGTTCGGGGCGATGACGGCGCGCTTTCGCTGCTGTGGTCGAGCTGGAGCGATTGCGGCGGCTACGCGATGGGCATAAGCACCTGCCGCGGCACTTCTCTGTTCGGCAGCTGGACGCACCGTGAAAACGTCATTGCACGCGGCGGCGGGCACGGTATGGTTTTTCGCACTGTGCACGGCGAACTGCTCCTCACTTACCACAGCCCGAACGACAAGGGCAAAGAACACCCCGTTTTTGTCCCCTTCCCGCTCTGATTGCGTGCGCGTCATTTCTGCGCCTGTGTCATTATCGCGCTTGACACGAGAATCTTTTTTCTCTGCTTCTTTTTCTTCATTTCGCTGTAAGCCCCTACAGCGTGCGCTTGGATTGGCGGCGGCGGGAAAGCGCGGTCATATCCAAATGTGCAATTCCGTCTTTGAGCGCGGAGAGAACGGCGGCTTTGTTCGTGCGAAAATCGTTGGTGTTCAAGTTCATCGAAATCGTGTGGTGCGTGATAAGGCGGCAATCACATTCGAGCGAGAATACAACACATGGATTAATTTATTATTTCATTTACGAATACGATGAATCAAAACAAAAATATATTGAGACTGGAACCCTTTATTACAATCACACGACGGATTTTTATTCCGAAAATGAAAAATATGCAGAATGGGAAGAAGATTGGGATTTTAGAGCCCCGACTGTAGTTGAGTTTGAGGAACTTCCTGAGCACTGGAAACGTGCCATCTCATTCCCGAACTTTTTAAGTAGTGAGGTTTTATGAAAGTAATGAAAAAGCAGATTGCAATCACGGCACTTTTGTTTTTGCAGACCGCTTTTGTGTTTGTGGCACAGGGCTTTTGTTTGGACGAAAGAGGGAGTCAAAATCCTTTTGAAATTTCGTGTCCAGTTTTTAATGATGAAAGCGTTCTGATAAAAAATCAGAAAATTGTTTGCACTGAAGACTTTGCTTCAATTGATTATGTGATTTCTGGCAAGAAGAAAAAAAATATTTCGGCTGTGATTGACTGCAAGGTTTTGGGCTTTCAGAGGCTTTGCAACGACATTCTGATTCCGCTTGATTTTTGCATAAAGAGCGGTGGCAAAGAAATCCCGTTTGAAGTCTTTTTGAACGGAACGCTGGCGGACAAAAGCGTTTATTACAAAAGTCTAAACGAGGAAAACGGGGAGATTTATAAAACAACAGACAAAATCGAAATAAGATTTGACTTTGAGATAGACGGCGAAAAAACGCTGAATGTGTCTTACAAGAATCTTAGTTATCAAGGTATGTTTTGTTTTTTATATGATATTCCGCTTGCAAGAAACACAGGCGGAGTGCCTGTAGACTACACTTTTGTTTATAAGGGAATTGAAAATTCAGAGATTTATCCGAGCGAAATCGGGATTTCTTTATATGATAAAGCGAATAAATATTTTAGCAAGGCAGAGGATATAAAACTGGATTTTGCTCGTTTTGCAGAGGGTGAATTTTTCTGGAAGGCGGACTTAAAGCAACATTCTTTTTCTGAGAACGCAAAATTTGATATTACGTTTGTTCCATTTAACATATTTTATGAAACTTCAGTTTTGTTTATTCCCTACTGGGAAAAAAACGGAAGAATTGTTACACACAATACGGAAGGAAATCTTATCGATTTCTCAAATGAAAAAATCAGCGAAGACTTGCTTTTTTTTATGACAAAATCCCAACTTGCGATTTTTAGAAATGCTTTTTATGCCATTCACGGCTACAAGTTCAAAAATAAAAAATACAAAAAATATTTCACTCTGGAAGAATGGTACAAGGTAAATCCCGATTTCAACGAAAGCAACTTAAAAGAGATAGAGCGAGCAAACGTCAATCTAATCAAGAAATACGAGGAAAGATAAAATGAAAAAACATATTTTGATTTTTGAGCTGATTTTGCTCAATGCCTTTTGTGCTTTTTCAGCAGACAAAACGGCTTTTTTTGTATACTGGGGGACGAATGGCAGAGCGCACAAAATTATGGATTGCAAGCAAGATGAAAGAGTTTATGCAGAAAAAGGACGTGGATAAAATCCGAGTCAGCGATATTTGCGAGGCGGCAGAGGCGATGTTTAGCGCAATGCCTGCCGATATGCACCGCGTCCTTTTCGGCGAAACGCGCGCATAAGGCGCAAACGGAGGTGCGAAAAATGAAAAACGAAGAGCAAAAGACGAAGCGGGTGGGTGGAAGCGTCGCTACTTTTGCGGTGGTGATTGCGTATGCAACGCTTATGGATTATCTGCAT
>ERZ842401.6396-NODE-6396-length-12582-cov-4.335036_pt1 | contig 12582 bp, 13 predicted proteins | sample MGYA00521270_ERZ842401 | MGnify/ENA primary metagenome ERZ842401 (study PRJEB31892, sample SAMEA3878208) | bioreactor metagenome | biome: Moose rumen | place: Sweden | collected 2011-10 | study: EMG produced TPA metagenomics assembly of the PRJEB12797 data set... | reverse complement strand
CCGTCAAATCCGGTGTGACAGTCGGCGGTGGTAACGGCAACAACAAGATGACCCTCGGCAACTTCATCAAGAAGGAGTGAACCTCTTAAAATCAATCATCTGGCATATGTGTTTGTATATGCCAGTTTTCCTTTTCAAGATCCTTTTTGTCCTGCAAGGTCCCTTCGATCCTATCTAGAAATTATTTTAACACCATTAACTATCATTTATTCGTCAAAGGTCGCTTCTATCGGCTAGTCGACTGGCGGGTGATAGGTTGGAGGTGAACAAGAGACATGCCCTTCTGGTCCTCGGAATGGGCAACATGATGTACGGTACCATCGGTCTGTTCACCCGTCAGCTCGAGGATCTGGGGTACAATCCCCTCGACATAGCCTTCGCGCGTCTATTCATCACATCCCTGGTCCTGCTGCCCATATTGCTGATAGTCGACAGGGAATCCCTCAAGGTGGGACCCAGGGATCTGCTGTTCTTCTTCTCGTTCGGAATGTTCAAGCTCTTCGCGGACATATGTTTCGTCTATTCCATGGGAAACATCCCCCTGGCCCTCGCATCGATCCTTCAGATGATGTTCCCGTTCTACATAATCATCCTCTCGCTGTTCCTGTTCAAGGAGAGGATCGACGGGAAGAAGATCATTGCAGTATTGGCAGGATTCGTCGGATGCACATTGATCACCGGCAGTACATTCGCCACGGGCAACATCGAATCGATGGGTATCGTGGCGGCATTGATCTCCGGTCTGTGCATCGCGATATACATCCTAGGGGGTACATTCAGCTTCAAGAGGGGATATCACCCGGCGATCTATCTGTTCTATTGCTCCTTATTAGCGGATATCGTAGCGCTGCCTTTCATCAACCATAACCTGGTTATCGATACGATGTTCCATCCGGACGTGATCCCAATCCTGTTCGGATTGGGAGTCATCGCTTCGCTGATCCCGATGTTCTTCGATGCGTGGAGTGCCAAGTATCTGTCCCCGACGATAATCTCCATCGTGTCCATGCTCGAGGTCGCATCCGCAACGGTCATCGGCGCCATAGCCTTCGGAGAGGATCTAGGCCTCACGGATATCCTGGGAATCTCGTTGGTATTGCTATCCATCCTGGTCATCAACATAAGGATAAGCATCAACGCCAAGAAGTACTTCGAGAGGCACCCAGAGGTGCTTGAGAAGTTCCAAGAGGAGTATTCCGAGGATAAGATGCCGAAATTGGGCAAGAAGAGGAACCGATTCAGTTCGTTGTGCCGCTTATCCCATCGTAGACTTTCTCCACGTAGGGGGAAATGTCCACGCCTTTATCCCTGAGGACAAGCAGTGCAGCGGCGGCTATGTCGATATCCAACCTCTTCTGGATCTTCGAGCATATGGGAACGAAGTCCCTGGTCTGTATGCCATTTTCCGAAGCGACACCGATCAGTACGTGGAACAGGTCCAGGTCGGACTCCTTCTTCGGTGCGGGTGCAGGGGTCGGCGAAGGTCCTGAATGGATCATGTCGAGGACCTCTTTGGAAGGCTTGTAGGCCAGAGGGAGGTCCACACCGCTGAGGTCCTTGGCGGTACGGATGTACTCGCCCTTCTTCTCCATGATGCCCTCGGACAGAAGTGTCCTTAGTAGAAGCTTTGCATCCGACGGGGACATCCACTTGAGCTCGAGGGAGGCGATCATGACGAACTCCTCGGATGTGGTCACATCCTTCCCGATGCTGCGGAAGAACGCAGCCGCGCAGACTGTCAACTCGTCGGTCATGCACGGTTGATTGGTTAGTTCGTAATTATCCTTTACGTCGATGAAAGGAAACGGGATTGCAGGTCAAGTCTTAAAAGCAGGTGCATATGTCCCGCTCCGATGACTGATCTTGGTATCCTCTGGGTGATCGCCGCAGGGCTCATGGAGCCCATTTGGATGGTGTCGCTGCAGAAGTACAACGAGACCAAGAACCTTCTCTGGGGTGCAGTCGTCCTCCTGTTCATGTTCATCGGTCCGGCATGCCTGTCGATGGCCACGAAGGGCACACTGCCGGTGAGCATAGCATATGCGGTATGGGTTAGCATCGGTACAGTCATGACGACGTTGGCGGGATGGCTGCTGTACAAGGATCCCATCGACAGTTACACGCTCCTTTTCATAGCGATGATAGTCGTGGGCGTTGCAGGATTCGATCTGGTGGTAGGATGAACGCTGCGTGGTATTGGGTGATCGCAGGGGGCATCATCGAGGCGATATACACGACGTTCATGGGCCTGGCGGACGGTATGACCGATCTAGTCTACGCGGCATTGGGATTCGGTCTTAGCATCGTAGGGACGCTGTTGCTGAACGGCGGATTAAGGCGCGGGCTTCCAATGGGGGCGAGCTATGCGGTATGGGTAGGGGTCGGTGTCGTAGGTGCCGCCGTGGCGGATATCGTCGTATTCTCCAATGGTCTCGACGTGCTCGGATACCTGTTTCTTGCCATCACGATGGGCGGAATAGCGGGACTCAATCTCAAGAGCGACAGGCCCTCGGACAAGGCGGAATTGTGATCTTCTCGCGCGCGCGTTTTTTGATATATGTACTAACAGTAAAAATAAGGGGGTTGCAAACCTTTATAACCACGACCTAACTACACGGCTCTATCCTGTATGGTGACTTATATGGAGACACACAGTAAGTACACAAGATTCGAGAAAGCAAGGATCATCGGAGCGAGGGCACTGCAGATCTCATACGGAGCGCCCGTACTCACGGACTATCCGGAGGATATGCTTGACCCGATCGATATCGCCATGCTGGAGTTCGACAAGGATCTCATTCCGATCACTGTCGTCAAGAACTGATAAAGAGGTTTCATTATGAGCGAAGAGGAAACATATGTAGCACCCGGAGTAGATCTCCTGGTGGAAGAGGACATCTACCTGACATCCGGAGTACACATCGGTACCCAGCAGAAATCCGCAGACATGAAGGATTTTATCTACAAGGTCAGGCAGGACGGACTTTACGTTCTCGATGTCAAGAAGACGGACGACAGGCTAAGGGACGCAGCAGCCTTCCTGGCAAGGTTCGACTCCAAGAGGATCCTCGTCGTTTCTGCAAGGCAGTACGGGCAGAAGCCCGCAAGGGAGTTCTCCAAGGCAATCGGAGCTCCCGCATTCGCAGGCCGTTTCGTCCCCGGAACACTGACCAACCCCTTGAACCCTGCATTCATCGAGCCCGAGGTCCTTGTCGTCACAGACCCCGCAGCAGACAAGCAGGCTCTCAACGAGGCACTCAACCTGGGAATCCCGATCGTCGCACTGTGCGATGCCAACAACGAGACCAGGAACGTCGATCTCGTCATCCCCACCAACAACAAGGGAAGGCGCGCACTCGCATGTGTCTACTGGATCCTCGCAAGGGAAGTCCTCACCAAGCGCGGTGACCTGAAGGACCCCAACGACTTCCAGCTGTCCATCGACGACTTCGAAGCCAAACTCGTCTGAGTTTCTCAAACTTTCAAGGCCCCTCCGGGGCCCTTATTATATACGATTTTACAGGAATCTTATCGTTCTCATGTCTGATAGAGGGGCAAGGCATTCATCCAATATCCGTAAGAAAATTTATGTCGCAGATACAGGAAAATGTCAATAGCCAGATATCGATTTTTCAAGGATTGATTAGTTTATAAATCGACCGTATTCTTCATTTGTGGATGCACAAATCACAACATATTTATAACGGCTCAGAATAATAGTGTTTTGCCAAGTATCTCACATACTCTATGTGTAATGAAGTGGTGCTCACGCGCCAATTGGTCCATGTATCGTCCGTCAAGGTCGGGTAGGTAACGAAGGGGTTTCCCGATGCCCGTATGGGGTTAGGTGCCTCGGCTGTCCGCGTCTACGCGGGGAAGGCTGAAAGTTCCGCATGGTTGGACGCTTAGCACATGATAGTGCGTTGCCTGTATAGGTGAAGGTCGGGTTCGAGTCCCGGTTGGTGGTCCGTAGTCGCAGCTCCCGGTGGAATCGGGTCGGGAACGATCCGGTCTTGCGAGTGGGGGGCAGCACAGTTCGTGCACCTGCGTCAAGTAGGAGCGCGGCCACAGTGCCTCATTGCCTCACGTTTGCTCCACTGTTGCCGGTGCGTAATTGCGTCGGTTCGGCGACGTCGCAGCAGGTGGTCCGCGTTCATCGCGCCCCTGGTCGTATGCGAAGATCGAGTACCCTCGCGGGGAAAGGCGTCTGGTTTGGGAGCCCCGGGTCCGTCGCAAGGCGGTCCTGCAGTCACTCGTTTCCAGCACGGAACGTGCGCCTGCATCAAGCAGGAGTGCGGGCATTGCCCCTTGGAAGCGGTGATCACATAGCTCTTCCTCCTTCGGGAGGGAGGGCACCACACTTTCTTCATTGCGATGTTCTTTGTGTACAGGATTCTTCGTTCCTGTCAGTATTGAGAATAATGGAGGGGGAGGCCCCTCCGGAATCAAATGCGTTTGAGGTATCTAAGGTTCGGTTCGTATACGAGTCCTTTGTCCATCAATGTGTTGGAAACCTCTTCGAGCTCGATACTGCTGATGCCTTCGGCTTCGGCCCTCCTCTCGAGTTCCTCCCTGGGAGCACCTTTTCCGTCGGTGTCGAGTTCCTCGAGCAGACTCAGGATCATATCCTCGAGTTGTGCGGCATTGTTGCCTGTACCGCCGTTCTGACCTTCGGGGATTTCGATCTCGTCCGGTTCATTCGAATAGTCCTCAGGGAATCCGAGGTCCACGTTCCTGTCCGGTAGAAGCATTCTGAGAGCTGCCTGGATCGTCTTCAGGTACAGTGTGGAATCGGGCATCTGACCGTAGTTGTCCAATGCGTATGTGATGCCGAAGGCCTCCGTGGGCGACATCCCAGCTTTGATGAGGTCCTGCTCGGTGGCATCCCCCATTCCGAGCACCTTCTTGGTGGCGGTCAGTCTCTTCCATGTGGATTTGGCGGTCTCCAGGATCCATTCGTTGCGGACGGTCTCGGTGATCGGGACGATATGTTCGGGCCTGACGGATACGAAAACCCTCTGGTCATCGGTGGTGTACGTCCTGACCCTTCCCACGGCAGCTACGAAGCTGGGGATCTCGATATCCGCTATAGTTGCTGATGCCTCGGGCTGGAACCTTCCGACATTGATGTAGAAGCTTCCGGAGACGTCCTGTATTCTTGCCTTCCACATGGGTTCCTCATCGCTTCCGATGTTCTCCTTCTCGGTCATGACACCGGCCACGAGGACCCTGTTGATCTTCGCTCCGAGGGGCGTGACGATGTAGGAGGGGGCCTTCTCCTCTGTTGCCTTAATCTCAAGCGTGGACGAGTTCAGCTCTGTGGCGAACACCCTCCATGCGGTCTCCCTTGCGTTCATATCGCTGCCTCCACTTCGTCGAGGAGTTTGTTGGCCTCGGCCTCGATGTTCACTCCCACGGTCTCTGCGCTCTTGACGATGATGCTTGGTCCGTAATCGTCGCTCATGACGTTTCCTACGATCTTGATCCTCTTCATGAGAATCTTGCTGGCCATCTCCCTTCCGACGACCCCTTCGCCCTGCACAGCGGCGAGTCCGCGTGCGGCCTGGAGGGTCACTCCGGTGAGCTTCTCCGTGTCGTTCTTGTTGATGATGGCGCTGATGGCGCCGGTACCGTCGTCGAGAACGACCTTGAGCCTCAGGTCCATGACACCTTCCACGGCACCGTGTGTGGTGCATGCACCGTTCAGCATGGAACGGTTGCACTGTGGGCATCTCCTGATGATACCGCTTCCCTGGCGGACGTCAACGACGAGTCCTTCCAATGTGATGTCCAGTCCGCCTCCGATCCTTGTGATCTCGTCGACGGTCTTTTGGTTCGCCGATGTGTCGACGACGTTCGTGACTTCGTCCACACGGCTGACCTCGCATCTGTCCCCCATGTTCAGCTGGGGGATACCCTTCCATCCTCTGATGTAGGCGTTACTTATGCAGACCGACTCGCCCTCCTTGAGGCCGAAGTCGCTCCATGCGGAGAACTGGATCTTTCCGGTGTCGTCGGCGACGATACCGGAGTACACGGTCTTCTGTTCCCCTCTTGCCGTGATCTCCTTGGCCTCGACTGAGACAATCTTACCGGTCACGGTGACATTTCCCATTCCCTCTTTGATTTTCCCGATCTTGACCTCGGAGGAAGCGGCGCTGATCTGCCTCTCCGGCAGTTCCATCTTGACACCGTCGGCGGGTTCGACCCTGCCACGGTTCCCTAGGTTGACCTGCACCTTGTCGTTCCAGGTCTTACAGTAACAGTTCCTGAAGTGATAGACGGAACCCTTGGCCAATACGAGCGCTCCAGGTTCCCATACTGTGAATGAGGCCGTTCCGGTCTCGTCTCCGAGGATTCCGGATATGATCTGCTTGGGCAGGCCCTTGACTGTGATTTCCTTTATGTCGACGAATACCACCTTTGCGGTTATGTCCACGTTCTGTTCGGTCCCTGTGAGTTCCGAGACCTTCTTCACCAGGGAGTTCCCGGTGACGAACGTAGCGGTGTCGTTCCCGCCGTATTTCCTTATGATGCCCCTCTTTGCGGCATCGATGTTCACGTGGTACTCGTTCAGATATTTGTTCAGCTCCGATGCGAGCTGTTCTTCGTCGATCTTATCCCCGAGCACCCTTTGCAGTTCCTGAATATGGGGTGTTAGTTCTTCCATTTCCATTGTATCGACTCCTCCCTTTCGGGCGGATATCTCATCATCGTTTCGGTTGTATAAAAGCCTATGAGGGGGATGTCCGAAAGTACCCGAAAGTGCAATGAGCCAGATATGCAAAATAAAAAGTCTAGGGTTCGTATAGCCAGTTCATCCTGCGAGCGTCCGATCCGTTCCGCGGGTCGGAGAATCATGGTAAACCAATTTGGACAGATCTCCCGGTCACCGACATGGATCCGTGGTGGCCGGGGATCGATTCCGACGATTGTAATCTACCCGGAATAATCCAGATAGGCGCTATTCGGGAGTTTTCCTCGCCAAATCTTTAAATTGCATATCCACATTGATTGCTAATGGTACCCAAGAAGAGAATCGATGAAATCCTTGACGGATACGATCCGAAGGACATTACGATAGCCACCCTCTGTTCTCACTCCTCACTGCAGATTTTCCACGGAGCGAAGAAACTGGGATTCAAGACCTTGGGTCTGACCATATCGCACAGCACCAAGTACTACGATGCATTCCCTCTCGGAAAGCCTGATGAGATCATCAAGTACAAGGATTTCGACGATATGGAGTCTCGTGTCGACGAGCTGTACGACAGGAATGCGATCATCATCCCGCACGGATCCTTCGTGGAGTACATGGGTTCCGAGCGCTTCTCCGATTACCCGGTCCCCTCTTACGGTAACCGCGAGGTTCTCAATTGGGAGTCCAGCAGGGAGAAGCAGAGGGAGTGGATCTCCGGTGCAGGGGTATCCATGCCGGAGATCATCACCGACCCCAAGAAGATCGACAGACCTGTCATGGTGAAGTACAACGGTGCCAAGGGCGGAAAGGGTTACTTCATCGCCATGGATTACAACGGTTTCAAGCTCGCCGTCGATCCGGACGAGTCCTACAACATCCAGGAGTACTGCCTGGGAACCAGGTATTACATGCACTTCTTCTACGACCCTCTCAAGCATGACGGATACAAGTGTGCTGAGGGCGGATCGCTCGAACTCATGTCCATGGACCGTAGGGACGAATCCAACATCGATGAGCTGTACAAACTCGGTAACATCGATGAGCTGAAGAAGGTCGGAATGTACCCGTCCTTCGTCGTCACCGGGAACACGCCGGTGGTCCTCAGGGAATCCCTGCTGCCAAAGGCGTTCGACATGGCCGAGAAGGTCGTGGACAAGTCCTACGAGCTCTTCGGAGGAATGTGGGGACCGTTCTGTCTGGAGACCGTCGTCAACGACAAGCTCCAGTTCAAGGCATTCGAGATATCCACCAGGATCGTCGCAGGTACGAACCCGTTCATCTCCGGTTCGCCTTATGCCGATCTCATCTACCCTGGTATGAGCACGGGCGCCAGGATGGCCTTGCATATCAAAGAGGCCGCAGAGACGGGTAAGCTGAAGGATATAGTCTCCTGATCACTCGATGGTCATCTCTCCCTCTTCGGTGCCGAGGACATTCTCGTTTTCCAGCAGTTTGCGCCGTCCCCGGTCAACGTATACCGAGACACGGAAGTTGCTGACGTTCTTGCCAGTGAGTTCCTTGATAGCGACAGAGGCTTCCAGAGGAGTGAGGCCCCTGATGCGTACCAGCGAGAATGACAGTGCTTCCATGATGGATAGGCCCTCGATAGTCGTGAGGTTGAAGAAAGGTTCCAATATGTCGTTCCTGATGATATCTAAATCGGATGTCAGACGGATCACCAATGCTATTTTATACGGATTGAGTCATCTTTCATACTGAGATGACGGCTCCCGCGGGAGCCGGGTCAGTTAGGCTGACCAGACCTCGACATCCCTTACGGAATATCGATAACGATCTCGATCTTACCGATCTTGATCGTCATCCGGAAACCAGTAGTCGTGGTTCCCAACAGGATGTAGACCATCCGTCTTCACCTCCCGCCTAATGGTTCCGGTCGCCGAGCAGGATGTTTGCCCGTCGTCCCGGCCCATACTTTTCGTTAACTATCAGGGTCTGACCTTCAGAGTTGTTTGTATCGCTGCGGACATCCTTCTCGAAACTATTATTATGACAATTTAGGATGCGAGGGATAAGAAGAGTGTTAACCAATGGTTTCCCAGAGACTTCAGACGGTTCCCGCATCCGGGACGATAGCTATTTCCAACCTTGTCAGCCAGATGAAGGCAGAGGGCATCGATATCGTGTCCTTTTCTATGGGGGAGCCCGATTTCACGACACCTTCCAACATCATAGATGCCGCATGCGACTCGCTGCATGCCGGTTTCACGCATTACACGCCCTCCACGGGAATCCCCGAGCTTAGGGCGGCCATCGCGGATTACACCAAGAGGAACGACAATGTTCCCTGCGATGCTTCCAACGTTCTAGTCACGCCTACGAAGCAGGCCATCTTCATGACCTGTCTGGCATATATCGATCCGGGCGACGAGGTCATCCTTCCAGATCCTTCATGGGTCTCTTATGAGGCATGCGTCCGTCTCGCCGGCGGAGTGCCCGTCTACATCCCTACGAGGTTCGAGGACGGGTTCGTCGTGGATCCCGCTCTGATAGAGCAGGCCATCACGCCGAGGACCAGGATGATCATCCTGAACACCCCGACCAACCCCACTGGTGCGGTCATCCCCAAGGAAACGCTCAAGCAGATCGCTGACATAGCCATCAAGCATGACATCAAGGTCATGTCCGATGAGATCTACAGCGCCATAATCTACGAGGGCAAGCACACCTCCATGGCATCCTTTCCAGGAATGTTCGAGCACACGATCCTCATCTCCGGACTGTCCAAGACTTTCGCCATGACCGGATGGAGGCTCGGATGGGCCATCGCTCCCGCAGAGGATATCAAGAACATCAACAAGCTCCAGTCCCACTCCATATCATGCTGCACATCCTTCGTCCAGAAGGCGGCGGTGGAGGCCCTGACCGGACCTCAGAAGTCCAAGTTCGATATGGTCGCGGCATTCAGGAAGAGAAGGGATCTGGCACTTGATCTCATCAGCGAGATCCCCGGCATGGAGTGCAACGTCCCCAACGGTGCCTTCTACCTGTTCCCCAAGTACAACAAGGACATCCCTTCGGCGAAACTTGCCGAGATCCTCCTCAAGGAAGGACATGTCGCGGTCACCCCCGGTACCGCATTCGGACCCGGAGGGGAGGGATTCTTCAGGATATCCTACGCCACATCCGAGGATCAGATTCAAGAAGGTATCGCGAGGATCAGGAAGGTCCTGGCGGATCTCTGAGCAGCGGGCCGATGGTTCTTTCGTCAGGATTCGTTCTTGAGCATATCATTGAGTTCCCCCGCATCGAACGTGACATCCATGTCACTGTTTCCCTTAAGCGCATCTGCGAAGGCGCATGCGAACAAGGGATAATGCTCCACGCCATCCTCATCCACAAAGATGTTGGAAAGCTCGAATTTCATCCTTCTCTTCACACCGTGGTTCTCCTTGATGGAATGCAAGGATTTGGCACGTTTGTTGTTGCCTGATTTTATCTCCATGGCGGATACATTGTTGCTGATGTTCACGATGAAATCTATCTCCAGGTGGTTGTTGCTAAAGAAATAGGGCGTATATCCGCAGCTTTGAATGCATGAGAACACTCTGTTCTCCATGATGGCGCCTCTGTTCACTCTGTGATCATCCCTTAGGACTGCTTTGGAGATCGACGGGTCCATCATACCGGCCAGCAGGCCGGAGTCGTTCATGTAGAGCTTGAACGATTTGTTCATGGCGTTACTCTCCAGAGGCAGTGCGGGTTGTGAGAGGTTCTTGCACATGGCCGTAATCCTCGCTTCGCACAGCCAGTTTATGCCCTTGGAATAGGTGTCATACGTAGGTATGGATATGGATTCTATCCGCGAATACATGAACTTAGTGTTCTCCTCGCAGAGCTGAGATGGTATGGAATCGAACAGCGACAGTATCCTGTCCCTCTCCTTCTTGTCCACATATCTGGCTATATCATTGCGGTATCCTTCGACGATCTTCTTCTGTACGTTGCGTACCGCATCCATATCGGACGTATCAACGTAGGTCTGTACCGCTTCGGGCATACCGCCCACGACGGTGTATATCTTGAACAGTCTGGTCAATCTGTCGCAGATGCCGTCCCCGAAGCCCACTCTGTCATGGATCCTCCTGCGGATCGAATCCACAGCAGTATCCTCCATGCCCATGTTCCAGAGGAACTCTTCGAAATCCAGGGGATACATGGCATATTCCTTCTCGTAACCGACGGGTTCCAGGTCATCCTCCGGCGGCGAGGGGTCGTTCTCCTCTCTCAGTATCATTCCCAGCGAGGAACCTGTGGCGATGACACGATATCTTCCGTCGAGGACGAAGAACTTGAGGGACGTCCTGGCTGCTGAACAGTACTGTATCTCATCAAGGAGTATCGCGGTCTTTCCAGGGATCGGTTTGAATCCGGGGAAATGTATGCAGATGTCATCCATTATCCTGTCTGTATCCAAGTCGCCGTCGAACAGCGAGCGCAGGCTCCTATCCCTGGAGAAATCTATCGTGAGATAAGATTCGAAGTTATCCTGCATGAACTTCTCCACAATGTACGATTTTCCTATCTGTCTCGCGCCGCGGATGAGCGGGCATTCCTTGTATGGGGATTCCTTCCATTTTTCCAGATATGAGGTGATCTTACGCTTGAGCACGTTCTGATGATGGTTCTGTTTGTATATATTATCTTGTAAAAAATTTAGAAATCTAAATTTTTATCATGTAAAAAATTAAAGAATCATAATTTTTTTTGTAGGATAATATTCTATCGACCGAGGTCCTTTTCTAGAGATCCCGGCATTCGATATCCTACAGTCTGGCTCATAAGAGCATGGTTATGTAGATCGGGATATACAGCAGATTCCCGTCGATCCTCAGGTCCTTGGAATGGATTATGACCGAGGTGTCAACCCTGTTCTTGAACCTCTCATGGAGCACATTCTTGTACCTCAAATCATTACCGAATGCAACTAATGTCTGCAACTCAGTGTCCAGCATATTTCAATCGTTTGGGGATTTGCCAAATTGAACAAGTTTGTAGAGGGCAAAAATGCCACTTCAAACAACTTTGAACATGGATAATTTGCCAGTTTGAATAAGTTCAGAGTGGGATAGATTGCCACTACAGAAGACTTTAGGGCCCGAGAATTATCGATGCAGTCACTTCAAATCCCTGGTGATAGCTTCGAGTACGGGATCCAATCTGGGGAATCCGGTATCGATGACGTATCTGTGGTTGCACCGATCGTATTTGATCTTCTTCCTGATGATATTCATCTGCTTCTCGTCGTAATTCGCGAAACGATTGCCGCAGCGGATCTGGAAGAAACCGGGCTTGATTACCGTGGTGTATGGCTCGATCAATCCTTTCACATCCACAGGGCGCATGAACTGCTCTAGATACTGATGGTATATCCAGCCGTACCACCTTCTCATCCTCCTCTCGAGGAATTCCTTCAGTTCGGGATCCCGGCAGTTATCGATGTGGAGGATGCCGTCGCAATCGAAGTAGATCTTGATGCCGTCCCGATAATCCCAGACCTCGGTGCCGTACTTCTCCCTGTAGTCCTGGCACTGTTCCGCGGAGAGCCATTTGCCCCAGGCATTGTGGTAGTAGCGGACCATACCTTCCCGTTCCCACTCTTGGAGCGAGAAGAGAAGGACATCTACGTCTGCGATCATCGGTTGTGATATGGTACGTTGTGAGGATAACCTTGGTGGTCTGTCCCGGTCATTTCCGTTTAGCGATGTGTTCCTGTCTCTTCAGCTTGACACGGTCCTTCTTCGATGGTTTGTTCTTCTGGGAGGACTGCCACTTTTTATTATCGCGCCGGAAGAATTCCATTAACACCTCAGCATATCTTCCAATGTCGGGGTTACCGATAGATCGGAAGAGCGTCGTGTAGG
>ERZ842401.6395-NODE-6395-length-12582-cov-34.470504_pt1 | contig 12582 bp, 8 predicted proteins | sample MGYA00521270_ERZ842401 | MGnify/ENA primary metagenome ERZ842401 (study PRJEB31892, sample SAMEA3878208) | bioreactor metagenome | biome: Moose rumen | place: Sweden | collected 2011-10 | study: EMG produced TPA metagenomics assembly of the PRJEB12797 data set... | reverse complement strand
ACACGAACACGAACACGAACACGAACACGAACACGAACACGAACACGAACACGAACACGAACACGGTGCTCGTCATATCCTCACTGAACCGGGCAAACTATTTGACCTTGACAAGAATAAGGCAGGAAATATCGCAGAAATGCAGAAAATTTAAGGACAACTTGAAACAGCAGTTAAAATAAGCCACCGGGTAATCCGGCGACTTTGATTACACATCCCTATATCTCTATCGTTTGCTCAATAACAGGCTCCTCAACTACAAAAGGCAAGAAAGCTCCAGCAAACTTCTGAAAATGTGCTGAGGCATTATGCAGCTCAATTGCCTTCTCGTCCTCCCAGTTCTCGACAAAGAAAAATTTTGTACCGTCAGTCTTGGCCGCGTAAAGGTGATAACTGCTATTGCCTGCCTCTTTGCGAGACGCTTCAACACATTCCATAGCCATAGCCTTGAATGCATTAACACATTCCTGCTTAACACGAAAAGATGCAATGATAGTGATCATAATTGCACCCCCTAAGCAATATTTCTACCAGCATCATACCCTTCTCGAGTAGCATGAGATACTTTACGAGCGCGAACCGCATCACCTATAGCCACATACTCAATGCCAGCGTTATCAAGTTCTGCCTTCAGCTCCTCGTTTGAGCGGTAGCCAGTCGCAACGACGACCGTATCTGCCGGTGCAAAGACCTGAACACCTTCCGGAGTCTCATACAGCACGCCATCGTTCTTGATCTCAAGGACTTTAACGCTGGTGTGGACATCAACCTTTCGTTCCTCGAGACACTTTTTCAGATGCCAATTGACTGCGAGTGCAGCGTCTTTAGCAATCTCAGGCAGCATCTCAAGAATAGTTACTTTTCTCAAAAGCTGAGCCAAGAAATGTGCTGTCTCTGCACCTACTTGGCCGCCGCCAATGACTACGCATTTAGCTCCTGGCATAATACGGCCTTCAAGGACTTCTTGTGCATTCGTCACGATAGGTGATTCTTTGCGTCCCGGTATTGGAGGTTCAGCAGGATGAGACCCCGTAGCAACAATAACCTTGTCGAAATTGCCAGCCTTGATAAGTTCCGCTGTAGCCGGAGTGTTGTAACGTATCTCAACGCCTAACTTCTCACACTGCACTCTTTGCCAAACAAGGAAGTCAGTAATCTCGCCCTTCGTAGGAGGAATAGCAGCCGTGTAGAAATTGCCGCCGTTATGGTAGCTCTTCTCAAAGACAGTAACTTTGTGTCCAGCGCGAGCAGCAGCAATAGCAGCATAGAGGCCGGCCGGTCCGGCACCAGCAATAGCGACTTTCTTTGGGTTAGTGCTGAGCGGAATATCGCCTTCATACTCGTGGCCAAGTTCAGGATTGAGGACGCAAGTAAAGGGGCTATCGGTGAACAAGACACCTTCGCAGCCGTCATCACAGCCGATGCAGCGTCGAATGTCCTCAAAGCGGCCTTCTTTAGCTTTGTTCGGCATACCCGGATCACAGAGGGACGCTCTTCCCATAGCGACGAAGTCAGCCTTACCGGAAGCGAGGATTTCATCAGCGAGGAAGGGGTCATTAATACGCGAAACAGTTACGACCGGGATCTTGACGACCTCTTTGACTTGCTTTGCCCAGTCTGAGAACCAACCGTGAGCACTGTAACTTGAGGCGATATTGAGGTCAACGGATAAGTAGTTGCCGACCGAAACGTGAATCATATCCAGGCCGCAATTTTCCATCATGATGGCGATAGCTTTACTGTCCTCGATAGTCAAGCCGCCTTCAACGAACTCGTCAGCAGAAATGCGCATATCAATAATGAAATCATCACCGCATTTTTGTCGTACATCAAAAATGATTTCTCTTGCAAACCGAGTACGATTCCAGAAATTACCGCCGTATTCGTCAAGGCGTTTGTTAGAGTATGGCGAGAAGAACTGAGTAATTAAGTAGCCGTGAGCACCATGAATTTCTACGCCGTCAAAGCCGCATTTCTTCGCGCGCAGAGCAGCATCCCCATACTTTTTGACCATATCCTTGACTTCTTCGGTAGTGAATGGTATAGGAATTTCATCGCCGAACGGGCAAGGAATAGCACTAGAAGAGCGAGTATGACAACCTTCGGGAATTGCGCTCTTATGTGTTTGTCTGCCGCAGTGGTAAATCTGAGCCAGAATTGTTGCGCCGTATTTGTGTACACGTTTTGGCAGTTCCGAGTGGCTTGCAATTTGTCCGTCATTCCAGAGACCAGCAGTACAACTGAAGCCGTGTCCTTCAGGAGCTACGTTATAGTCTTCCGTGATGATGAGTCCCCAACCGCCTTTAGCTTTAGCCTCATGGTAAGCGATGTAACGTTCAGTAGCGGTGCCGTCTTTGTTGCAGAAGTTACAGACCATAGCAGGTACAGTAAAACGGTTCTTGATAGTCTTGCCCTTGATAGTGATAGGACTGAAGACATGATCGAACATGAAAGTCCCCCCTTATAAAGAGATTAAATGTGTTGTGAATATGATGAAGAATATTATAACTATAAGTGTAAAAGTTACTGAATACAATACGCAATATGAGGTACTTGGCCCACTTTAAGCATGTTATAGTGAAGTATTAAGCAAGAAAAAGTTGTTTATTTTGGTAAAACTTGTTTATTGTTTGGTAATGTACTTGAAGATTTGCAGATTCAAAGATGCCCAGTCTACAGATGCGTAAAATTTTTACTAAATTGTAGCTGGGCACAACTATTACTGCATTAGGCGAACCTTTTGGCCTTCCCTTAAAAGATGTGCTCCTGCGACAACGATACAATCACCTGCTCGAAGTTCCTTGCTGTGAAGCTCAATATTCCCGTTATTTTTGGGGAACTCAACATTAACGGCAACTCTGTGTACTTGATTATCCTCTACACGCCACACGTAATTAATTGATTGTCCATTGCTAGCAGGCTCATGTATTAATGCTGTAGCAGGAATGATGAATGATGTTTTACCTATATTATTGCTATTGTCCATAAGTTCTATTTCTACAGTGACTGCCATTCCTGGCAAAAGAGTAAAATCTTTCTGCTGAGGCATTGTAGCAGTAATAGGGAAAGTGTTAGTGTTACTATCAGCCTGTACAGTAAATTCCTTAAGTGTCAATGGGAATGTTCTATCCGGTAGTGCATCAAAGCGAGCATTGAGAGCCACAGACTTCAAATTACGAGACACAGAAGACCCTAAAATGACATCATTATCCGGCACATTAAAGACTACCTCAAGAGTTGATAAGTCCTGAAGGCTGAAGATAGTTTGTTTAGCTGTAACGTCTTGGAAATTCTCAGCCATCCTATCAGCTATGACTCCAGCGAACGGAGCGCGTAATTCTGTATCTTTTAGAGCGTCTTTTATAGCAGCAGTCTGAGCAATAGCGGCATTCAGAGCAGAACGAGTTACTTCTACCTGAGTTTTTTGAGTATCGTATGTAGCTTTAGGGATTACCTTTTGCTTATAGAGATTCTCATAGCGTCTGAAGTTTGTTTTAGCGTTATCGTATTGAGCCTGAGCCTGAGCTTGATTACTTTGAGCTTGTTTAAGCTTTGTCTTGAAATCCCTAGTATCGAGAGTTGCGAGTAACTCATTTTTTTTCACGGAAGCACCCTTATCCACAAGAATATTATTAATAGGCCCTGCAACTCTGAAGGAAAGGTCTACTCTTTTACCTCCCTGCAATACGCCGTAATAGTACCATATACCGCCATTACCTGAGCTGTTTAATGTTACAGTTTTAACGGGACGCACTATTTCAGGTTTAAGTACCTCAAACTTTTGCTTACGGAAAATTTCAAGGCCGTAATAAGCTCCCCCGACTACACAGACTAAAATTATTACGTTAAAGAACTTTTTCATCACAAACGCCGCGCGGATGCCCCTAGCTTTAACTATGAGTATGAAGCGCGTAATCTCCTTTCTTTTTGCTATAATTTTCTCCATTCCTTTAATGAGTGAAGGTTTGGAGGTTGTATTGACAAAACGTTCTGTCTACAAAATCTTAAGCGACTTAAGGTATTACAGTTAGCCGTTATGTTTCAAAAACGACTGCACACACTGAGCAAAACCAAGTAAACTGGTGAACTTTAGCGTTCTAGCGGATAGAGGCTGTGTAAACCAGTCCCGTCGAATAAGTGTGTAACAGCCAAACTTCACCGAAAGCCCCAGTGTTTAGGTGTGGGATTGTTTACTGCTAAATATCCTCCTCACATTTTACGTTATATGCTATAGCTGTGACTACGGGAATAAAAATCATAGTAAGTATAGTGCTGACTGTTAAGCCGCCCATGATAGTAACAGCCATAGAGCCGAACATGTTATCCCAAATCAGTGGTATCATGCCAAGTACAGTAGTGAAAGCCGACATAGCGACAGGACGTAATCTGCTAACGCCAGTATCAACGATTGCCCGATATCTGTTTTTCCCAGAAGCGAAATCAGTAGCGACCTGATCCAGAAGTACTATAGAGTTCTTAGCGAGCATCCCTACAAGGCTCAAGATGCCAATGATGGATAAGAAACTGAGAGACATATTAGCAAACATTAAGCCCATAGCGACTCCAATAATGATTAATGGTATAGAGACAAAAATGATCACCGGCTGACGGAAGCCGTTAAACAGGAAGACCATGATAGTGAACATTAAGAGTAAGCAAGGTATGAACATAGTTGCCATGCCTCCCATAGCATCACTTTGGCTTTCAATTTCGCCTCCCCATTCCATAAAATAATCATGCGGAAGAGGAATAGCTTCTATTTTCTCCTTTATACGAGCTTGCATTGCAGAAGGAGCACTGCCTAAAATTACATCACTAGCGACAGATATGACCCTTTTTCTGTTTCTTCGTACTAAAATGTTGTCCTCAAAGCAGACATTCATGCCTGATATGACAGAGCCGAGAGGTACAGATGTTCCTGAAGCAGATGACCATATAGGATAAGAGTTAATGTTCTCAATTCTGTAGCGTTCTTCCTGTATGAGGTTCAAGAGGATGGGCAAGGATCGATCACCATCACGGAAAGCCCCGATATTGTATCCTGAAGTAGCGGCCTGAATAGCGTAGTTAATTTGAGGCCGAGTAAGGCCTAAGCTCTGCATTATGTCTTTTCGTATACTTGGCCTGAAGACCATAACAGGTTCTCTCCAGTCCACACGAACGCAGTTATGTATGGGGTCATTCTCCATAATATCTTTTGCCTGACGAGCCAAATTCCGAAGCACAGCAGTGTCATCACCGTAAAAGCGAGTCTCAATAACCGGAGCCATCCCGCTGCCCTTAGCGAATAGCTTACAGATGCCCTCAACACCTGGCATTTCCTCATCAATAATTCTCTGTGTCTCACGGAGTATAGCATGAGTGTCTCCGTTATCCCTGACCTCTACCAGCAGCTCAGAGAAAGCGTTGTTTGAGTCCGGCGGAGAATAAGTGAGCATGAAACGAAGGCTACCTCGTCCGACAAAACTAGAGACATTCTTAACATCAGGACGTTCTCGAAGGCGAGCGGCGAGTTTCTCCGTAATATCATATTGAGCATTAATTGAAGTGCCTTCCCTCTGCCATAAGTCAGCAACGAAGTACATAGCAGTAGAACTAGGAAAGAAAGTTTTATCAATATGCATCATGACAAAGATAGAGAACAGGAACAGGCCAAGGACGACTGTTACAGTAACGAAGCGGAAATGGAGGCAAGTTTCCAGGAATTTCCTGTAAGCTCTGAATAGAAATTTGTCGTAAGGGTCTTTTTCTTGAAGAGATGATTTTATCATAATGCTTCCTATTGCTGGAGTTGCGGTAATAGCCAGAAGCCAGCTAATGATCATGGATATAGCGACGACCTGAAGTAGGCTGCGGCAATATTCGCCCGTGCTGTCAGGAGAAAGGCCTATAGGAGCGAAAGCTAAGATAGCGATGATAGTACCTCCTAGCATTGACCAAATAGAACTGCTAATTGTTACGGAAGCAGAATCTTCAACGGAGCTACCTCTTTGAACGCCGACTAACATACCCTCAGTAACGACGATAGCATTATCGACGAGCGACCCTAGTGCGATGATGAGAGCAGCGAGAGAGACCTGCTGAAGGAAGATGCCTTCTTGTTTCATGACCATAAAAGTTCCCGCTACAGTCAAGAGCAAAATTATGCCAATGAGCAAGCCTGAACGTAAGCCCATGAAGACGAGCAGTACACCCACGACTATAACGAGAGCTTCTATAAGATTGATGACGAAATCATGAACGGACAGAACGACCCCTTTTGACTGCATATATATTTCGTCAAGCTCCATACCTATTGGACGGCTAGCTTCTAACTCATCAAGGCGTTTAGCGACAGCTTGCCCCATAGTTACGACGTTGCCTCCTGTGACAGTAGCGACCCCAATGCCGAGAGCAGAGCGGCCGTTGAAGGACATAAACATGCTCTGAGGGTTAATGTAATCACGTTTAATATGAGCCACTTCTTTTAGTCGGATTAGATTATTATTGTTGCCACCGATAATGATTTCACCAATGTCAGAGACGGATAATATGCCACCTGTAGGATTTATTGATATGTATGAAGTGCCGTAAAATGTGCTGCCCATAGTAGAGATTTTATTTTGCTCATTAAGGACGTTGAAGATAGAAGCGGGAGAAATTCCAAGTGAACGCAGGCGAGCAGTGGAGAACTCAACATAGACAGCTTCACTTTGTTCTCCCAGTATGCTAACTCTAGCGACGCCTTGTACGAGTACGAGTTCTTTTTTCAAGAAGTCAGCATAGTCCATAAGTTCCTTAATGGTATAGCCATCGCCCGTGAGAGCGTAGTACTGACCATAAACATCGCCGTAATCATTATTAACCGAGACGCTGCAGCCAGAAGGAAGTTTAGATTGAGCATCGAAAACTTTTTGTCGAAGTTCATTCCAAATTTGAGGGAGGTCATCAGCAGTGTATTGATCCTTAATGTCTACGTAGAGGACAGCGAGACCAGGAGAACAGCGAGTGCGTATACGTTTAACTTGCCCCATAGTCTGAACAGCGTCTTCAATGGTGCTAGCGGCTTGTAGTTCAGCTTCATAGACAGTCGCACCTGGATAGACGACCGAGATGACGGCAGTTTTGATGGTAAAGGATGGGTCTTCCAGCTTACCGATATGGAGGTAAGACATAATGCCAGCCAAAGCCATCAGTACACAAATGAAAATAACGACTAACCTACGTTTTATACTAGCGCGAGCAATATCCATAAACAACGAACATCTCCTTAAAAAAATGAGGAAGCAAGCCTAACAAAAAACTTACTTCCTTTTGACTTGACATATTCCCGATAACTAAAGTCAGGGTATTGTGGTATCATGAGATCATGCGCTCCGAAGAGTGTCTAGGTAGTCCTTCTCCAATGGTACGGTATTGCAACACGCTGCAGACATGCCCCGACCAAGTTTTAAGCTTTTATTTGCTACAGCGATGGCGTATTTTACCCCAGCTCAACACTGTGCGTGATATTATACAATTGACAGACAGAAAACGAAAGAAACTAAACTAAGATGCGTCTTATATCCCCATAGCAAAAGCAAGTAGTTTTATGGTGTTCTTTTGTGATTTGTTATGAAAACTCAGTTATTTCCGACCATAAGCACAAAAGCGAAAGTTTCTCAAGAAGTGAAACTCATGACAATTCTAGAAGCCATTTAGTATAATAAATCACGAAGTTAAGGAGGGAAATATATTGCGATATTTAGAGTTTGAAGGTAACAGAAAGTATGATTTGTTATTTCTTGGCCGAATAGCGATTGATTTTAATCCAGCATATACAGAGATAGTGCAAGAAGAGTTTAAGCCATTAAAGGAAGTGCATTATTTTGAAAAGTTTGTAGGAGGCTCTCCAGCGAATACAGCATGCGGAGTAACGAAGCATGGAATGAGAGCCGGATTTTTAGCTACGGTGTCAGATGATCAGTTTGGTGATTATGTTATAGATTACTTTAAGGAGAAGGGTATTGATACTTCCCACATTAAGCGTGCTAAACATGGAGAGAAGCTCGGTCTAACATTCACGGAATTGTTATCATCAAGAGAAAGCCATATTCTAATGTATCGAAACATGGCCGCCGACCTTCAACTCAGTGTTGATGACATTGACGAAGAATACATCAAGGATGCGAAGGCGTTATTAATTTCTGGAACGTCTTTAGCGGAAAGTCCCTCGCGAGAAGCGGCGCTCAAAGCCGTAATGTTAGCGAAGAAGAATGGAACGCGAATAATTTTTGACATAGATTACCGAGCGTACAACTGGAAGAATGCTGATGAAATTGCGATATATTATTCGACGGTAGGGAAAGAAGCGGACGTAATCTTAGGTTCTCGTGAGGAATTTGACCTTATGGAGCGACTAATAAAGGTCGGAATGACAGATGCGGAAAGTGCGGAGTATTGGTTTAAGCAAGGAGTGAAGATATTAGTAATAAAGCATGGTATGGAAGGCTCAACAGCGTACACTTCCGACGGTCAAAAGTTTTCAGTGAAGCCATTTCCCGTGAAAGCGCGTAAAGGATTTGGAGGAGGAGACGGTTACAGTTCAGCGTTTTTGTTTGGATTGTTTGAGGGCTGGCCGATGATCGAGTGTTTAGAATTTGGTTCAGCGGAAGCGTCAATGATGGTGCGGAGCAATAATTGTTCTGATGATTTACCCACGACAGAACAAGTGAAGGAGTTTATTCGTAGCGAAAAAGCAGAGTTCGGAGAAATGGTAGCGAAGGGCTAAAGCTCTTTTTTTTTTCAGAATATATTGCATTTGGACTGTTTGAAGTATATCTATCAGACAGTCTTTATGTTATTTGTTAAGCCTGCTAATGAAATTTTATTTCATTATGTAATATGAGTTTTTCTTGATAAGGTAATTTTTTTTTGATAACATTGCTATATTCCATTTTTCATTTTTATTTTTTCAAGTTTCCGAACATGATGCAGGAGTGAATCTATTCTGTGTGTTGTGTGAGGAGTTTCCAACCTAAACCAAAGGAAAGGTGATTTTTATCATGAAGAAATTATTGGTAATCACTTTGTCCATGGCTCTTTTGTTTTCTTTTGCAGCCATCGGAATGGCAAAAGACTATAACGTCTCAGTCATTCTGAAGACGACGGCATCAGAATATTGGGGCTATGTAGTAGCAGGTGCACATGCTTACGGCAAAGAGCATCCGAATGTGCACGTCCAGGTCAAAGGAGCGACCTCCGAGACGGCCTACGATGAACAGCAGAACATGATCGAAACGGACATGAACAACTCCGACATAGACGGTTACGTAATTGCTCCACTTCAGGCCGATATGGTAGCGAACATGATTTCTGGGCAAAAGAAACCTATTGTAGCAGTCGACACAGACATTGATGCTCCTGAAGTAATATCGTTTGTCGGAACAGGGAATGAGAGTGCCGGTAAACTGGGCGGAGCGGCAGCAGCGAGGTTAGCGAGGGAGCGTGGCTGGAAGGACATCTTCTGCATCGAGATAGCCGGAGTCCAAGGCGACTCAACGAATGAGGCGCGTATGAGAGGGTACGCTCAGGGAGTCGAGTCCGAAGGTGGAAAGTTCCTGTACAACGAGATCCAGTACGCGAATGCCGAGGCTAATCAGGCCGTAGCCTGTATGGAAGCGATAATGCAGAACCATCCAGAAGGGATAGCAATAATCTGCGCGAACAATGACGATATGGCAATGGCAGCGGCGCGAGCAGCAGCAGGGAACGAAGCCTACAAGAAGACGGTATTTCTAGGATTTGACGGTATCCAGTCAGCGTGCAACTCTATTCTTGCAGGAGAAGAAACGATGTCAGTCTGCCAGGAAGGTTATGCAATGGGTTATAACTCAGTAGATGCGGTAGTTCGAGCGTTGCAGGGCGAGAAGCTGGACAAGTTCATAGATGCCGGAGCGAGTGTTGTATCCCCTGAGACAGCGCAAGCCCGTCTTGATCAGCTGAAAAGTTACCTGAACAACTAAGCTAATTATTTGAGACTCATCCCCCCACTAAGCGGGGGTTTTTATTTGAGCAAAAGTACAAATCGAGGTGATATTACAAGTGTCAGAGTATGTAGTGGAACTGAAGAACGCGACGAAACGTTTTCCCGGAGTAGTAGCACTAAATCACATGCAGTTAGCGGTAAAGCCCGGTGAGATATTAGGGCTGATCGGAGAGAACGGAGCCGGGAAATCGACATTGATTAAGGTTTTGACCGGAGTGTATCAGGCTGATGAAGGCGAGATATACGTCAATGGAGAGAAGCAAGTATTCCGTGACCCCAATGATTCAGCGGCAGCCGGTATAGCTTGTGTATATCAGGAACTGAACATAGAAAAGCTCCTGAGCGTAACGGATAACATATTCATCAACAAGTGGATGAAGAAAGGGAGCGGCCCATTTCTGGATTACGCAGCGATGCACAAGAAGGCAAAAGAGGTAATGCTCTCACTTGGCCAAGACATCGACCCAACGAAGGCAGCGGGAACATTCGGTATGGGTATTCAGCAGATGATCGAGATAGCGAAGGCGGTCTTGATAGATGCGAAGATGATAATAATGGACGAGCCAACTTCTTCATTAGGAGAGAAGGAAGTGGAGCAGCTAATGAAGACCTGCCGAGACCTCAAGAGTCGAGGGATAGGGATAGTGTTTGTCTCGCACAAGCTGGAAGAACTGTTTGAACTGTGTGACCGAGTAACAGTGATCCGCGACGGAGAGTATATAGATACGCGACCTATAGACCAGTGGACGAATGACACATTGATAACGGCGATGGTAGGACGTACGTTGGAAAAACAGTTTCCGAAAGAGTTTGGAGTTAAGGGCGAATGTTTCCTGAGGGTCGAAGGGCTGACTGTAGGCGGAGTACTAGACAATGTGAGCTTTGAGGCCTACGGCGGCCAGATATTAGGGATGTCCGGGCTAGTCGGAGCAGGCAGGACGGAGACAGTCCGAGCGATCTTCGGAGCAGATCCAGTCGACGGAGGGAAGGTGTACGTTAAGGGTAAAGAGGTACATATCCGCAGCCCGAAGCATGCGATCGAGGCCGGAATAGCACTATTAACGGAAGACCGTAAAGGCTCAGGGCTAGTGTTAGCGCAGACAATTCGAACGAACCTTATACTATCCAGCTTCAAGCAGCACTCTACAGGTATTTTCCTTGACGAGGAGAAGATCGAGAAGAGCGGACAGGGACACATTGAGACTCTTCGGATCAAGACGCCATCAATATACGAGATAGTGGGTCAGTTATCCGGAGGCAATCAGCAGAAGGTAGTAATAGGGAAGTGGCTCAACGCTGAAGCAGAGATATATATCTTTGACGAACCTACGCGCGGAATAGATGTCGGAGCGAAGGTAGAAGTATATAACGTCATGAATGCTCTAGTGAAGCATGGGAAATGTGTAATCATGATTTCATCCGAGATGCCAGAGATATTGGGCATGAGCGACCGAGTGATAGTAATGCGAGGCGGTCGAGTAATGGCGGAAGTAGATCGAGAGAGCAAGTTTTTCAATCAGGAAGACCTAATGAAAGCAGCATGGGGAGGAAGATTAGATGAATAAGAGGATAGGCGGAGGAGTACAGCTAGGTACGGTGCTTGCATTGGTACTGATGTGTGCGTTTCTAGCATTTGCTAACCATAATTTTTACAGTCCTGGCAACATAATGGGGATACTAAAGCAGACAGCGTTCAATGCGTTCTTGGCCACCGGAATGCTGCTTTGCCTCATTACGGCCGGAATAGACCTCAGTGTCGGGGCGAACGCAATATTCTGTGCGTGCCTTATGGGAGCGTTAAAGGAAGCAGGTTTCACGAACGGGTTTTTACTGATGGCTGCAGCAATACTAGCCGGAGCATTTATGGGTTTTCTTAACGGTACACTATTAACTAGATTGCATTTACCGCATCCATTTGTCTCAACGTTAGGAATGAAGAACGTGTTATGGGGAGCAGCACTAGTAGTTACAGGAAACAAGATGATAAACAGATTCCCCGTGAGTGTGCAGTTTCTAGGCCGCCAGACGATAGGGACATGGGGTGGAGGTTTTCCAGTGAGCTTTCTAGTGATTATCGTTCTGTATGTAGCGATGCATATATTCCTGAGCCGAACAGCATTAGGTCGTTCGATTTACTGTGCCGGCGGAAACATGGAGGCGACGAGGCTGTCCGGAATCAATACGGCGAACGTACTGACGTTCTGCTACACGATGTCAGGGATCATGGCGGCATTAGGAGGTATTCTTTCTGTCGGCCGTTCTGGAATATGCAACGGCTCAATGGCGACGCAGCCCTACGATACGGATGCGATAGCGGCGTGCATAATCGGAGGAGCGTCATTCACCGGCGGCAAGGGAACAATGATCGGCACGATGATAGGAGCGTTGATAATAGCGGTGCTTCGTAACGGCTTCACATTGCTATCGATTGACTCATCGGTACAAAATATTGTGTTAGGTCTAGTGATAATCTTGGCGGTGTTCATGGACGTAGTACGAGCGAGCATGGAGGCGAAACGCCGAAGGTTAGCTGCAGTAGCGAAACATTAACGAGAAGATAAGATATTTTAGCTGTC
>ERZ842401.6394-NODE-6394-length-12583-cov-4.419780_pt1 | contig 12583 bp, 12 predicted proteins | sample MGYA00521270_ERZ842401 | MGnify/ENA primary metagenome ERZ842401 (study PRJEB31892, sample SAMEA3878208) | bioreactor metagenome | biome: Moose rumen | place: Sweden | collected 2011-10 | study: EMG produced TPA metagenomics assembly of the PRJEB12797 data set... | reverse complement strand
GTAGTAGTCTCTCCAGATTTGTTTATTTGTAATTAGTTTTTTTATGATATAGATTATAAAAAAAATCATAAAATAATGAAGCAGAATACCGCAAATCACGTTTGCAAAATACTACAAATCACTAAAGTAAAAAGAGTTTCTTTTTGCCAAGAATGCCAATATTCGATAAGAGGTCTTTTATGAATTATAAGAAAAGAATTATTGTCAATTACAAGGCATTTTTTTGCCTCTTTGCTTTGCCAGATATGCGAATGTTGCACCATATAAACCGAAACCTACGACAAGATAGTCATATGCTTTCTTACATTTCCTTATAATTTTTAATCTCAACAGGGGCTAATTCCCCGACGCTTGCGGCGGGGAGCTTCATTTTAAATGTCTCAGAATCGAGTTTCGCTTTTTTAAAAATTTTAAAATGTCTGATAGGATGAATGCTATTCAAGCAATAATCTATAAATAAATGCTTCAGCAGGGTTTTGTAATATCTTGTTTTTTCTGGATAGTTACTCTTCATAATATAAGCATTTCTCACAATATAGTAAAATCTATCATCACTGTATTTTGCGGTATATTTTGGAAAAATCAAAAACCCATGTTTGCTTCCGCCTTGTTGCTTTAGATGAATAGTATTAAAACGAATTATATCATATCCTGCATTCTTCAGACGGTAACAAAAGTCATAGTCAATTTCAGAAATGAAAAGCTCTTCGTTAAATTTTCCTACTTTTTCCCATGCCGATAGTTTTATTATATTTGCGGAAGCAATTACCTTATCTTTTGATTCACACTCGATAATATGCGGTTTGTAATCCTTTCCATAAACAAGCTTTTTTAATGGACTCAAAATCTTAAAACGAATTCTTTTTAAAATCGGTAACCGCTCGTTTTCATTTACGCTCAGCGGTGCAAAGGAGACTGCATTTTCGTTCTTTTCTACATAAGCTTGTACTAATTGTTTATATTTTTCAAATTCACCTGGCTCAAATTTTGAGTCCTGATCCATTGTCATAGCATACTCAAAGCCATCTTCGAGGGCTAATTTTAATCCGATGTTTTGCGCGCCACCAAGTCCACCAATATTTCTATTAAGAACATAGGTGCTTTTTTGAATCGTTTGTGCAATATCTTCGTTTGAGTCTGACGAATTATCAATAATGTATAATTTGTCAATATAGGAAAGATAAGAGTTTATGTTCTCAATTGGATTTCCGATGATGGATTTAGGATTGAACCATACGATGATAGCTGCCAACTTAAACATTTTTACACCTCAAATCCTGATTTTTCCGGCAAGATTGACTCAAACGCATCGGCAATGCTCTGCATTTGTTTGTCAAAATCCTTGCATTCGGCATCATTCAATATTACTTCCTTATATTTCTGATTCTTGATGGCATCGCAAATTTCTTCGATATCCATATCAAGTTCAAAATACTTTCTGTCTTTTTGCGGATTTATCGGATAAAAATCACCCTTGCAGAGCTGCCAGTAGCGGAAAAGCCATTGGTTCACGTCGTTTTCACTTCTGAATCGGGAATGCATCGTTTCATTAAGAATCGAAGGACAGTTTTCCCAAGCCTCCTCCAGAGTGGATTTTAAATAGCTTTGAGCCAAATGAAAATTCTGAAAGCCTGTCGTTTCTTTCCAAAGCAGACAGACAAGCGTCCGCAAATTCATCTTTCCATATTTTGGATTTAAATATTTGAAAGGAGATTTCTTGATATATGTCGTTTTATCAAAAAAGCGGTTAATTTCCGTCAAATCATTCATAACGGTATTGCGCATTACGGAGCGCACAGGTATTTGAATATTTGAGATTGCATAATCACAGGGAAGTCCGTCTTTAAAGAAAAATTCCGGGCTTGTTGGGGCTGTGAGGAACAAATCATCATTGAAATAAACGAAATGCTCTGAAAGTCCTTCGATTTTGTTCATATACATCTCAATCGGACGAGAAGAAAACACAGGCAGGCAATCTGATGGGATGTAATCTGAATGCTTTACAAAATGAAGCTTAGGATTTGAGAGGTTCAGCCATTCAGGAACCTGCCCGTTTGTTATAAAATGCACCTTCCGCACATACGGCGCGAAGTTTTCAACTCCGCGGAACCAATATTTTAAGAGTCCGTAGTCGCGGTATCGTTCAGCAGAAAAATCCAAGGATTTCTGCTTATCTTTGGGCGCATATTTGTTGAAGCTTTCAATCCAATTTTGCTCGCTTCCGTCTACCCAAGGAAGCACAAAGTCTATATCTAAATTATTTTTCATAAAAGTAATAAAATGTAAGAATATGTTGTTCCAAAACCTACAGGTTTTGGAATCTGTGGAACTACGAACTTCCTTCTGCTATTCCAAATTCTTTGCCTTGCGCCAGAATGTCGTAGGGGGTATTCCGCAGTTTTTTGCGGCTACGGACAAACTTTCAAGTCCTGTATTCCACGCTTCTGCATATTGGATAAAGTTTTCTGGTAAAATTCTTTTTGGCCTGCCGAATCGCACACCTCTCTTTTTAGCAGCCTCTATTCCTTCCCGTTGCCGCTCTCGTATAAAAGCGCGTTCCGTTTCTGCAACATAGCTTAAAAGCGAAAGCACCAAATCGCTTATGAGCGTCCCGAGCAGATCCTTAGACCTCCTTGTGTCGAGCAAAGGCATATCCAGTACCACGATGTCCGCTTTTTTCTCCTGCGTGATTATTTTCCATTGGTTCAGAATCTCGTTGTAGTTCCTTCCGAGTCTGTCTATCGAAACAATAAAAAGTACAGAATCAAAATCAAGAGAGTCCAACATTCTTTTGTAACTAGCCCGATTGAAATCTTTCCCCGACTGCTTGTCCAAAAACAAGTGCTCCAAAGGAACTCCAGCCTCCGTAAGCAGAATCCTCTGCCTGTCTTCATTTTGCTCTTTTGTTGAAACCCTCATATAGCCGTAAAATGTTTTCATAATAATTTTCCTTGATTTTGTGAAATATATTTTTAGACTATTTTGAAGAACGGACAGACTACTAGAAAGAAAGAATACTTTTTTTTATAATAAAAAAAAGGCTCAGATAATGAATATTACAGATTTGGAAATCAAAAATTATCGCTCTATTGACCGGCTTACTGTTTCAAATTTCAAACAGTTTAATTTGATTGTAGGCGAAAACAACAGTGGCAAGACATCTTTGCTGGAAGCAATTCAATTTTGTTCAGGAATGCCAAATGGAATATTCTTGAATCAAATGAATATCATACGAAGACTAATGAATAATGACATTTACACAGCCTTTCATAATCTTGATGCCTCAAAACCGATTGTTTTTTCCATAACTGCAAACGGAAAGGAAAGGCGAATTGATATATCTTCAATAAAAAATCCTGAAATAACATATAATTCGCGTGAAATTGTTCAGAATTCTTCAAATCATAGCGCGAATTATAACATAAATGTAACGCGCTTCGATGGAAAAAAATATACTGTTTCATATTCCCCAGAGCAGCATCTTGCGAATTCCCTTTATATTCCACTTGCCAACAATGCTGAACTGCAGAATTCCGACAAAACTATTCCCTCTTTCTTTTGGACTCCGGATTGGGCAGGGTACAATTATTCGAACGCACTTAGCAAGCTCATAATCAACAAAAAAAAGGAATTTGTAATAGGCGCATTGCGCGAAATAGACAAAAATGTTCAGGACATTCAGTTGGGAGCTAACGGCGGAATTTTTGTCGATATCGGCTTACCCTCATTGCTTCCTGTAACGCTTATGGGACAAGGAATTGAGAAAATACTGGCAATTATAACTACGATAAGCAGCATTGAAAACGGCTTCGTATTGATCGATGAATTTGAGAATGGTTTGCACCATACGTCAATGGAAAACTTGTGGGCTGTCCTTTTTAAGCTCTGTGAAGAGCAGAATGTTCAGCTTTTTGTTACCACTCACTCTTATGAATGTATAGAGTCATTCATAAATAAGGCGAAAGATGAAAATCAACTTGCTATTTTGCGGCTTGAGCGTAATTCAGACAACACTCATACAGCGGTAAACATAGGCGCAGATGCTGCGCGGCAAGCTATTGAACAGCGTTGGGAGTTGCGATGAGCGATGCAATAAAAACTGATAAATTGCTCCTCGTTGAAGGAAAGGATGAAGTCAATTTTTTTGTCGCATTATTGGAATATCTTAGTATACATGATGTTGATATTCGTTCTGCTGGTGGTTGTCTGAAATTCTCAAAGCTATATCCGTCTGTTGTTATCACACGAGGCTTTTCCTCTGTTAAGCGACTCGGTTTTGTCCGTGATGCAGAGGAAAATCAAGCCGATTCCGCATTTGCAAGCATTTCAAACATTATAAAAAAACACTCTCCCAGAATCAGTTTACCAACAGCTTCTGGAAAAATTAGCAAAGGGGAAGTTTCATGCGGCATCTTTATAATGCCAAATAACAAAGATTCTGGAATGCTTGAGGATTTATGCTTAAAATCAGTGGAAAAGCTTTCATTGTATGCAGAAACAGAGAAATTTGTTGAAATTGCAAAAAGTCAAATGCACGAAGATGAAGCAAAACGATACAATGTCCACAAAGCAAAAGTACAGGCATATCTTGCAGGAACTGCTGACATTCCAAGAAACTTAGGCGAAGCCGCCCTACAAAAAAGCTGGGATTTTTCAGATTCGGCCTTTGATGAAATAAAAGAATTCATTATACAGTTATTCTGTTAAATCCTATAAAATCTTTTATTGATATGTCATAATTTATCATCTTTTCAAAAGCAAATAATCGTGATAAAGTATATTCAGTTAGATTCCAAAACCTGTAGGTTTTGGAACGACAAAAACTAGAATTCAACAGTTACTTTTTCTTTTATGGATGATAAAGACCTGATTCTTGCTAGAAAATTAATGGTAAAAATACTCGAAGAAGTTCACACGCTTTGTGTTCAGAACGATATTAAGTATTTTCTGCATTTTGGCTCACTTATTGGTGCCGTCAGACACAATGGTTTTATACCATGGGACGATGACGTTGATATTGGTATGCTTCGTCCCGACTATGAAAAATTTTGCAAAATAGCCCCTAAAAAACTAGGAAATGATTTCTTCTTGCAGACTTATAATACCGATGATGGCTATGGACTTTACTTTTCAAAAGTTATATTGCTTGGAACAGTTTGGCAAGGTCAGGATTCTGTAAAGACTAATATAAAACACAAAGGATTATGCATAGATGTTTTTCCTTTTGATAAAGTTCCAGCCTCGCAAAGTGATAATGCGAAGTTTTTTAGTAAGTGTAGTCGTGCAAATGTATTCACACTGTATAAGTTCAAATATAGAGAACAACCATTATCTGATCGTAATAGTTTTTTAAAGAAAATTCTTATTAGAATACTGCCTAAGTCTTTTTTTATTTGGTACAGAAACAGGATTTTTTTACATTATAGAAATTACAAGAACAAATATCTCATAACTGGTCTTTGGAATAATACCGTTCGGCATCCGCTTCCAGAAGCTTATTATAAAGATTTAGTTTTACATACTTTTGAGAACAAGATGTTCTTTATACCCAAACACTATCATGAAGTTTTAACGGCTTTCTTCGGAGATTATATGCAGATTCCTCCTGTTGAAAACAGACCAACTCATAACATCATTGAATATGATTTTGGAAAATTTAAGGAGTTATTATGAAAGCTTTGATTCTCGCGGCTGGTTATGGAAAACGTTTACAACCAATAACGAATGAGATTCCAAAATGCATGGTGAAAGTTGCAGGAATATCATTATTAGAAAATGCTTTAAATTGCCTTGCTGATATAGGCGTAACAGAAATAGGCATTGTTGTTGGTCATATGGCTGATTTCATAAAAGCAACCATACAAAATGAATGGGGAAAAAGAAAAATCCCCATTTCATATTATGAAAATGCTCAATATATGGAAACCAATAATATTTATTCGCTATATAAGGCAATTGATTTTTGTACTGATGATATGCTTTTACTTGAGGCTGATTTATTTTATAAAAAAACATTGCTAGAACCATTGCTTACCTGTTCTTCGGATTGTCCTGTCCTTGTATCTCCATTTAATCCAAAAAGGATGGATGGCACTGTTGTATCATTAAAGGATGGCTCTAATTCAGTACGAGAAATTATTTTAGGAAAATGGCAGACAAAAGAATTTAATTATTCAGCGGTCAAAAAGACTGTAAACATCTATAGATTTTCCGGTACATTTGCAAAAAAATATCTTAGCCTGATTAATTGGTATGTAAATAACGTTGGTGTGGATAGTTATTATGAAAAACTTCTTGGAAGTATGATTTATTTGCGAGATTTTTCCATAAGTGCTGTTGAAGTTCCTGAGACAACTTGGTGTGAAATTGATAATATTCACGATTTGAATTACGCAAGGGAACTTTTTGGGAAATAACATATGAACAAATCAGTGCCCCAAAAATTGACAATACTTTCTTCTTTTTATAACGTAGCACAGTTTATACCAAACTGTATTGCAATGCTCAAAAATCAGACTAATGCAGATTTCCGTGTGATTATGGTTGACGACGGTTCAACTGACGAAAGTTACAAAATATGCCTCGACGCTATCGGTGATGACCAACGTTTTTCTGTCATCAGGCATGAGCAAAACCGCGGTTTAGGGAGTGGTCGCATTACAGGCATTGAGAACACCAAAACAGAATATTTGACATATATTGATCCCGATGACTTCCTTGCTCCGAATGCAGTTGAAAACTATCTGCAGGATATAAGGACGACGGGGGCTGACTATATTGTTTATGATTACTACACTTCAAATGACGAGAAAAAAGAGCTAGTAACAGATAATTCGAAAACCGCAGATGACTTGTTTGAAACCAAAAGCAAACTCGTTTCGCATGTGTGGCATAAAGTCGTAAAAACAGAATTGTACAGCCACTTTGACTATTCTTTTCTTTCTGAAGTTTCTTTTTCTGAAGATTTGTTCAATTCAATCAACTGCTTTTTGAATACGGATAACGTCTCGATTATCCATAGAGCATATTACACGTACAAATACAATGGCAATTCTTTAGTCCATAATCGGACGGAAAAGAGTATTCTCGAAAACATTGAGGTAAACAAAAATCTCCTGCAAAACCCGAAACTCAAAGAAAAGCCCCTGATACAAAAATACATTGAGGAAGACAGCTTTCATGCGTTCGGGCAATTGATTTTCCCAAACGTAAAAAATGACTTTCAGAAAAAGCCTCATTTTAGAGAATGGCGAAATTTACATAAAGAATGCCATATCACAATACCAAAAAACACATCTTTTTTTGTTAGAACCTATATTTTTTTTATCAAAAAAAACTGTTTTTTCATAGCTTTGCTGATGTTCTTAATTCTTAGAATAAAAGGAAGAATATATTATGCTGAACACAATTAATATCTCAGTCTGTTTAGATGACAATTATTTTAAGCCAGCCTATTTATTAATAAATTCAATTTTACAAACAAATATCGCTACTCCGTTTGATTTTTACATTATTTTTGATTATTTATCAGAAGAGCATAAACTTCTTTTTACACACCTTTCAAACGATTCAATCCATTTCTTTTTTCATAAGGTGAATGAATCTGATTTTAAGGATTGTCCAATAAGAGATGGTGATCATGTTTCTTTGGCAACATATTACAGATTACTTTTACCTGCTTTCTTGCCAAAAAACGTACAAAAAGTTCTTTATCTTGATGGTGATATGTTGTGTTTTTCTTCATTACGAGGATTATATGACATCAATATAAAAGATTATTCTCTTGCAGCAAGCTATGACTCTCAGTGCTTTAATTCAGAACGAAAAAGGCTTATAGATTTAAACAACGAGTCTCCGTATTTTGCTGCCGGGGTTTTATTGGTAAATCTTGACTATTGGCGTCAAAATAATATTCAAAAAAAAACAATGGATTATATCAAAGATAATGCAGAAAAACTTTTATGGCATGACCAAGATGTACTAAATGCCGTTTTAGAAGGAACGATAAAACAACTAGATTTTCGCTATAATTTTTATGAGACATATTTTAAGGGGCCTGAAAAATCTTCTATGTCCAATAAGTTGTGGCAAGAAGTAGTTTTAGCAAAAAAAAATATATGTCTTCTGCATTTTTCTCAGTCTGAAAAACCATGGCATATTGAATGTTACCATCCCTTAAAACAAATCTGGAGAGACTATTATAAAGCCGTGTTTAAGCATAAACCTAAGTTGCGCTTCAAATACAATGGTAAAACTCGCTTGAGCTTTTTAAAACGAAAACTCTTGAGCATTATTTTCAGGTTTCCCATGAATGCGAGCTACGAACCTGTTTCAACGGAATTAAAGCAAAATCTTAAAAAATCACTTGGCGTTTGAAGTTTGGAGAAAAATTTACAATGAATGGAAACATATTGAAAATTTTAGTTTGTTGTCATAAGAAAACTGTTTTACCCCCCCCTGTACATCTGACAAGGATACTATCTTTTTGCCGATTCATGTGGGGGCGAGCCTTTCAGATAAATATTTTGGAATTCAACGGGATGATGAACTGAACGGTAATAGAACTGAAAATATCTCTTCTAAAAACAAATCATATTGTGAGCTTACTGCACTGTATTGGGCATGGAAAAACATTGAGAAGCTTTTTCCAGGGATTCAGTATGTCGGGCTGAATCATTACAGAAGATATTTCACAAATAAGAATTCGTTTTGCGATACTATCAAGTATCCTGAATCAGCAATTCAAAGTTATTCTTTTGATACAGAGTATATAAAAAAGATTTTGACGAAAAATGATGCCATAATTGCAAAAAAAAGGATTTTTCCTTATTCAGTTAGGATTCAGTACTGCAAAGCGCATTTTAGTGATGATTTTTCTATTTTGGAACAAGTTCTAAAAGAAAAGTTTCCGGATTATGCAGAATCCTTTGAAGCAGTTTGTGATAAAAACAATAAAATCTCGTTTTATAACATGTTTATTTTTCAGACGGAAACATTTTACCACTATTGTGAATGGTTATTTACTATTCTTGAAGAGGTTGAAAGACGAATTCCCATTGAACACTATAGCAATGTCCAGCAACGAATTTTCGGCTACATGGCGGAACGTCTTTTAAATGTATTCATATACAAAAATAAAATGAAATGTAAGGAACTTCCTGTAGTCTGTTTTTCGGACTCGATGGAGAATGCATCTTTAAAGGCACATTTGGTCAACAAGCTGAATTATGCAAATGCCTTCAGAATCTCTCAGAACAGAACGGTAATTCATTTTCTGCTCAGTCTTTTTAAGTTTAAAAATCATAAGGAAAAATAAAAATGAACACGTATGACTATCTTATCGTAGGTTCCGGCTTATATGGTGCAACATTCGCATATCTGGCAAAGCAAAGAGGAAAAAAATGCCTTGTAATTGACAAACGCCCTCATGTAGGCGGAAATGTATACTGCGAGGATACGGACGGCATTCATGTGCACACCTACGGTGCACACATTTTCCACACATCATATAAAACTGTCTGGGATTTTGTGAACAGCTTCGTAGCGTTCAATCACTATATCAATTCACCTCTTGCTAACTACAATGGCAAACTCTATAATCTGCCGTTCAATATGAATACGTTCTATCAGATGTGGAACGTACGAACGCCAGCAGAGGCACTTGCAAAAATCGAGGAACAGAAGAAAGAAGCCGTTCTTGCGCTCGGTGGAAAAGCCCCAAAGAATCTTGAAGAGCAGGCATTGTCTCTTGTCGGTCGCGATATTTATGAAAAGCTGATAAAAGGATATACCGAAAAGCAATGGGGACGTAAATGCTCCGAATTACCTGCTTTTATCATTAGACGGCTTCCTGTTCGTTTTACCTTTGACAACAACTATTTTAATGACACCTATCAAGGCATACCTATTGGCGGTTATAACAAGCTCATTCAGAGACTCCTTGATGGATGTGAGATTCGTACAAGCACTGATTTTTTTGCTGAGCGTCCATATTGGATGCACGTTGCTAAAAAAATCGTATATACCGGCAAAATAGATGAATTTTATGCGTACTGTTTCGGTAAACTTTCTTACCGCACCGTACGTTTTGAAACAGAAAAACTCCCGCTGGAAAACTGGCAGGGAAATGCCGTTGTAAACTACACTGATATACGAATTCCTTACACACGGATAATAGAGCATAAGCATTTTGAACCAGAAAATTCCGCCTATTCTAATGCTGTTACGGTTATTTCCCGCGAGTACCCCGCTGAATGGAAGGATGGGGCTGAGCCGTTCTATCCGGTGAACGATGAGAAAAATACCGCATTGTATTCAAAATATAAGGCTCTAGCAGACAAAGAAACGAACGTCATTTTTGGTGGGCGGCTCGCGGAATATAAGTATTACGATATGGACGATGTAATTGCAGAGGTCATGAAACACTTTAGGCTTTAAATGAATTTATACCTTTTCCAATCGCGTGTATTGAGAAATGTAAAATATTCAATCTTCAAATAAGGATATTTTAAAAGATTTCTTTATGAAATTTTAACCTTTAAGAAGAATGTCTTACAATATCAATCTGTTTCAAAAAATCTAAAATTAAAATATGCATTTTAGGGAGAGTGTACTTCTGTAAGACATTTCTCCTGTTTCATTTCTATTATAACTTGGATAGTTTATATAAATCACAGAAAAAGAAAAATCTAACTTTAGATTCTGCATAACACAATAGGAGCAGGCAGCTCCAACCGTTTTGTATGTCTTAAAACAACCGTAATGGGTGCTGCAAAGTTCCGAGCCGTATTTATCCGCACTTCCAACGGTCATGCTGTAAATATAGTTGTTGTCCGGGCAATGTCTATGAAAGTAGGGCATAACGTAGCCTTTGGGGAAGAAAATTTTGTAGCCTAAGAATTGGCTGTTTCCAGCGTAGCCGGTTCCGGCACCAAGAATCTGCCCTTTTTGTGTATAGCCCTGAGATATGCGTCCGTGTCCATAGTAGCCGCTGTATGTCCATTGCATCTGGAAGTCCTGACTCATCTCAAAATTGTTCCATTCAAAAATAAGCTCGCTTTTTAAGTCAGAAAATTTTTCTGATATCTTACTGAACGGAAGAGGAATGTATTGCTTTGCACCCACGGTATATATTGCCGTATGGAAAGGATTTGAAAGCTCGTGAGAAGTAAAGTCGTCCAAGCCAAGTTCTCCATACACTTCAAAGCCGATTTTAGAAAACTGCCAGTCTATAAAGAGAGAGACTTTCTGATCCTCGTCCTCGTGGTCTCCCACCTGACTTCCATTGCTGTGAGAAAGCGTAAAGAGCCGCCCGATGTATTTTAAATTGTGCGTCGCCCAGTTTGTAACAAAAACTCTGTTCACACCAAATGTAAAGCCTGGAATTAGGGCGGGGCTGAATGCTGCTGAAATTGCGTTAAGCATTCGTTTGTCATTGCTGGAATCGTTGTCATAGTATTCACTTTCGGTTAGAAGTCCCGTCCAAATTCGACCTTCTATATCACCAATGTACCAGTTACAGAAGGGAAGATATACTTTTGTTCTGCGTAATCCTATGTCAAATTTAGGGTATGTTGCAGCATTGTTGCTTCCAAGCATCGGATTAAGCCATGCAGGACCAAGCCATGGATTTTGAGTTCCAAACCCCACTGTGAATGTATGCCAGCTCCATCTTATTTCCGTGTCTCCCCAGTCGAATGTCCAGAAGGCACTGTCACCAAAGCGTTGTGGCAAATCTATGTTTCCCCAGACATATCCGTATTCAGAAGCTTTTTCTGAATACGAGTCAGAAGGAATCCTCTCTCCATCTTCAGTTTTGAAAAATGAGGAGCGGTTTATGTCAATTAAATAGTCGTATTCCGCATTCCGGCTCCAGCTCCATAAACTGGAAATACTCTCCAAGGAACTTTTCATTCCCTTTTAAACCTCCGTATGCATGAAAAACCTGGGTAATCCCTGTAAAAAGCTGCGCGGCCGCCCCGCAGTATTTCACGGGCGGCACGTTCCTCGAAGGCGGACGGATCGTGGTCTCCGCCGAGAGGGGCGCGGGTACCGGCCCGGCCACACTTGCGTCCGGCACGACGCTCGAAGTCGTGGAAGGCGGCACGCTTGGCAACTCCGCCATCACCGTCGAGAACGGCGCGATACGCTTCGGCCTCGTCGCGATACGAAACGTCGGCGAGGAGGCCATGGAGGGCATGCTGAAAGAGCGCAAGCAGAACGGCGAGTTCAAGGATTTTCAGGACTTCCTGACAAGGACCGAGGGCGTCAACAAACGCATGGTCGAAGGGCTCATAAAGGCAGGATGCTTCGACGGCATGGGTTTAACGAGGCTCTGGCTCATGCAGAATTACGAGGACGAGATGAACGCCGCCGCCGCCGAAAGGCGCAGGCTCGAGTCGGGGCAGATGTCGCTCTTCGATATGTTTGCGGACGAGGCTGCCGTAATAAGGCCCTCCACACCAATGAGCCGCGCGGAGCACAGCACGAAAGATCTTCTTGCCATGGAGAAGGATTCCCTTGGCATATACATCAGCGGGCATCCTTTGATTGAGTACGAGTCGACGATACGCCTTATGGGCAC
>ERZ842401.6393-NODE-6393-length-12585-cov-10.747486_pt1 | contig 12585 bp, 7 predicted proteins | sample MGYA00521270_ERZ842401 | MGnify/ENA primary metagenome ERZ842401 (study PRJEB31892, sample SAMEA3878208) | bioreactor metagenome | biome: Moose rumen | place: Sweden | collected 2011-10 | study: EMG produced TPA metagenomics assembly of the PRJEB12797 data set... | reverse complement strand
TAAACAAATTATACGGTAAAATTTAATCATTGGGAATTCATGGCACAGGGTGGCTTGCCTCTTATTCTAAATGAATGGGAGGACTGCGTAGCATGAATAAGTACGAACTTGCAATGTTTATCGTTGCACTTTTAACTTTGATTGTTACAGCACTGAACCTCTTCAAGTAACATTGATTTGGTAAAAAAATAAGCCTACCCGCTAAGTTGGAAGCTTCGGATAGGCTTTTCACAACCTAAAAGAGGCGAGCCACAGTGCTGTGGATTCCCTCTTTATTTTTATTATAGCGTGATTCGCGAAAAAATCAAGCGCAATGTTTCTTGCACATAAAAGAGAGCCCCCGCATCGTAAGCGAACTGCCTGCGTCGCGGGTGAGCTGTTGCCATGCGGGTTACCCGACGAAACCGAAAGGCCGCACGGCAGAAGATGTTAGATTAGGTTACGGAGCTTCAAAATCAACCGCCACATCGGCAAGAACACTTTGCCTTTTGTTGAGTGTATTGACAAGTAAACAAATTATACGGTAAAATTTAATCATTGGGAATTCATGGCACAGGGTGGCTCGCCTCTCATTTTAATGAATGGGAGGACTGCGCTGATATGACAAAGTACGAAAAAGCGATGCTTTGCATTGCGATTATTGGCTTGATTATAGATGCGCTCAACCTCTTCAAGATTTTCTTGTAAAAGGTAAAAACAAAGCCTACCCAACCGGCAAAAGTCTGGGCAGGCTCTCATAACCTAGCCGAGGCGAGCCACAGTGCTGTGGATTCCCTCATGCTTTTAATATACCACATTCCTCCGAAAAGTCAACCGTAAGACTCAAAAACAAAACTCCCCCGAGCCATTGGATTACATGACGCGGGGGAGGATGTGTCGTACGCAATCTGTGAAATAAAACACAGTTTGCGTACAAATTAGGGTCAATCTCCTGATGATGTTACAGTTCGTTTGATAAATGTACCGTTCGCGAAGTAACCGGACGTGCTTACAGTGATAAGCACATAAGTTCCTTCAACACCATTTATTGTATATGATTGAGCCTGTGAACCGGCAATAGTATAAACATAGCCATTTTCAGAATCAGGAGTTGCTAAATTTTCAGCGGCATTGATTTTAATTGCAGTTTTTTGTCCACTGAACAATGTCACTGTTATGCTAGTGTTTTCCTTATTACTTGAACTCACTGGAATATATACCTTTACAGGAGCATTTACTTGTACATTACCCGTATTCGCCTGAAATTTTGCGCCAGATGAATCAGCAAGCACATATAATCCGTTATACGTTGCACTGGCTGCAGTATTATTACTATACTGTATTGCCGTTGCCGCACCACCATACACATAGTCAACTATGTCAGCATTTTTCCATTCGTAGGTTTCATCTTCTTTTGGCGCAACAGCTAGAGTATAACTTGCAGTTGCATCTCCAATAGCTGCGATAATCTTTGAGTAGCCAGCTTTTAGAATTGTAACTTCCCCAGTTGAAGAATTGACAGACGCAACATCTGTATTGCTCGATGAGTATGCAATAGTCCCGCCAGAGCCAGTTGTTGTAATCGTAAATGAATTGTCGCCATTCGTCTTCTGCACGAAACTATCTGTAAAAGCCGTTACAGATGCACTCGTCACCGTAATTTGTATCGGTTTTGATTCTACACCGCCAGCTGTTGCCGTAATATCTGCAGTTCCTGCAACCAAACCTTTAACTACACCATTTGAAACGCTCGCCACGGCTGAATTTTTTGAATTCCATGTGACTGAAGTATCTGCATTCAAATAATTGCGGCGGACAGTTGCCTCAAGCTCAGTCGTTCCATCTTTGCTAATTGCAGCAGAATTTCCTGATTTGATCGCAATAGTTACAGATGTAACTTTCGGTTCATCAGTATCAGAAAGCTTCTCGACTTTGAGGCTTTTCATATAACAAGCGCCACCAAAAGACATCTCCAATACAGCGGGGGTGTCGGTCGTGTATAAGAATCCTGTCGTACCGTCACTTGACATATTGATTGCTTGTGCGTTAATAACAAATGTTGCTGAATCTGATATCGTAGCATCCGTAGCAACTGAAGCCGTTTCTGAAGCATCTGCCTTTACGGTAATAGCAGCAGATGTTTTATATGAACTCCATGTAACTTTAGCCTTGCTCGCAACTGCGATTCTGATTTTTGACCCAGCACCTGGTGCTGTACCATAACTAGATTGCGTTATGCCGTTATCATTGCTATGAGGCTTTACGGCTATCAAGCTAACTGCACCATCATCATACACACCTGTGTAACCCGATGAATATGAGTCAATTGTAACAAGGTCTGTAAGTTCATACGTTTGCCCAATCGCGTTCGGTTTCACCGTAACCGTACATGTAGCGGTCTTTGTTCCTGCGGTTGCTACCACGACCACTGAACCCGCTTTGAGTGCAGACACAAGGCCATTTGAGGTTACGGTTGCAACAGTCGCGTCTGCACCATCTGCAAGAGCATAGGTCAAGGAATCGGTACAAGCACTTCCCGTATCCTCTGCGGTAACGGTTGCGGCCAATTGGAGAGTATTACCAGCAAATACGGTTGCCGTAGTGGATGTAAAAGCAACGCTTGCGGCTTTGTTTTCAGTTGCGCTCACGGAAATTGTTGCGTCTCCATGAACAGAACCTGCGGTCGCCCTTACGGTTGCCGTTCCTATATTTACGCCTTTTACCGTAACAGTGCCATCAGCATTTGTGGTAATAGTGACATTCGTAGAATTATCAACAATTGCCCATGCTACGCTATCAGTACTGCCAGCCGGAGTAACGGTTGCGCTCAGATTTACCGTACCGTCCACAGCGATGCTTTTTGTGCTAGGCTCTACCGTCACACCAGTTGCGGGAACAAGGAGTTTTTCAACTTTTACGCCAGAGAGGTAATCCTGTGCGCCAAAAGTGAATTTCAAAACACCTGCGCCACCAACATAATTGACGGTCACTTCTTCAGGGGTAATCACTTTTGTCTCAGAATCCTGCGCATTGATTTTTGACGCCGTGAGTGTCGTAGGTGCGAACGTGCCGCCTGCAGGTGTCACACTCGGTGTAATAGTAACTGCATCGTTTGCATAGGTATTCAGCAAGGTAATCTTACTTGCACCCGCTACTTTTACGCTGAGTGTACCATTTGCACTAAACACAAAGCCATATTCATTCCAATACTTTCCGTCAGTGCTGAATTTTCCATAGTCACCAGCTACTGTGCCGCTCATTTTGGTAAAATCAATCGTATATTCGTCGGCAACTGCACTGGTGTCTTTTACCTTGATGGTATAGGTTCTTGTAATGCTTTCAAGTCCTTCAAAACTTGCCGTTGCGGTGATGGTTGTTGAGCCCATGCCTACTGCTGTTACGGCACCGGTTGTTTCGTTTACGGTGGCGATAGACGCATTTGCAGAAGTATATGCCACTGTGGGAGTACCCGTTGCATTTTCCAGCGTTGCGGTAACTGTCTGCGTAACGCTCGTGTTTCCGTTCAAATCAAGTTCTTTTTCGGCGGTCTCAAAAGTAGACAGTTTGAGTGCGGGAGCCGACAAGTCTTCCTTGAAGTCTTCGATGTTAGTGCCCACATCTACGCGGACATAATAGATTGCCGGTGCATAGCCGCCAGAGGCACGTTCAATCTTGTATGAACCTGCGGTAATTGTCCATGTATAGGTAGCATCATCCGTTGGTGTGGCCGCGGGGTTGGTCGTCCATGCCGTAGCCTCGCCACCGTTAGTACCGGTGATTTTGAGCGTGTCGCTCGTTGCATTGCTGTCCTTGCAGTAGCCTGTCTTGACCACTACCTTACCAGGCTTGGTCACTGCAAATGACACGGTTCCGCTAGAGTTCATCTTTATACCCGTGGAAATGCTCACTTCCTCGCCCTTGATGTTCGTCACTTTCTTTACGCCACCCAAGGTAACGCCACTTGTTGTTCCCAGTGTAAAGACTGAGTTGTTTTCACCCAGTGAGCCCCCCAAGCCTGTGCCGCCGCCACTTGAAGATGAAGAAGAAGAGTCCTTTGAATCATACCATTCAGCACTCGTCCATGTCGCTTCTTTGGGAGACATCGCGACTGAAGCACTTGCTCCACTTCCATCACGGGCGGTTGCCGTAAAGGTTACGTCACCCACTGTCTTAAAGGTTATGACACCCGTATATTCATTAATGGTTCCAACGTTCTCATTGCCGCTCGTCCACTTTACCTGCGGGTTTGTCGCATTATCAGGAGACACACTTGCCGTAAGCGTTGCGGGAATTCCAACCATTGGGCTTTCCGTATCAGCCTTTACCTCAATGCCTGTTACTGGAACATATGACAGGGAATCGTCATACTCAACCACGACTTTCGTAATGTAGGTGGCAGTAGCAGCCGTAATGGTTACAGTACCCTCACCCGTGTAGTTCACATATACTTTTTCAACAACAGTACTGGTTGAGCCATTGTTAAAGTCATAGAATGCCTCGCCCTGCTCGCCGAGTTTTATTGTTCCATAGCCAGCATAATAGCCGTACACAGCCACCGTGCCTTTTTTTGTCATTGGAATAGTAATTGTGTTTCCTGCCGCACCTTTTGCGTGAGTCTTTCCGCTTTCATGTGCAAAGCCATCACAAGTTGCTTCGGTATAGCCGTTTCCATCTGCCTTGGTAAAGTCATAGGTTTTGCTTTCTGCAATGGTTTCGCCGTCAAGCAGGGATTTTGAAGAGTCAGCAGAAACTTCCCAGTTATTCGCCGTAATCACTGCATCAATATCCCACACTTTGTCCGTAGCATCCTGCTGGAACTTTGCAGCGGCAATATTGTATACGCGGTTCAGAATGTTCTTGCGTCCACTGTATTCTGCCTGCTTTACGCTCGTAGAAAGGACTGCACCCAGACCGCTTGTTGATTTTGCGTAGTAGTCATCAGCCTTAAAGCCTACATACTGCTGGTCTTTAGTACCGTTCGCAACGCTTTTCCAGACTCCAGCATCCAGTGTGCCATAGTAAGGAGTACTCACAATGGCAACCTGATTGTAATAGTCGGTAAGCGCAGAACTTGACCACGGGTTGCGTCCAAGGAAGACTTCAAATTTTTTCTGTCCTTCTTTTACTGCTTCTGCCTGTAGTTTTGAATTGTAGATGACAAGACCTTTTCCAACCTTGTTCTGCACGGCATGGCGAGGAGCAGTAAAATAGGCACCCTCAACACCACGGTCATTAACCGCCCGGAGTACACACTCTTCATACAAAGCCACCGTTCCGGCTGTATCCATCCACAAAAAGTCTACGTCACCTTCTATATAGCACTTATAGAACCAAGCCTTGCCAACCGTGCGAATGGTATCCTGATGGCTCAGAATAGAGCAGTTGTACACGGCAAGATTACCCGTACCGTCTGTTGCCAAAGCCTCAGCCTGACAGTCAGTCGTTGCGTCTGCGCCGAATTCGTTTTTAATCGTCACATATTCAATCGTCAGGTTTCCGGAACTGTTTTTGTCCATGTAGACAAGATTGCGGGAATCCTGCTTGTTTGTACCTGTATTTCCTACGATAAGAACTTTTGTACCATAGTCAGCCTTTTCGCCAGAAATCGTAATGTTATAGGCACCGCTATAGCCAAGGAATGTATTTTCCGTAACGGTATAGGTACCGGCGGCAAGAGTCATCTTAACGTCTCCCGTTGCAGCCTTTACCGCAGCCCAAGCGGCATTGATATCATTGCCACTGTATGTTGCACCACCACTTACGGTAATGGTACCTGCTGTTGCGGGAGCATCCGTCTTAACGCGCTCCTCAGTAAGAGTGCTGTACACCCCTCCCGTTTGCTCTGGTGGCTCATCAGAGCCTCCATCACTACATGCCGTAAACAGTCCGCTTAGCAGCATCATACCCGAACACAGCGCAGCAAGCCATGCCCGTTTACCCAACTTTTTCATAATGCCTCCTATAAAGCCTTGGCGGCAGCCACGCACCATGGATGGTGCGTATCGCGATTGCAGGCTTTTGAATGCAATCGCACATGACAGAAAGTACACGGACGTATTTTTTGTCATGCCTCCTACAAAGAGAAAAAAAACTTTCTCAATTATTTAAAAGTATAGGGGGCGAATTTTCACATTTCCATAAACAGACGGACTTTTATTTCTACAAAATCGTGACCTGCTTTCATTGCATATATAAAATTTTGCTATAACGTTATATAAAATATGTGCATTTTTACCAAATCATGCTATACTGTTGGTATGAAGCCCCGCTTTACCAAACGACAGCAGTTCCTAAAGTCGCAGAGCAGTCCGCTTACCTTTGGATTTGCGGCGGTGGCGGATTTCAGTTCATACATAGGGCAGGAATATGTGGCGGGCATCATGCAGGCTTGCGCAGACTACGGCATCAATTTCATCAATATGGCACACGCCGTGCGTCATTCTCTGCTGGAGGCCTCCTCATTCTTGCCGAACTTCAAGGCAAAAACACAGTTCATGCATGCGCCACTTTTGGACGGGCTGGTAACATGGGCATCTTCTCTGAGCGAATACATGGATGCCGCGGAAATTCAATCTCTGTTCGCAGGTTTGCAGCCCCTCCCCATGGTGGACATCGGCTACATGGACATTCCGAACGTACCAAGCATCAGAATCAATAACCATCATTCCATGCAGTTGATTGTAAGTCACCTCGTTAAGAAGCATCACTTCCGCTCCATCGCTTTCATCGGTACACGGTATTCAAAGCCGCACACAAAGCGACTGGAGTACTTTAAGACGGAACTTGCAAAAATGAAGATTCCCGTGCTCAGCGAGATGATTTTTCTTGCAGACTCCCTTGAAGTTACGAGCATTGCCGCAGAAACAGACCGCTTGCTTGCCTATCACAGACTGCATCCGATTGAAGCCATCGTCACGTCCAGCGACATCATTGCAGCGGCTGTCATAGAAAGGCTGGAAAAGCAGGGCGTGGCGGTTCCCGATGACCTTGCCGTAACGGGATTCAACAATCAGCTGGTGGGCATCACCTCGTCTACGCCTATCACTACGATTGACCTTGCCTATTTTAACCGTGGCTATCGTGCCGTAGAATACCTGATTGACCGCATCATGTCACCGGAAATTCCTGTTGAGCATGAACTGGTGACGACAAACTTGATTGTACGGCAAAGCTGCGGCTGTTTTGAACACGCAATCGTAGACGCAATGCAGAGCGGGTCAGAAACTCACTCCACTGCCATGCAGGAAAGCATGGCGGAAATCCACACCTATCTGGAAGAATCTTTTGCTGCCCTGCTTCCCCAGGAAAAAAGTGAGGCTCGCGATGCGCTTTTGGATGCCGTCCTTGATGACCTCGCCCATGCTAACGAGAAAAATAACACCCCCCCCCTCAAAAAATCGTACGCTGTTTCCGTTCGCTGCTGAAAAAGCGGCATGACTCCTCTTTCCGTGCCTATCCCTGGGAAGAAACAATCTCCCGCTTCAGAAGGATTCTTCTGCCGCTCGTGCAGGAAAACGCGGAGCAATGCGCATGGCTGGAGAACTGCTGCAACGCACTGCGCGTCATGTATTCCGTCACGCTCCGCTATGACATGATTTCGCGGCAAAACGGCGGTCTTTCCTCGCTCACATCCTTTGCCCTCGCCGTTACAGAGGTTTCCAGCATGCAGCAGCTGGAGCATGCGCTCCGATTCAAACTGACTGAACTTGGCATACAGGGAATCATCCTCGCGCTCAGCCCCTACCTCACAGAGCAGCTTGCACCAGCAACGGTACATATTGTCGTTCCCGACCTGCCGCCCGAACTGGGAAAACTGATTCCATACAGAGTGCGGGAGCCACGCACGATTTCCAAGGCACTCTTTCCCCATGGACGGCGATATTCCGCCACACTGGAAATCCTCTGTCATAACGGAAAATACATGGGCTATGCCTATCTGATAGGCGGAAACGAAAGCCTCGCCGTATATGATGACGTAAGGGAACTGCTGAGTCAGGCTCTCTACAAGCTCTACCTGCTGGAAAACAGGACAAAGGCAAACACCCTTGTCATTTCAGACCGCGAAAGCCTCATCAAAAAACTGCCCATCAGCCTGCCCCTACAGGAGACGCATGCGGGAAAAATACAGGCACAGGATATTCTTGACTACCTGATTGACCACATGGATCAAATCTGCACGCTTGAAGAAATGGCAGATTATTTCGGGCTGAGCAAAAGTCACCTTGCCCGCCGCATCCGTTTTCTCACCGGCTACAGTATGCAGACCCTGCACGAACTCCTGAAAATCAGTCAGGCAAAGGACTTGATAAAGGGAGGCGGTCTAAAGATGCATGACATAGCGGCCCGCCTCGGCTACACAAATCCCAATTATTTTTCAAACGTCTTCAAGAAGGTAACGGGCATGAGCCCCCTTGCCTGGAAAAAAAAGAACCGCCGGTAAACGCCATTGCGCAAAAGCAGGGAATATGCTACATTCTATCCATACATATTTTACACAAACAAGGAAGGAATCACTATGGGAATCCGCGGAGAACTGTATACCACTCAGGTTTTGTTGGACAATCGCTCATATTTTTTTAACGTAAAGGAAAACCGTACGGGCGATGTATTCTTACAGGTCGTAGAGAGCAAAAAAGGAGAGGGCGCGGATTTTGACCGTCATCAGATTGCCATTTTTGCCGAAGACATGCAGAAATTCCTGACAGGTCTGGACGATTCCCTCAAATTCATCGAAAAAGACCGCAAGGCAAAGGCTAAGGCCCGGGCAGAAAAGAAAGCCGCCAAGGAAGCAAAATTCGGCAAGGGCGGCGACGACAAGAAACTGGTATACCGCAAGAAGGGCGACAGCGAGCGCAACCCCAACGACGGCATCAAGCGCACCGGAAAAGTGATTCACATCGTAAGCAAGCGCGAAAAAAGCGAAGAAAATTCAGAAGAATAAAATTCACGCCAATAGTCAATACGAAAAGGAAAGCCGCTGGATGGGACTTGGGCCTATTTGGCGGCATATTTGTCTATGGGCCTTGGTGGGATATCCCTTGTGCCTGGCGTAGCCGTACTGGGGATACAGTCTGTCGTAGTCAGTCATAATGCGGTCGCGGGCAACTTTTGCAATGATGCTTGCCGCCATGACCGCAGGATATTTTCCGTCCGCCTTTGGCTCGCACCTGCACTGGCAGGGAAGGTCAGGGCAGGAAGTTCCGTCGGTAACCGCAGAAATCTGCACGGCGGAAGACGATATGCCCTGAGACGCACACCATTTTTCAAAGTCCAGCATCATCATGTCGTAGGCGCGGCGCATGGCAAGCATACTCGCCTGCAGGATGTTGATTCTGTCAATCGTCTCATGGTCAACAATGCCCAGCCCCCACAGGGCCTTTTCCTTGATGACCGCCTCAGCAGCCTCACGTTTCTTTTCGGAAAGTTTCTTTGAGTCATTTAAAAGTTCAAGGGGAAAATCAGCAGGAAGAATGACGCAGCCGGCGGTAACAGGCCCTGCAAGCGGTCCCCTTCCCGCCTCGTCAAAACCGCATTCCAAAATCATCAGTTAAAGCCTGCCGTGGTATTGTCGCTGTTTTCAAGCATCAGCGTCTTTTCATCCTGCCAAATCGGAAGAATTGCGCTCACCTTGTTGTCAAATTCACCCGTATACGATGTTCCCGTGATTCTTGCATTGGTGCGGGTCAGTTCTGCAATGCGGCCAAGGTGAGACACAACCTTACAGTCGCTGGAACGCAGCTCAAACAAACCGCCCTGTACGCTAAAATTTACGGCAGTCTGGGCAATGGCAGTAAAATGGCTGTCTCGCCCAGTCACCTTGGAGTCGCTGGAAGAAACGCCACAGGCATAGGAATCACTCTGCACCGTAATGCCGGAGGAAATGAAATCAAGCACCGAAGACGATGCGTTGAATGCCGTTCCGTTCTGTCCGAACACGCCCACAATCTCACAGCCGGTGAACGAAACCGCAGCATTTTCCAGCTTAAAGAAGGCACCGTTGGAAGGCATGGACTCATCTCCCGCTTCTTTTTCAAAAACACAGTTCTTTGCAGAAAGGCTTGCGGTCTGCAGCGTAAGGGAACCTGTGGGCGGAATCACAAAGCGGGCATCCTTTACGGAAATAAACTCACAATTGGAAGAAATGACCGTCTCGCTCAGCGGCAAGTCAATGGTGCCCGAGACATAGAAGCGAGAAAAACGCCCCTTGTTGATGACTTCAAGAGCCTTGGCAAAACTGTTGAAAGGATGATTCTTGCTTCCGTCAGCCCCCAGTCCACCCGCAGCAGAGTCGAGGTAATAATTGTACTCATCAATAACCACACGGTATTCCGAAACGGCACTTACATTGCCGCTGGCATCAGTGGCGTAGGCACGAACCTTGTAGAACTGAGCCTTATCCGAGCCAGACTGTAAGCGGATGGGAATGCCGCCATAGACATGGAAATTTCCTGTTTCAATAGCGTCAAGGGCATCGTGGTCATCCATGTTGCTTTCATCCACTTCTATGGGATTACTCAGCGCATAAAAGACTTCAGAACCCGTTTCCGAATAAATACGCAGCTCTACAGACGAACGAGCATAGTAGGTATGGGCACTGGACACAAACTCAGGCATAAGCGGCGGCTGATTATCAATGGAATAATCCGCTCCCAAAGTACCCTGATATACACCGTCACAGTAGAAAGCAAAAAGAGCCTTGCCTCCAATGGCATCACCGTCAAAGGTGTCAAAGACTGCCTGAGAGAAAAGCCCCACATCACCTGGCACATCACCGCTCACGCCAGAAGAAAGCAACTCCATGCGGTAGCGGGAATCACCACGAATTGCGAATGTAACAGGCCCCTTTCCTTTTTTTACGGCACGAGTCTCAATAACCGGCATTGCAGGAAGCAGGAAGGACTGCACCGGGTTTCCCTTTTCATAGGCCACACTCTGCCAGCGCACCACATGAGGAACCGAACGGTCTAGATAGGCAGGAGTCGTGTCCGCAGACCACATGCCGTTATCAATGCAGTAGATGAGTTTTTCGCCTTTCCAGACAAATTCATTCCAGCCGTTTATCTCAAAGGGAACGTCTTTTTTTGCAAGAAGCCCCGCCTCACCGCCAGAAACAAAAATGACAAAACGCCAGCGGGAAGTGCCGTCCGTAACCGTGCAGGGCAGATAGCGGGAAAGCCGGTTTGCAGGAGACAGGGAAAGCATCCTGCCCGACATAAAAGGCTTGGCTCCGTCACCGAGAGCATAGAGCATTTTTTCAGGAATCTGAATGGTCGTACCGAATGAATAGATTATCAGCGGCTTTTCGCACATCTTGGCTACAAAAGCATTTTCCACCGTATCAGGCTCGTAAGGATTTTCCACCTCGCTTACCGTGTAGGTAACGCTCAGTTCTTCTTTCTGGTCGCCCTTTACGCTCACCACGCGCACAGTCACTTCTCCAGTTTCATCAATCAGCACCGGCCCATCATAGGCAAAGCCCGACGTAAGGGGATCCGTACCAGAGTAGGAGTAAAAGCACTCGCTTCCGTCATTGGTATTCAAGACCAGACACTGCTTGTTGGCCCAGCTACCCGATACAGGACTGATAATACGCTGGGCAAATGCACTCCCCGCGACAAAGAGAAATGCCAGAACAGTTACATACCATTTTTTCATAAACACTCCTGCCACAACCGTCTTATGAAAAAAGAGGCCCCAGCACATCCCGCAATGCAGGGTCATCGGTATAATAGTACTTTTCCAAATCGTCCTGGGAAAGCCCAACCAACTCGTGGCTCATATAGTGAATCCAGCGGTCTTCCTCAGGCTTGGTGATTTCAAATTTACGGCACCAGTAATCCGGCACAACAGGAAGTTCCTCGCGATAGGTAAAATGCTTGTAGTCATGCACCACCACTTTGATATCTTCACGGGGCACCCCCTTTTCAATCAAAGTTTCCACCAAGAAATTGAGGGTTCTTCCACTGTCATAAATGTCATCAACAAGAAGAATTTTGTCGCCAGAACGCAAATGGTCAGGAGAATAAGTCCAGCCGTCAATATGCACGGCCGAATGCTTACGGACATCCGTGTAGGAACGGGCAACAACAGCCGCAAAAAGCACCGGCTTTCTGTCCTTGCATACGAGCTTAAAGTATTCGCTTATCATGTTCGCCATGTAGGCACCGCCACGCAAAGGACAGTAAAGCACGTCGGGAATAAAACCATCCTGACAAATTTTATGAGCCAGTTTTATCGCATCATTACGAACAGTGTTAAAAGGCAGAAATTCCTTGAACATTGCAAAATCCTTATTATGCAAAAATTTCCCACATATACTAATGATACCGCAAAAATACCGAATTGGCAAGAATATGTTATCGAAAGAATTGCAGCGTCCTCCAAGAGAGGCGCGTCCGAAAATGACATTTTTTTTTGCATTTATTCCAACTTTTTTCTAAAAATTTAGCCTAAAATGCAAATTCATTGCCTATATATAGTGTAGAGAAAAGTCTCTGAAAAATCACTTATATGGAGCATCAAACATGAAAAAAGAAGACATCGACGGCACGCCCCAGTCCGTCACCCTCGCCGTCGTGGGCGGCGACAGGAGGCCAAAGAGGTACG
>ERZ842401.6392-NODE-6392-length-12585-cov-11.844054_pt1 | contig 12585 bp, 9 predicted proteins | sample MGYA00521270_ERZ842401 | MGnify/ENA primary metagenome ERZ842401 (study PRJEB31892, sample SAMEA3878208) | bioreactor metagenome | biome: Moose rumen | place: Sweden | collected 2011-10 | study: EMG produced TPA metagenomics assembly of the PRJEB12797 data set... | reverse complement strand
AGTTTTGAACTTGTAAAAACTAATTTCTTTTGCTATGATTTATATGTCCTAATTTGACAGAGTTATATTTTATAGTGAGTTTGTGGAAAAATTATAAATTTTTCCTACAACTCATGGGAACGGTGTCGCCGTAGTCTGCGCACTATCCCGTGTGCAGACTACGGCTCACACACCTTGCATGTATGTCTGCAAAATCTCAAAAATTTGTCAATTTTTGGATTTTACATACATACGGAGGGTTATGAAGATGGCAGAAGATCAAGCAAGATATCCAAAGTTGGGCAAGATTTTGAACCTGATAATCAAGATGCAATCAAGATATTCAGGGATTACGCTCAACGATATTCAGGAAGAATTAGAAGTTTCAAGACGCTCGGCAGAACGTCTGCGGGATGTTCTTATTTGGGAAATTCCACAGATTGAAGAATTGCAAACCTCGGGCAGAGAAAAACATTGGGGATTTTCACGTTCAAGCCACTTGAGAGAAATTATTTCGTTTTCAAAAGATGAAATTGCAGAGCTTGAGGGGATAAAAAACGGCTTGCAGCTTGATAATAAAAAAGATGTGCTAAATGGGATTATAGAAAAGCTCAAAGCGTTGTCAAAAAAGGATTCTGTGCAAATTGAGGATGCTATTGAAATTTTGCTAAAAACAGAAGGTTCTGCCGTAACCCAAAAGCCAAGCTACAAGATTGATGTGGAAATTTTAGACACAATTAGACAGGCTATAAAAGAAAATTTGCGCATCAAATGCTCCTATGACTGCAAGGATAAAATTCTTTCCCCATACGGAATTGTTTACGGGGCAAATGTTTATCTGATAGGTGTTGAGGGCGATAAACCTGATCCGTATGTTTACCGTATGCACCGTTTGGCAGAAGTTGAATTGACCGACCAAACTTTTGTTAAAGGGGATTTTAACATAAAAGAGTATGCAAATCGTTCGTTTGGGGTTTATCAAAATGAGATTATAAAAGTTGAGTTGCTTTTCAGTGCAGACGTGGCAGAGGATGTTTTGAATTATAATTTCCACCCGACACAAAAGGTTAAACGCAATGACGATGGAACGGTAACGGTAAAATTCAAAGCCTCAGGCGAACTTGAAATCCTGTGGCACCTTTTCCGTTGGGGAGATAAAGTGCAAATAATTTCTCCCAAAAGCCTGAAAAAAGAATATGTTGAATATTTAGAAAATGTTTTAGATGTACAAAAGGGGTAAGAAATGACAACTGATGTAATAATATTGAATAGAATGTATGTTGGAGATTATTTAGATGATAATTTAGGTCATGAAGCTATTAATCTTATAAAGCCAGATAACAATGAAAGTTATTGTATTTATATAAACGATTTAGGGGATGTAAATGAGCAATTCTATACAGGGAAGAAAAATGCGTGTTGTATTCTATTAACTAGAAAAGTTGCCATAAAGGGAATAAAAAATACAGTTGAAATTATCGCTAAAGCGGAAGAACTAGAACTTGTTGCAGCAGAAAAAATGAGTGAAATTAAAGCAACAAATAAAGAGAAACGATTAATAGGTTATCATGGTATAAATAAACCATATGCAGAAACAATTACCTATTCAGGAGAACCTTTATACAAAATTTATGCTAATAATAAATGGGATTATAGGGCGATATATTTCACCTATTTTGCAAAAACAATATCTAGACCAATGCATCCTTTATATTTAATGCAAGAAGATACCCCAAACAAAGATAAAATAATAGAATTTTTGAAAAAATCAGGTGGTAACGTAATTCTTATAAAAGATTACCCCTATGCAACATCTTTAAAAACATATATAGATGAAAACGATAATGCAAGTTCTTTTAATATATTAAAAAAGATTATTGACGATAAAAACAAAGAATATTGGTCTTGTGAACTTCCTGATGAAGATTTAAAGAATGTAAAATATAGAAATAATAATGTTATAGATATCCTCAAAAAGAATAATGATGAAATAATTCATTCAAATCTAATTGCTTATATTTTTAAATCTAATCCAAAATTATGTTGTGATTTTATAAAAAATTTCTATGACGGCAAAATTAACATAAATGATAGTGAGAAATTTGAAATCATACGCGAATCCGAAGGTAATATTGATATTCTTATAAAAGATGACGATAATCATACCCTAATTGCTATTGAAAATAAAATAAAATCTGATATTAATGGCGGTAGACACGACTTAACAGGAGAACTTGTCACTAATCAACTAGAAAAATATGTACATTATCTTAACGGAGAGGTGTGGAAAGAAAATAAAGATGGAGTTGGTAAGTATGTAGAAGATGAAAAATTAAAAAATAAATTTTCGAAGTATTCTACAAAAAAATTTATATTTCTTTGTCCTAAATATAATCGTATAGATATAAAAAGTATAAATAAATTTTACGATGATTTAACTTATGAAAAACTTTATGAATATTATGATGAAAATAGTGCTGAAATGTTAACTATTCCTCATTTTAAAGAATTTATGTGTGCTATTTACAGACATAAATTTGATACATATAACTTAAAAGAACAAAAAATGTTTGAGAATTTTGAAAAAAGAATTGAAGAATTAAATAAAAAAATATAACGTCCTAAATTGACATAGTAGCATGATAATATAAAAATATCGGTGGGTGGTTCGCCCGACCATGGATAACTACAAAGGATGAACTGATTTCTCCCTTCGGTCGAAATCGTTTCCCTTTTCAAAAACCGACCTTCACAGGTCGGCTTTTTTGATTTTATAAATTATTTTCTCCAATTTGCAAATGGATAACTATATCTTTTCTTGTTGTACGGTTTTTCATTATTAGTATATGGATGTTCTAAGCTGAATAATTGTAAAAGTTTTGTTTCCGATGCATGTGCATTTTGTATTTCGCACCAATATAAATATAAATATTTTTCCCAATCTTTAATTTGCCAAAGTGCTTTGCCGCCCCTATGGTTATCACATTTACCCTTAGAATATTTTATCAGTTGTGTTATTCTTTCTTTTAGCCCACCGTCTCTTGCTTCAGCTTTTCCTATATAGAGAATTTTGTTTTTACATTTGTTAAATTTGTATTCTAAATCAAATGTTTTGTATAAAAGATTTTTCCCATTATATTTTGATATAGCAGTTGAATTATCAGAAAACATTATATTAGTATCATTGGTTTCAACAATATATAATCCACTAACCTTTGGGATATCAGATACTGAAATATCAGTAAATAATGATCTATTTTTCAAGTACTTGCTAATTTCCGTTTCAAAACTCATAATGACCTCCTTCATAATTCCACATTTAATATTTTAGCATACTTCATCAACTTATTATAACTGTTTTCATCAACTTGTTTTGTGTAGGCGAGGTAGCCTTTGAGTTTGGCGATTGATTTTTCATCCCAAGTTCGATATTTTAGATCAATTTCTTTTGCTCCGCTGGATTTGAAAACCGAATAGTTATGCAGCATTGCACGGAGTTTTCGTCTTAATTCTTTCGGCAAGCGTGCTTTTTCATTATTCACAACAACTCCTAAAACATTTTGCTGTTTGTTATCAGAAATATATTTTGTCTTTTTGTCATTCAGTTTGTAGCCAAAGTTTGCCAAAGTCTTTTGCACAAATTTTTCTATCATAATTAATAAATATTTATCATCACAAGAAAACGTCAAATCGTCCATATATCGTGAATAATCAACCCCAAACATCCTTGAATAATCTCTTATTCTATTATCAATCGGAGAAAAACAAGCATTTGCAATATGGGCAGAAGTCGGTGCACCTGTCGGGAGTTTACCTTCTACCGTTGTAATCATCAGGTAATAATTTATATCGGCATTTTTAATCCGTTTGCAGGCATTTTTTATCACCTGTTCAATAAACGGATACGGCACAGAACCATAAAAATCCTTTATATCCATTTTTAAAATATACTTTTTGCCACAATGAATTTTTGCAGCTTTAAAAGTGTTCATTTTTAACGGATAAGTCCAATTTATTGCCGTTTTAAAATACTTTTGAGCTTGTTTTAGTTCTTCACATGGAGCAAGAATCACCCGTTTGCCGATACGGAAAATCGTGTAATACAGTTCCTGCGTTATGTATATTTTGTTTTGATTAAAATACATAGATTCCTACTTTTCTTTCAAAAATGTTCCCTCATCCGAAAATCTTACCTCACCTGCATTCGTACGGCTTGCACCTACGACTGCTTCCTCTCCTACTAATTGATAGTTGTAGGAGAGGAGAATGTTAATGCACCTCTATCTTGGAAAAATTTTGGAATATTAGACTTGAATGTCAAACGTACTGCACCGCAGCCACCAAATTTGTTTTTAGCAACGATTATTTCAGCCTCACCTTTTGCCCTGATAGAATCTTCATCTCTAAAGTTGTAGTATTCATCTCGGTATAGAAAAATCACAACATCAGATATGTTTTCGATTGCACCTGATTCTCTAAGGTCAGATAACAATGGTCTTTTGTCGTATCTGTTTTCGACTGCTCTTGATAGTTGAGATGCAATAATAATCACAACTCCGTTTTCTTTAGCAATCCGTTTTAAATCTTTCATAATTTCTTCAATTTGCGCAAATCTGTCTTGCTTCTTTTTTCCGCTCATTAGCTGAAAATAGTCTATGAACACAACATCAGGCTGTAATTCTTTTATAGCATTTTCAATTTCGTCTGTTTTTATACTGGAGTTATCATCAACTTTTAAATCCCACTTTGACAAATTTTCCATTGCTTGAGCTAAATTTTGCCAATCTTTTGCAACAAGATTATTTAGTTTAGATTTTAAAAAACTAACCTCTGCCCTTTGGAATAAAAATCGTTTTACAAGTTGTTCCTTTGACATTTCAAGTGAAAAATAAATGCACTTTTTATTTTTTTGCAAAATATTTTCCATAATCGAGAGCATAAAAGTAGTTTTCCCCATAGCAGGTCTTGCCCCTATTGTAATAACGGCCCCCTTTTTCTCCTGAATACCCAATACACAATCTAAATCTTCAAACCCTGTTTCAAAAAATGTTTTGTTCTGATTTTCCAAATCTTCCCAAACATCTTGTAATAACTTTTCGTCTAACATAAATTTTCTCCTTTTGAATTCATCTTAGCATGCAACCCCGTCATATTAGGTCATATAAAATTTAAATTTTATCTGTCCTATTTTGGCATAATTGGCTGATATTATAAGCATGTAATTTTCAGACAAAAAGGAGTATGACTTATGAATAGCTATGAAAAAAGACTGTTTTTAAACTATTTTGACAAAATGATTAATGATATTAAATTTTCTTATTATTCTTTTGATGGGGTATTTGATTATTTTCTTGATGAATTTAAGATTGATAGGAAAATCTTTGACTATGATGAGGATAACGAACTGATTCTCGAAACTCATAAGCAGATAGAATCTTTTAAAAAGAAATTGAAAAAGATACTTATTAGCCTAAAAGAAAAACTACCTTTAAAAGAAACTCTATACGAAAAGCAGCTAAATATGATAAAAGATATTTATTGCTTGGATAAGGATGAAGCAGCCGTTTTTGAGTTTTGCTTAATTCAGGAACTTAATAATATTTTTAAAGAATTTTGCGGTTGTTTTGATGGGGATGTTTTGCAGATATTTACAAGAGTATATTTGGGTATAAGGTTTGGACGTGCCGACAGAATTACGGATAATTTATATTATAAAAATCTTATATCAAGACGACATGGAAATGTTGAAATTTGTCCTGATGTTTTGAAAGTTTTTGATAACCCGAGATGTAACAGCACCTCAAAAATTATCAGCATATTATTAGGAGATGCAGAAAAATCTACACTTACCAAACTTGATTTTAAGCATATTGAAGATAAACAAAAGAAAGTTACTAAAATTTTAAAATCAGCCGTTAAAAAAGGGCAAAAGGGCATAAATATCTTGTTATACGGAAATGTTGGTGTCGGCAAAACTGAATTTGCAAAACTTGCAGCAAATATTGCATCTATTCCAATTTATGCCGTCAAAACAGAAAAAGAAGATTATAAACAGGCAAACAGGGAAGACAGGCTCGTTGATTTATATTCAAAACAGCATATTTTATCCCGAGCAAAAAATTCCTGTATCCTTTTTGATGAGGCAGAAGACGTAATGAACAGAGGATTTTCTTGTTTTGGAAATGCTTCAAAAGGGTATTTGAACAAAATTTTAGAAACGACATCGGTTCCCGTGATTTGGACAACAAATAATATTTATGATGTTGATCCTGCTTTCCTGCGCAGAATGACTTATGCAATTGAGTTTGAAAAATTATCCGAAGAAAACAGGCTTGATATTTGGAAAAAAGTTTTGAAAAAGAATAATTTAAAGGTTAAAAAATCTAAACTTGAAAAACTGAATAAAACTTATGATATCCCGCCATCATTGATAGCAAATGCCGTTCAATCAACCAAAATGATTGACGGGAATGAAGATGATTTTGAAGATTTTATAGAAAATGTCGCTCGTGTTGTAACAAAGAAAAAGAACGTCAAAACCAAAAAAGAATTTGATGTTAAAAATTACGACATAAGCCTTGTTAATACCGATATGGATATGGATGATTTAACTCAAAAAATTAAAAAATCAGGAAAGCTAAATTTTTCATTATGTATGTACGGTGAGCCAGGAACAGGAAAAAGCCTTTACGCAAAATATTTAGCCAATACCTTAGGGGTTGAAGTTGTATTTAAACGTGCATCTGACCTTATTTCAAAATGGGTAGGGGAAACAGAGCAAAATATAGCCTCAGCTTTTGCAGAAGCCAAAGCTAAAAAAGCAATGCTTATTTTTGATGAAGCAGACAGCTTCTTACAAAACCGAAATAATGCCCAAAGGAGTTTTGAGGTTACACAGGTGAACGAGATGCTGACGTGGATGGAATCGCATGAATATCCGTTTGTTTGTACGACGAATTTACTTGATAGTTTGGATGCAGCAAGTCTTAGACGCTTTACCTTTAAAATACATTTTGATTTTATGACAAATGAACAGGTAAACCACGCAATAGAGTATTTCTTTGGGATAAAAGATGCTAATGTAAATATTAAAGGCTTGACGGCAGGAGATTTTGCAACCGTGAAGAAAAAAATAGACTTTTTAGGGCTCAAAGATTTAGACGAAATAACTAAAATGCTCAATGCCGAAGTAAAAGTCAAAAAATCCAAAGAGTTACAAAATACAATAGGCTTTTAGGAGTAAATATAATTTATCGTGCAAATCTGTGATATAATGCAAATAAAAGAGGGGTAAGAATGATAGAAAATGTGTTAGAAAGTGTTGAAGTAAAAAAGTTGCCTGAACCAAATGCTAAACAAAAAGAATGTATATATAATACAAAGTTGGGCAAATACCTTGTTATAGCAGGCCCTGGAACTGGTAAAACGTTTACCGTTACTCGCAAGATTAAGCACATGATAGAGGATGATGGTGTAGAGCCTGAAAAAATCCTCTGTCTGACATTTTCCAACACAGCGGCCCGTGAAATGAAAACAAAAATCGGAGAAAAATATGATGTAAATGTATTCACCTATCACGAGTTTTGTTTAAACATTATGGAGGAATTCCCTGAGCAGTTCGATAACGAAAACAGAAACATTATAACCGATTCCCATAAGCGCAACCTCATAAAAGAATGTATTGATGAACTGCATCCTGTTGCATATAATAACGAGAAAAACAATCCGTATCAGTATTCTCAGGACATTTTAGACGGAATTGAAGAAATAAAAAAATACAGAATGCCAAAAGATGAATTTTTCAATAATCTAAAAGAAAATCCTATGTGGGAAAAACATCTTGCCCAAATATTAAATGACCAGGCAGATAAGCCGACTAAAAAAAGAAAAGACGAAATTGAAAGTTTAACAAATAAAATTGCTCAAATGAAAGAGCTGTGGGGGTTTTACGAACTCTACACAAAAAAAATGAGAGAACTAAATTATATCGACTTCCACGATATGATAAATATGGTGCTTGAAAAATTTGAGGATGAAAATTCATCACTTTTAGAAGAAATTGCCTATAAGTATGAGTATATTTTGGTTGATGAGTACCAGGACACAAACAAGGCTCAAAACGATATTGTTTTTGCCCTGTCTAAATTCTGCCCGAATATTTTTGTTGTGGGGGATGACGATCAGATTATTTATACTTTTCAGGGGGCAAATCTAGACACAATCGAAAACTTTTTGGATAATTTTAAAAATGAGGTTAAAGTTGTTTGCCTTACGGAAAACAACCGTTCAACGCAGAACATTTTGGATGTTTCTCAAGAACTGGCAGAACTGCAAAATAAATTCAGCACATTCAGAGCAGAAAAAGCAAAAACTAAACGTGAAAAAGAACTATACTCTGCTAATCCGATTGACCTTAGAATCAGTTCAAAGCCGAAATTTGCAGATTTAAGGATTACAAAGAATTTGGTGTCTCCTGAGACTTCCCCTGTTCACGATAAAAACAAGCCTGTTGAATACTACAGTTTTGAAAACGAACAAGATGAAAGAGATTTTGTCGTTCAGAGTATAAAAAATATTATAAATAGTAGCCCCTCACCCCTGCCCTCTCCCCATAGGGGCGAGGGAGCAGACCACCTAAAACTCTCTGAGATTGCCGTTCTGACTCGTACAAATGAGGAATTAAAAGGATTTGAGGTTTATTTAAAAGCAAACGGAATACCTGTTGAAATTACGGGCGGTAAAAATATTTTTGACATAAATTCCGTTAATGCAATGATTACCTATATGCAGTTTTTGACTAATCCTGAACTGTATTCGGATAAATTGTTAGGTTATCTTTTAATGCGACCGTTCCACATTGATCCGAGAGATTATAAAACTTTGTACGAAAACAAATCTCACCACAGAACTTTGACGGATAATATTTTAAATCTCTTAGAAAAAGGTATAAGTGAAGAAAGCCTAAAATCTCGTCTTTCAGGACTTTTGAAATCTCAATCAAACACGATTACGGACGATATAAAAAATCTTTTAGATAACAAAAATTTGACAATTTATAATGAAGAAAAACTACGTGATTTTATTTCTACTTATGAATATTTAAGAGATTATGTTACAAACGAAAATTACGCAAATTCACTCCTTGAAATCGGTAATAAAACAGGGATTTTTAAACATTACCTTAATGACGATATAAATAAATTAGAAAACGTCAAAGGGATTAAAAAGCTGTTGGATGAAGCCGATGCGTATTTTGCTATCCATACAAATCAGGAAAATTCGTTTTCTCATTTTGTCGATTATTTAACAAAAATGCTTGAAAGTGGGATAAAAATAAATTTGGACAAAGAGGATAAACCGCTTAATGCCATCCAGCTTTCAACCTACCACGCATCAAAAGGGAGAGAATTTGAGTATGTCTTTATGCCGTTTTTGACAAGCAAAAAATGGGAAAGCTCATCATCAAGCTACAAAGACAAAATCCCTATGGCGACTGATTTTACGATGTTTGAAGAATGTGAAGAAAAACAGGCTCAAAGCAAATTTTTAGATAACATAAAACTTCTTTATGTCGGAATGACAAGGGCAAAACACTCTCTATACTTAACTTGTGTTGATGTTGGAAATGATAGTAAACCAAGCTGGTTTATAAAGCAATTAAAAGATAAGTTTAAGGATAAGCCTGAATATTTGGCATACCCAGAAAAGCCTGAAATTCAGGGGCTTGAAAAACCGACAACAGATTACGATTACAAAAAAGAGTTTGAAGAATTTATCCGTAACCGTTTCCAAAAATCTTACTCCCCAAGTTCCCTAAACACATACAGAAAATGCCCGAGAGAATATTTCTACAACTACATTTTGGGGCTAAAATCATCTTCAGGTAACAGGGATAATTTGACCTACGGACTTGCTGTTCATAAGGCTTTCCAATTTACACTTGATTATGCTTTTGCAAATAAAAAATATCCGACAACAGATGAAGCTTATGAGGTTTTTGCAAAATCAATAGATGAATTGCCTTGCTCAAGCCCTGAGAACCTGAAACAAAGCGGAAAAGAACATATTTTCTCTGACGGGAAATATTACGATAAATTCATTTCTATTGCACCTATTGAAACTCTTGATACAAGGGCAGAATTGTCGCTTGACTATACAACCGCGGACGGGATAAGTTTTAACGGTTCGATAGACAGAATTGACAAAAACCTTGACGGCACATATTCAATCTATGATTATAAAACGGGTATGGACAATGGTGGAATAACAAAAGGCGGGCAACATTCGGATTATTTCTATCAGATTGGATTTTACAAATATTTGTTTAAAAAGCAGTTTGGCATTTCGGCTGATATTTCTACAACATTCATTTATCCGTTGTTAGACGAGGAATACCATACCTTAAAAGACATTTCTGACGATATTTGTGAGGAAATTGCACAGGAATTTATTGAAATTGTGGGTAAAATCAATAATCTTGAATTTGACCGACCGTCAAAATGCCCGAACGACAAATTCTGCGACTACAAAAATCTTTGCAAGATGAATGCGATATAAACATATCTTGACAAATATTGAAAAATAGATTATCATGAGTGTATAATTGCCGTAGCTTATTAGCTCGGAGTTGAAGGCGACTTAGGTCGCCTTTCATCATTTATGAGGGAATTATGGGAAAGAAAAATAAAGTATTAGTATTAATAGATGGGTTCAATTATTACCACAAACTAAAAGAATACCAAGATAAATACAACAAATGCGTCAAATGGCTTAATTACAGGAGTTTAGTCGAATCATGGCTATCTGAAGATGATGACAAAAAATCAATGGAAATGTATTATTTTTCTGCCATTGCAACTTGGAGAGGAATGGAATCCGCATTAAGACATAAAACATACATCAAAGCTTTAGAAAGCCAAAATATAAATGTTGTACTTGGTGAATTTAAACAAAAGAAAACTCATAGATGTAAAGATAATGAAAAATGTCTGAATTGTACTTGTTCTCCAGAACGAAAAAAGTTGATCAGACATGAAGAAAAAAATTCAGATGTAAATCTTGCTATTACTTTAGTTGAAAAAAGTATTAAAAAAGAATTTGATAAATGCTTTATTTTAAGTGCAGACAATGATTTTGCAACAGCTATTACTAAAGCCAAAGAATTAAATCCAAATATAAAAATTATAATTCAGCCACCCCCGTTATCAAGAAAAAAGCCTGCACTAAAAAGGGAATATGCTATTGATAATTTAGAACATTGTTCTGGTAATAAAGCTTTATTAACCAATTTTTATACAATTTTAAAACATCAATTTAAAGATAATTTTAATGGAATCACAAATCCATGGAGAGTAGATAATTAATTTTAGAGGATTTATGGATATAATTTTTCCTGATTTTTCAAAAGTAAAAATGGATAAAAATAACCCCAAATGGGAACAGGCAATATCTCGTATTGAGCCGATTTATTCTAAACCGTATGACCCAAGAAGCCCGTTTGAACGTGATATGCAACGCATTATGCACTCACAAGGATACAGACGACTTAAAAATAAAACTCAAGTATTCTTTGCTCCGCATAATGACCACGTTTGCACAAGAATTGAACACGTTACTCACGTTGCCTCTGTTGCCGAAACTATTGCAAAACTTTTAAATCTTAATTTGGATTTAGTCAGAGCTATTGCAATCGGACACGATATTGGACACGCACCATTCGGTCATCACGGGGAAACTGTTTTGCAAAATATTGCAGAACAAAATAATTTGCACGAATTTTGGCACGAGAATAACAGTTTGAGATTTATTGATAAAATCGAAACATTGCCTGACTATGACGGAGTTCAACAAAATTTAGACCTGACTTATGCTGTTAGAGATGGTATTGTATGCCACTGTGGAGAAATTGATGAAAGATATATAAAACCTCGTGAAGAAATGTTTGATTTATATACAATCCAAAAAGGCGGTAAACTTGGTGCATATACTTACGAAGGTTGTGTTGTAAAAATTTCTGATAAAATCGGTTATATAGGCAGAGATATTGAAGATGCCTGCACTTATGGGATTTTAACCGACAAAAATCTTAAAGAACTGTTGGATATTGTTTGTACCACATACCCTGATATAAAATTATCCGAAATAAATACAACCGTTCTTATTCATAAATTCATTATGGATTTATGCCAAAATTCTTCAACTGAAACAGGATTATGCTTTTCTGATGACTGCTATAATGTGATGAATTTAATAAAGAAATTTAACTACAAAAATATATACTATCACCCTCGTATATTAAGGTTTAAAAAATATGCAACTCTTGTTCTTGAAACGATTTTTGAAAAACTCAGTGAATATTATCCTGATATCAAAGGTAATATTGCTAAGGAAAAACAGCTTTATCCGAAACTGCTCAAAGAGTTTGAAGAATGGCTGATTAAATATTCTGACTATGATTTAGCTTTGAAAACTGGAAAGAAATTAGCAAACAAGCAGATTTATAATATTTCTGAAGAAACTGATTACAAAAATGCAATCATAGACTTTATTTCAGGAATGAGTGATAACTTCGCCATTGATGTTTATAATGAATTAATTAGTTTTTAA